>OLRC01000905.1_pt1 | contig 20664 bp, 13 predicted proteins | sample 1672081 | NCBI WGS metagenome assembly OLRC01 (sample SAMEA3136643, study PRJEB25190) | human gut metagenome | biome: human gut; feature: human-associated habitat; material: faeces | place: Austria | collected 2013
GAGCGACTACCCGCGCCTCAAGCGCTTCATCCTGCGCAAGCTGGCGCAGGGCGGTCAGAAGGCCAAGCACAGCTTCATCATGCGCGCCAGCAAGGCCCAGGTGGATATGCTCGACGAGTACTGATCGTCTTTTGCGGTTGAACCTTCGGGTTGCCCTACGGCCTGTCAGCGAGAACGCAGCACGTCCAAAATTATGCGTTTCACGAGGCATTTTAGGTGGAGCCCGTTTGCTGCAAAACGGGCTCCACGCCTTTTCGGGGCAGGGCTCTCGACGGTTCAAACGCATATAAAAGGTTACAGGTTTACCTCGTATTGCCGTTTTTGCGGTATGATAACCTCAGGTTAAGGCGTTTTCCGACTATCGAAAGGGGCTTCTTTTGGAGCACCAGATACGCCGACAGCTTGCGTGTACTTCTAACGAAGCTGCTAATTTCTTAGGGGATTACCATGGGATCTAACGACCAACGTTCCACTATCAGAAAAGTAGCCGTTTCATCGTTCCTTGGGAACTTCATCGAATGGTTCGACTACGCAACCTATTCGTACTTCGCAGTGGTCATCGCCAACGTGTTCTTCCCTGGCGACGACCCGGCGCTTGCGCTCATGCAGACGTTCGCGGTGTTCGCGCTTTCGTTCCTGCTGCGCCCCATCGGCGCCATCTTCTGGGGCAGCATGGGCGACAAGAAGGGCCGCAAGTGGGCCCTGTCCACGTCCATCTTCCTGATGACCGGCGCTACCTTCTGCATCGGCTTGCTGCCGGGCTACCTGGCCATCGGCCTCGCCGCCCCCATCTTGCTGCTGCTGCTCCGCATGATCCAGGGTTTCTCGGCTTCCGGCGAGTATGCCGGCGCTGCTACGTTCCTGGCTGAGTACGCTCCCTCGGACAAGCGCGGCGTGTACTGCTCGCTCGTGCCTGCTTCGACGGCCGTGGGCCTGTTGGTGGGCTCTACGTTCGCCACGGTCATGTACACGATCCTGCCTGACGCAGCCGTGAACGAGTGGGGCTGGCGCATCCCGTTCCTGTTGGCAGGACCGCTGGGTCTCGTCGCTCACTACATTCGTACCAAGCTGGAGGATTCGCCGACGTATCAGGAGATGCAGGCTGCTATCTCCAAGACCGACGACTCGAATCATCCTATCCGCGACCTGTTCCGTCATCACACGAAGGAGCTCATCATCTCCTTCGGTGCCGCCATGCTGAACGCGGTGGGCTTCTACGTGGTTCTCACGTACTTGCCGGTCTACCTGGAGACGGTGGTCATGATGCCGGCGAACGAATCGTCGCTGATCACCACTATCTGCCTGGTCGCGTACGTGGCGTTCATCTTCGGCATGGGGCATCTGTCCGATAAGTTCGGGCGCAAGAAGATGCTCATCATCGCCTGTGTGTCGTTCATCGTGCTGACGGTGCCGGCGTTCATGCTGTTGAACACCGCGCAATTCTTCACGGTGCTGGCCGTCGAGCTGGTGCTGTGCCTGGCGCTTACCATCAACGACGGTACGCTGTCCAGCTATCTGACCGAGACGTTCCCGACGGCGGTGCGCTACACCGGCTTCGCCCTGTCGTTCAACTTGGCGAACGCCCTGTTCGGCGGTTCCGCCTCGTTCATCTCGACTGCTCTGATCGCCGCTACCGGCTCCGGTCTCGCGCCTGCCTGGTACATGGTCGGCGTGTCTTGTGTCGCGCTGGTGGCGATGATACTATCGCACGAACATACGGGTAAGGATCTATCCGAAGTGTAAGGCCCTGCGGTCTGCACGACGATAGTGCTGATACAAACGGGCGCCGTCCAGACCTGCTGGTCCGGACGGCGTTCGCTCATGAGACGGCGTGCTCGCGCCGCCCGTACAATGGAGGACGAATGGCTGAAACATCGCAGACGCCGAAGTCTTTGAAAGCTCAGATCACGCGCACGTCGCTCGTGCTGGCCGCGGCGGCGTTGTTGCGCGAGCAGGGGCCGAAAGCCGTGACGTATCGCAAGGTGGCGAAGTGGGCCGGTGCGGCCTCGTCGTCGGTCGGATATTACTTCGACTCGGTGACGCAGTTGCTGCACGAGGCCGGTCGCTACAATATTCAGCTGTGGGCCGAGCGTGCAGAGAAAGCGGCATCGGCTGCCGAAGGCCTTGAGCCTGAAGAGTGTCGTCGTCATGTAATCGACCTGCTCATTCGCGCCTGCTTGCCCGATGAATCGGTGGTGCCTTCGGCTCACTACGGGCAGCTGATTGCCGCGGCCGAATCGGACGTGGTCACCGAGGCTTACCAGAAGGGCCGCGTTTCGCTCGATGCCGCCATCGAGCGCATCCTTGCACGCGCAAAGATCGATATGCCGCCACGTATGGTGGGCACCGTGGTAGACGGCGCGGCAGTGGCCGCCATTTCCGAGGGGTACGACGTGCGCAAGTTCGCGTCCGATATCCTGCGCGATGCCGTCGAAGTCTACATCAAGGCATCTGAAGCTTAACGCTTGTAGCGCGCCTCAGTAATCCAGCAACTCACGTTTCGGCGACGGGAGGGTGAACGCCCTCCCGTCGCCGTTCTTCTTTCCAGCCTGAATGGTAGAACGGATGCAAGAAACGCATCGATTGCGATGTCGCGCCGCTGTGTTCGCGAGCGGCGCGACATCGCGTCCTAGGTGAGGAAAGGAGTTGAGGCAGCATGAGCGATACTCGTCGCGCACCGGAGGCGTCTTCGGCTGACGCGGGCCCGGTGGGCTCGGTGAGCCGGCCGTCGTTCAAACGCACGTTGACGTTCTTCGGATTCTTCGCCATCACGGCTTCCATGGTGATGACGGTATACGAGTACCCGTCGTTTGCGTCGTCGGGATTCCAGCTGGTGTTCTTCCTGATCATCGGCGGCATCCTGTGGTTCTTGCCCGTGGCGCTGTGCGCTGCGGAAATGGCCACGGTGAAAGGATGGGAATCGGGCGGCATTTTCGCCTGGGTGGGCAATACGCTGGGCAGACGGTGGGGTTTCGCCGCGCTGTTCTTCCAGTGGTTCCAGATCACGGTTGGGTTCGTCACCATGGCGTTCTTCATTCTGGCGGCGCTGGCCTACGTGTTCAGGTGGGACGCGCTGTACAACAACCCGCTGGTGATGTTCTTCGGCGTGGCGGCCATCGTGTGGCTGCTCACGCTCACGCAGCTGGGCGGCACGAAGTACACGGCGCGCATCTCGAAGGTGGGCTTCGTGGGCGGCATCATCGTGCCCGTGCTAGTGCTGCTGGTGGGCTTGGTGATCTACTTCGCCACGGGCGGCGTCTCGCAGATCAAGATGGACGCGGCCACGTTCGTGCCCGACTTCGGCAAGGTGGACACGCTGGTCATCTTCGCGTCGTTCATCCTAGCGTACATGGGCGTGGAGGCTTCCGCTTCGCACGTGAACGAGCTGAAGAACCCGAACCGCAACTACCCGCTTGCCATGATCGTGCTGGCTATCCTCACCATCGCGCTGGACGCGCTGGGCGGCTTGGCCGTGGCCACGACGCTGCCGGCGTCGGTGCTGGACGGCAACCTGTCGTTCGGCGTGATCGAGGCGTTCCGCGCCATCTTCGTGCAGCACATCGGCCCGTCTATGAGCTGGATCGTGTTCGTGGTGGCGCTGTTGCTGGCGCTGGGCGTGCTGGCCGAGATCTCGGCGTGGATCGTGGGCCCGTCGCGCGCGCTGCTCGACACGGCGCACGACGGCATCCTGCCTCCGTCGTTCAAGAAGGTGAACAAGCACGGCGTATCGGTGAAGACGGTGGTCATCCAGGCTGTCATCGTCACGGTGTGGGATGCGGTGCTGTGCGGATCCATCGCGCTGTCCGGCGGATCCAGCTCGTCGGTGGGCTACCTGACGGCCATCGGTCTGACCGTGGTCATCTACCTGGTGGGATACGTGCTGTTCTTCCTCGGGTACTTCTATCTGATCTTCAAGAAGAAGAACCTGCAGCGCTCGTTCCAGCTGCCCGGCGGTACGCCGTTCAAGGCCATCGTGGCGGGCGTCGGCCTCATCATGACCGTGGCGACGTTGATCATCTCGTTCTTCCCGTCGTCGAACCTGGACGCGCAGTCGAACGCGGTGTACCAGGCGACGCTGGGCGTGGCGTTCGCGATATCGGTGGCTATCCCCTTCATCATATACGCGTTGCGTCATCGTTGGGAGCCGAAGCCTGTCGTGCCGGTAGGGGCGACGGTTGCCGCGCCTTCGGGCGCTGCCATGCCCGCGCGTCCCGCGGCTCCCGAACAGGGCGCCCATGCACGTACGGACGCGGGCGCTTCCGGCCCCATCAACAAGCGTACGAAGGCTCGTGACGCGATGGGCGGCACGCGTGATGTTACGGGCTCTCCCCGATCGGCGGGGGCAAGCGGCGCGGTCGCCGGCGGCGGATTAAGCGAGCGCGTGGCGCAGGGCATTTCCAGCGTGGTGGTCGGCGTGACCAGCCGCCCGCCGGGACCCATTCCTGTGGACGCGAAGGATCCGCACGGTGCCCCCGACCCGCTGCGCACGCCTACCGTGGACGAAGGCCGTGCGCACGAGATGTCCCAGCCTCCGGCCTGCGGCGTGCCCACGCCGCAGAACCCTATGCCGGTTCCGTGCGACGTCTCGGACGAGGATTCCGCCTCGCGGCATGCGGCTTCCAGCTCCGGTGCCGAACGGCCCGCAGCCGATGCGGCCGACGTGAGGGACAATCTGATCGACCGCACGGCGGAAGGCGACCCCAGCTTGCGCTCCAGCGTGACGGAGGGCGTGGTCGGGCAAGGCGTTCCCCAGGCCGACCCCGATACGCCCGATCCGCAGCGCGAGACGGGTATCGACACCGACAAGCCGGCCCGCTAGCGCGCAGCGAACAACCAGGTATCAAACTTCGAAACAGGAGGTTTTCATGAAGGAACAGACATCTACCAGCAAGATCCTCGACAGCATGGACGAGGGCACCAAGTACTCGACGCCCATCTTCGGCTCCGAGGCGTCCGACGTGGCCATGCCGCGTCTCAAGATGAACGCCCAGCCGGTTGAGCCGCGTATCACGTACGAGATGATCAAGGAGTATCTGTCCATCGAGGGCAACGCCACGCAGAACCTCACCACGTTCTGCCAGACGTACATGGAGCCCATGGCCACGAAGATCATGGCCGAGACGATGGAGAAGAATGCCATCGACAAGGACGAGTACCCCATGACGGCCGACCTCGAGAACCGCTGCGTCGCCATGATCGGCGATTTGTGGCACGCGAACCCCGACGAGGAGCCCATGGGCACGTCCACCGTCGGCTCGTCCGAGGCCTGCATGCTGGGCGGTTTGGGCATGCTGTTCCGCTGGAAGAAGCTGGCGAAGGACGCGGGCATCGACATCTACACCGAGCAGCGTCCGAACCTGGTGATTTCCGCGGGCTACCAGGTATGCTGGGAGAAGTTCTGCCGCTATTGGGACATCGAGATGCGCCTCGTGCCGCTTGAGAAGGACCACCTGTCGCTGAACATGGACACGGTCATGGACTACGTGGACGACCACACCATCGGCATCACGGCCATCCTCGGCATCACGTACACCGGCAAGTTCGACGACGTGCAGAAGCTCGACGAGCTGGTGGAGGCGTACAACCAGGATCATCCGAAGCTGCCCATCCGCATTCACGTGGACGGCGCGTCGGGCGGCATGTTCGCCCCGTTCGTGGAGCCCGACCTGGTGTGGGACTTCCAGCTGAAGAACGTGTGGTCCATCAACTGCTCCGGCCACAAGTACGGTCTCGTGTACCCCGGCATCGGCTGGGTGGTGTGGCGCAGCAAGGAGGCGCTGCCCGAGGATCTGATCTTCTGGGTGAGCTACCTGGGCGGCGAGGAAGCCACCATGGCCATCAACTTCTCGCGCTCCGCGTCGCAGATCGTGGGTCAGTACTACGTGCTGATGCGCAACGGCTTCGAGGGCTTCAAGGAGATCCAGGAGCGCACGCTCGACGTGGCGCGCTACCTGGCCGCCGAGCTCAAGGAGATGGGCATCTTCGAGATCTACGAGGACGCGTCGCACATTCCCATCGTGTGCTGGGGCTTGAAGGACGACGCCGACGTGGAGTGGTCGCTGTACGACCTGTCCGACCGTCTGCGCATGAGCGGCTGGCTGGTGCCGGCGTACCCGATGCCCGCCGACATGCAGGACACCACCGTCCAGCGCGTCGTGGCGCGCGCCGACTTCTCCATGCAGCTGTGCATCAAGCTGGTGGAGGACATGAAGAAGGAGATGGACACGCTGAACAAGGCGAAGTTCGTCACCGGCAACACCCAGGGCGTCATCCAGACCGGCTTCAACCATGGCGGCCGCTCCGCCGTCGACAAGGGCGAGAAGGTCCAGACGAAGGCGAAGAGCAACCAGTAACGGCTGGTGGTAGAAAAGCAGGTAAGGGGCCTGAACTTCGGGCCCCTTACCTGTATAGTGCAGGCGCCTGTAAATATGATTGATAAAGTCATGGACAAAAGTGGGCACTTTTCAGTAGGTTTTGCCGGGAAATCGGATAGGCCGCACATCGTGTTTTAGAAAACGCCTGGTGAAAGAGTTGTCGTTTCATATATTCTCATAGAAACATAAAGAAAAGTGGCGCTTTTTGTCCATTATTAAAATAGTCATATATAAAAGCCATCGACAAAGCATGTCGATGGCTTGTGCAAATCGTTTGCGCGCTCGCTATCCGAAGATGCCGAACTTGTAGACAAAGTATCCGGCGAGGGCACCGACGATGGCGGAAACTAGCGTGAGGATCACGCCCCTGAGCACGGGATGCCGACGGGCACGCTGGCTGCGCGGATTGCTGCGATCGACGGGCTCGCCCTTCGAGTATGCGAGAATCTCGTGATAGGTTACCAGATCGTGCTCTTTCTTGATGCGCTCCACGCGAGCGAGTAGCACCATTCCGAAGCCCCATATCAACAGGCCGATAATGCCGGACGGCACGGCGTTCCAGCCCCACCAGCTGATGCCTGCGATGGCGGCCGCGACTCCCAGAATAACGATGCCGAAACCTGCCCAGGTCAAGGCCATCATCTTCTTGTAGTCGTTCGAGATTGCTTCCTTCATGGCTTCCACGTCTCCTTTGATCAGTTCGTCGACTGTAACGTCGAAGAGGACGCTGAGCAGCAGCAGGCTTTCCACATCGGGGTAGGTTTTGTCGTTCTCCCAGCTTGAGACGGTCTGGCGCGAAACGTAGATCTTCGCGGCGAGGTCGTCTTGCGAGAGCCCTCGTTCCGTCCGATGACGTTTGATCTGACTGCCGAGCTCCATGCGTTTCCCTTCGTTGATCATAGGTTGCCATGACGCGGCAAAGTGTACCATCAAATGGCCTTGACGCAGGGCGTTCCATCTCCGGCATACTCTGTCAAAAGTTCTTTACATGCTATTTGAACAGGGGCGATGCATCATGGCATCCTGGATGCCGTTTGGCGACGCGGCACTTACGGATGACGGCGAACGCGATCTTCGAGCAGCGCCCGTCGTATGCTCGGACGCAGTGACGGTGTCGATGAGGAGCGCGCTGTGAAGAAGATTCTGATTGTCCTGACCAACACTGCTGCGTACGGGGAGAGGAATGTCGCCACGGGGCTATGGTTGGGGGAGGCTGCGGAGTTCATGGACGAGGCGATTCAGCGCGGGTATGCGGTGGATTTCGTCAGCCCCAAGGGCGGCTACGTGCCGCTCGACCCGCGCAGCATGAAGCCTGCGTACGTCGATCGCGCTGCGTTCGCGCTGTACCGCACGCGTGACTTCCAGGAGAGAGCTCTTGCGCATTCGATGCGTCCCGACGATGTGGATCCTGGCGAGTACGTCGCCCTGTATTACACGGGCGGTCATGGCGTGATGTGGGATTTTCCCAGCAGCGAGGGTCTTGAACGGCTCTGCTTGGAGGTGTACGGCAACGGCGGCTACCTCGCCACGGTGTGCCATGGCATCGCCGGGCTGCTGTACGTGAAGGAAGGTTCCAGATACCTGATCGAGGGAAAGAGCATCACGGGTTTTACCGCGATGGAGGAGCTCCTCAGCGGTAAAAGCGCTGTTATCCCGTTCTGGAACGAGCAGGTGGCGAAAGCGCATGGAGCCGTGTTTCGCAAGAAGCGCCCGTTCACCGAGCACGCCATTCAGGATGGAAGGATCATCACCGGCCAGAATCCCGAATCGCCCCGCGCCGTTGCCCGCCTGCTGCTGAAAAACTTAGAACGCCCCCTGTGCTGAACCCGGTTCTCGTTCGCCATTTGGGACCGGATTCAGCACAGGGGGCGCCTGGGGAAAGGAGGCGGTTGCGCGGAGCGAATCGCGCGCAACCGCTGTTGGCGATGGAAAAGCTTAGTCCTCGCGCTCGATGGGCATGCTCATGCAGCGCGGGCCGCCACGGCCGCGGGACAGCTCGGCGGACGGGACGATGATGAGGTCGAGGCCCTTGTCGCGCAGCACCTTGTTCGTGACGTCGTTGCGCTCGTACACCACGATCTTGCCCGGGGCGATGCACAGCGTGTTCGAGCCGTCGTTCCACTGCTCGCGCTCGGCCGCGATGCGGTCGCCGCCGCCGCAGGGGATGAGCTCCACGGGGTTGCCGACGTACTTCTCGAGGATGTCCTCGAGCTTGCCGCTCATCTCCTTGACCTTGATACCGTCGCCCTCGGCGGTGATCTCGAAGACGGTCAGCGGGCCCATGATGCCGGGATGGATGGTGAACTTGTCCGTGTCGATCTGCGTGAACACGGTGTCGAGGTGCATGAAGGCGCGGGAGTTCGGGATGTTGAACGCCAGGATGGTCTCGATGGGGCTCGTCGGATCGTTGAAGATGTTCTTCGCGATGGCATCGATGGCATCGGGCTCGGTGCGCTGAGAAATGCCGATGGCCAGCACCTTGTCGTTGATGTTGAGGATGTCGCCGCCCTCGATGTGGAACGTGTTGTAGCGGCTGTAGTACTCGGGGGTGCCCTTCAGCAGGGGATGATGCGCGAAGATGTACTCACCGTAGATGGTCTCGCGGTTGCGGGTCTCAGAGTACATGCGGTTGATGGACACGCCGTTGCCGATCATCGCGAACGGGTCGCGGGTGAAGTACAGGTTCGGCATGGGCTTGATGACCATCTTGGAAGACTCGGAAACCAGGTCCACCAGCGAGTTGGACTTGTCGGTGTGCAGCTCGGTGAGGTTGATGCCCTCCATCGTCTTCAGCACGAAGTCCTTGGCGTCGGGATAGTTCTCCTGCATGTAGTCGAAGATGATCTTCTGGTAGCGGTCCGTGCGGATGCCGGCCTCTTCGATCCACTGCTTGAGGAACTGCTCGCGCAGCTCGGGGTTGGCCTCGAGAACCTCAGCCATGAGGTCTTCCAGGTAAAACACTTCGACGCCGTTGTCGCGCAGAGCCTGCGCGAACGCGTCATGCTCCTCCTGGGCGACCTTCAAGAACGGGATGTCGTCGAACAGCAGCTCTTCGAGCGTGTTCGGCGTCAGGTTCAGAAGCTCTTTTCCCGGGCGGTGCAGCAGGACTTTCTTCAAGGGCTTGATCTCGCTCTTGACGTTCACTCCTGACATGTGCAACCCTCCTTCTTCCTTTACGTCGGTTCCGCAGGGAACCAATCTTCGCCAAGTCGCCGTGCGGTCCTTTATGCCGTTCGGCGCGTTGGCACCACCATGCTCCAACCCGATAGTGAAGAAAAGATGTAAACGAGGTTTACCGGCAAACAAAGAAGGTTTACCGTCGGGAAACAGGTCGATAAACCTCTACTAAACTGCTGGTCGCAGGCTTGATCGCAAAATGCAGCGTTCGCAGGCCGAAAGCAGAGGGCGTCGCGCCCGATTCCCAGAGCGGTTGTTTCGTGTATCATGGGAGGAAGGTTTAGGCAGTCGCTTCGCGTTTGAGAGAGGTGCCGCTCCGTGGGTTTCGTGCTCTTCCATTACACGCTTTTCGTGCTGTTAGGATCCATTCTGACATCGGCCACGTGTTTGTCTGCTTACCTTGTTTCAAGGAAGCGAACGATGCTGTACGCCTCCTTTGGTTTTCTGTTCTATTTCTTCGATGTGGCATGGGTGTTTCAACGAGATTTCTTCACCGGTGCCGATGCCGGAGTTGGGCCTGCGTATGCGCTGATCATGTCGCTGCTGATGGTGTTGGCCGGTTGCGGGTTCCTCACGTCGTTTTGGTTGCTGGTATGCGATTACGTGGGCGAGACGCGCAAGGCGCTCAAAGTGATTCCGGCGGTCGTGTTCGTTGCGGCCAGCGTCGCGGTGCTTCTGATCGTGCCCGAAGGCGGCTTGCGCAGTTTCGCGTTCTACAGTCCGAGAGCGTTGTACCTGTTCTGGATGCTGGCTTTCGCCGGGGCATGGTACTTGAGGTCGAAGGACGCTGCCGAGCGTGCCCGCCTTCGACGTCATTTGGGTCTGTACGGGGCGCTGTGGTTTTTGGGGCTGTCCGTGGTGGTGGAGGACGCGTTGGTGTTCCTGCTGCCCGATCCTATCTTCATCGGGCCGCGCGCGTACGCTCCCGAGCGCAACTTCGCCGAGAACGCGCTGATGCTGTGCTGCGCGTTCTTCGCGTGCCGCGACGCGTTCCGGGTTTTGTCGCTGCGCTTCGACCGACCGCCCATGCGCGGCGGAGGGCGACAGGAAGAGCTCATAGACGACAACCTCATGATGTACGGCAAGCGCCACCAGCTGTCCGAGCGCGAATGCGAGGTGCTGCGCTACGTGCTGCTGGGCAACGACAACCAGAACATCGCGTCGTCCATGCATCTGGCACTGAGCACCGTGAAAGTGCACGTGCACAACATCCTTCAGAAAACCGGTCAAGCGAACCGCCAAGCATTGGTTCAGGACTTCTGGAAGATGTCATAGCAGTATAGACGTGTGACTGTGTCAAGGGGACGGGGCATTTGACACACTGCAGACACAGAAGCGCCCTCCCGGGAAGGGGAGGGCGCTTCTTCTCGAGGCGTCTGGAAGGGAGGAGGGAAACGCCTCGCGTAGGGGTTGCCTACACCGCCGCGGCGGCGTTCTTGCCGGCCAGGCGGCCGAAGGTGAGCGCGCTGCCCAGGCTGATGCCGGCCACCACGACGGGGTAATCCACCAGCAGGCGGCGGCCCATCGTGTTGCCCGCCACGTACAGGCCGGGGATGGGATCGTTCGTGCCGTCCTTGGTGACGCGCAGCTCGTGGTCGCACTCCAGGCCGCCGAACATGACCAGCATGCCCGCGTTGCCGAACTTGCACGCGTAGTACGGCGGGTTCTCCACCGGGAACATGCGCTTGGACATCTTGCCGAAGTCCTCGTCGATGCCCTTGTGGCACAGCTCATTGTAGCGCTCGATCTCGGCCTTCATCGTGTCCAGGGGCAGGCCGGTCTTCTCGGCCAGCTCTTCCAGGGAGTTCGCGATGACGTCGGTGCGCTCGTCCACCATGGCCTGCGTCGTGTAGCCCAAGCCGAAGCCCGAGAGCACGGTCTCGTACTCGGCGGCCTGGTCATCCGGCACGAAGTAAGTGGTGTAGCCGTGACCGTCGGGCATGTGGATGATCTGCTCGGGCCACTTGCTGTCGAAGATCTGCCACGCCTTCACGCCGGCCTTCGCCAGCTCGGGGTCCTTCGCGACGGGCTGGCGCGTGTGCTCGGCGGCGATGTTCTGGCCGGGCACGTCCTCGTTCATGAAGCGCTTGCCCTCCATGTTCAGCTGCAGGAAGCTGTCGACGCCAAGCGATCCGCCCATGTGGTGGGTCATCGGCGCGTGGGGGCCCAGCTCCATCCAGCCGCCGGCCCAGATGCCCATGAGCTGGCCGCGGCCGTCATCGACGCCGCCCATGAACTCCTCGGTCCACGGCGCGTAGTAGTGGCGCATCTCGGGGTTCGCGCCGTAGTCGCCGCAGCACAGCACCACGGCCTTGGCGTTCACCTTAAGATAGCCGTCGGGCGTCTTCGCGTACGCGCCCACAACCTTGTCGTTCTCCACGATCAGCTGCTCGCCCTCGGCATTGTAGATCAGCTCGGCGCCGCCGGCCACGGCTGCGTTGAACGCTGCTTCGCACGCCCACTGCATGTTCGGGTTCGTGGTGATGGTGCCGTGGAAGTAGGGGTAGACTTCTTCCTTGTAGTTGTAGGTTTCCAGCGGCGGGAAGCACTTCGGGCGGATGAAGTTCGGCTTGTCCGTCTTGCGGTTGGCCGCGGTGGATTCCAGCACTTCGTAGTCGGCGCCCTCGATGAACCAGTCGAAATCCTCGCCCGAGTGGTCGTACCAGTAGTTCATCATCCAGGTGTCGCAGCGACCGCCCGTCTCCTTGACGAACTCGTTGAAGATGTCCTCTTTCGGAGCCTGCTCGATGCCCAGGTCCTTCTGGATTTGGGATCCCACGACGCCGAAGTCGCCGGCCATGGAGATGACCGAGTAGCTGTCTTCCGGCTGCTTTTCCAGCACGATGACCTTCTTGCCGGCTTCGGCGGCTTCCTTCGCCGCGGCGGTGCCGGCGATGCCCATGCCGATGACCAGCACGTCGCAGTCCTTCTCCTCCTTGACGTCGGTGGGGACCGGCGGGGGCGTGAGGAAGTCGGGGGTGTATTTGGTGGGGGAGACGCTCGACGCGCTGCCGCCGTTCGGGCTGCCGTCGCCCTCGGCGGATGCGGTGCCGGCGCTCTGCTGCGGAGCGCAGCCGGCCAAGCCGGCGGCTCCAGCGGCGACGGCTGCGGTGGCTCCCAAGCCCAGGAATGCGCGACGACTCAGTCTGGTTTCTTTCATGTCCCTCTCTCCTTTCGATGAGAAGCGGGTTGGTTTTCCGCTGCCCGCTTCATCGCGAGGATTTCCGGTATGGAATCCTCCCCTGCGCTGCCAACCATACGCGCCCGCGAGCCTGCCCGCCACACCTGCGGGCGGGTGGTTTTTTGCGTTTAGGCCGGTGAGAAGCCCACCTGATACGGGTAGGGTATCGGATAGGATGCCTGATGGAACGGTGTATGCGTACGCGTTTGCCGTGGCGGGGGCTGTGTTGGGGCTCGAACCATGAGCCGGGGACGAATCCTTTTCGATGGGATATACTGGCGAGGAAGCAGACGGAGGGTAGGGGCCGATGAGCTGTTTGAAGGATCTGTTCACGGGCATGAGAGCGCGCGACGTCGTGTTCATGAGCGGGTATGCGTTGTATTTGACGTTCGGCTACATGTCGTTCGAATCGCCGACGGTGCTCACCTCGTTGGGAGAGTCGGGCGCCATCGTGCAGTCGCTGTTCCTGGTGGCGGTGATCGCGGCGCGCATGGTGGTGTACGCGGCGATGATCGCGTTGGCGCGCCGGTCGGGGCGCGGGTTCTCGACGGCGGTCGTCCTTGTGTGCGCGGGCGTTGCCGCGACAGGGTTCATCGTCACGCGCATGGCTTTTCGGTTCGCAGAGTTCGTGCCGCTGAACGAGCTGGTTCCGTGGCTGGTGGCGGGCGGTTTGTGCTTCGGTGCGGGCGATGCGCTGATCAACCTGTTGTGGGCGCGTTTCTCGGGTACGTTCGATTTGCGGCGCGTGTACCTGTTCGTGCTCTTGAGTAGCGGGCTCAGCCTGATCGTGTACTTCGTTGTCACGCTGCTGCCAGCGGCGCTCATGCTGCCGGCGGGCGCGCTGCTGTTCTTCGCTTCCGTGGCGTTCTGCCGCCAGTGCCTCGCCGCGCGCGAGCCCATCGACGAGGAGTTCTCCGCGCCGGTGTTCAAGGGCGCGTTGTCGGTGCTGTGGCGTCCGGTGCTTGGCACGTCAATCCTGGCGTTCATGAGCGGTCTCATGCTGCAGCTTTCGATGTCCGAGGCCATCCCGCTGGGGACGTTCCAGTTCACGGCGCTTATCACGCAGGCTGCCGTGATCGCTGCCCTGTTGTTGCCCGCCTTGCTGGTGAAGAGCCAGCCTGGTTTGGGGTCGGTGTACCGTATGGCGCTTCCGCTGTCGGCGGCGGGCTTTTTGCTGCTGCCGCTCATCTGGAACGGCGCAGGTGGCTTGGCGAACGCGTGCGCCCAGTTGGGAACGCTGGTGGCCGGGATCATCCTGTGGTGCATGGTGGCGCATACGGTGCACGACACGAAACTGCCGGCAGCGTTGCTGTTCTCGTGCACGCTTGTGTGCACGAACGCCGCGCAGATGGCCGGCGCCCTCGTTGGCATGTTGAATGCGCATACGCTAGGGCAGGGCGACATCGCGCTGACGGCGGTGGCGCTGGTTGCCATCTATCTGCTGGCGATGGTGTCGCTGTTTCTGTTCAAAGACAAGACCCTGCGCGGCTTCGACGCCGTGGCCGAGGAAGGGGCGCCCGCCGCCGAGCAGCAGGGCGACGCGCTGGAGGCGCGCTGCGCGCATGTGGCGGAGGCGCACGGGCTTACGCCGCGCGAGTCGGAGATCCTCGTGCATCTGGGGCAAGGGCGCACCGCGCGCGCGATTTCCGAGAAGCTGGTAGTATCGGAGAACACGGTGAAGTACCACATCAAGTCCATCTACCAGAAGCTTGACGTGCACTCGCGCGACGAGGTGATCGACCTCATCGAACGCTCGGGTGAGGAGGGAATGTGAGACAGGATCGAGTCGAGGGGAGTATAATGACAGCATTTACGAGGGGAAGCGAGCGGGGGATTGGGGCAAGAAGAGGAAGCGCGATCTGAATGCGGCCCTTGGCGGGCCGTTCTTGCCGCGTTTTCGCTCGCGACCTTTCTTCTGCTGCTGGTTTTCGGCGCTCTTCCTTCCGTTTTCGATCCTGCACGGGCGTACGCCGACGAAGCGCCTTCCGATTCTGCTCGCGTCATTCGCATCGCGTACGTGCAGCAGGAGCCGATGTCGCCGGCAGACGAGTCGGGGGCGTTTGTGGGGTACACCTACGAGTATTTCGAACGTTTGGCGCAGTATACGGGATGGTCGTACGAGTTCGTTCCGGTGGAAGGCTCGGGTCCGGCTGCCTATAAGACCCTGCGAGACTTGTTGGGTGCGGGTGATGCCGATGTTGCCGTCGGCTTGATGGCGACGCAGGAGGGTCGAGAGTCGCTCGCCTTCACGCGCGACAGCTTTGCTGCCTTGAACGTGGTGCTCAGAACCGCTGCCGAAGTGTCCGATGACCCTCTTGACGAGGCGACTTCCGATCGCCCGCTGCGTGTGGCGGTGATCGAAGGCTCTCCTCTCGCGAGCGACCTCGAAGCGTTCTGCGCGCAGAACGAAATCCCTTACGAAACGGTGGGATTCGCCGATGCCGGCGAGGCGCGCGACGCCGTGCTGAACGGTCGGGTCGATGTGGAGCTTGCAGCCGATATGTCGGATACTACGGGGTTGCGCACTGTCGTTCATATGACAACTCATCCTTTGTATTTCGCCGTCGCGCTCGATAATCGTGCATTGGCCGGCGAGCTCGACGACGCGCTCGACCGCATCGACCAGGTGGATCCTCTTTTCAGGGCGCGCTTGCGCGATAGGCATTTCTCCGTTGCGTCTCCTGTGTTCTTGCTAACGGATGTCGAGAAGTCGTTCGTCGAAGGCGCTGCTCCGGTGCGGGTGGGCGTGCTGAGCGATCAACCGCCGTACCAATATCAAGAAGACGGCCAGGTCAAGGGCATTGCGGTGGATATACTTGAGACCGTGGCGCAGAAGACGGGACTGAGATTCGAATACGTTGCCGCCGAGACGGTGGAGGCTCTCGACGCTTTGCAGGCGGCGGGCTCTATCGACATGGTCGCGGGCATCGATCGCGACTATTCCACGGCCAACGAGCGAAACCTCGCGCTGACGCAGCCGTATGTGAGCGCTTCGTACGTGCTCGTGGCGAACAAGAGCGTTGCTGATGGCGCCATTTCGGGCAAGCGGCTGGCGATTTCCTCCTCTAGCAGCTACGATGGCGGTTTTTTGGGCGATGCGATACAGTTTCCCTCAATTGCCTCTTGTTTGCGCGCGGTGTTCAAGGGCGAGGCGGATTACACGTACGTGGACGAGTACATGACGCAGTATTTCCTGAACACGCCGGAATTTCGCGACGTGCGCATTGCGCCCCAGACGTACGAGCCGCGCCGCGTGAGCCTGGGGGTGGTGCGTTCGGACGACACGACGCTGCTGGGCATCGTGGATCGCGCGGTAGGGTCGCTCACCGAGGTCGAGCGCCAGGCGGTCATCAACGGCAACGTATTGCGCGAGCGGCCGGTTGATCTGGGCGAGCTCGTGCATGCGAATCCGGCCATCGCGCTCGCGGTGGCGTCGGCAACGTGCTTGATCGTGGTTCTGTTCGTGCTGATAATTTTCGGGTTGCGCGCGCGAAGCAACGCGAAGACCGCGTTCGACCTCAAGAAGCGCCTGCGGTTGTACGCGCTGTGCGACGACAGCTTCTTCGAGTTCGATTGCCGCACGAAAAGGCTGATCATCTCGATGCCTGGGAAAGGCCAACAAGGGCTCAGCGAGCCGTTCGCCTTCGAGTGCGACGCCCCGGCGGTGTTTGACGAGGAGCGCAAGCGTTCGTTCGCCGAACTCCTCGGCGGCAAAGAGCATCGCGTCGAAGAAGTGCGGATGCCCGATACGGACGGCATCGAGCATTGGTTGCGCGTGACGGTGGATCCGGTGGAGGACGCGTCGGGGCGCGTGGCGCATACGGTGGGCAAGATCGAGGTCATCGACGAAGAACGGCGGGAGAAAGACCAGCTCGTGGCGCGCGCCGAACGCGATAGCCTCACGGGCTTGCTGAATTCCGAGACCACTCGTCTGCGCATCGGGCAGCAGCTGGATGCGCTTGCGGGAGGCGAGCGTGGCGCCTTGCTGGTCGTGGACGTCGATTGCTTCAAAGACGTGAACGATACGCACGGTCATCTCGTGGGCGATCTCGTGCTGGCCGATATCGCCCGCATCCTGCGAGAGAACTTCCGCATCGGCGACGTGGTGGGGCGTTTGGGCGGCGACGAGTTCATGGTGTACCTCGACCGCGTCGGCTCGACGGACGTCGTGCTGGGGAAGTGCGACCGGCTGCGGCGAGCGGTAGAGCGCCATGAGTATCCGGGAACGGACTGCCGCGTCACGATCAGCGTCGGCGTTGTGCTGGCGCATGCAGGTGATACGTTCGACGATCTCTACGGCCGCGCCGACGAAGCCCTGTACGCCGCCAAGCGCGACGGTCGCAACCGGTGCGGCCTTGCCGACGGTGCTTTGCGGTCGCCGAAAGCGGCGCCCGCTCCGTAACCTCGGCATATACGCGCGGCCTTTATTCTGCTAAAGTACATCCATCTGTTCGACGCATCTGCGTGTCGGCAATGGAAGCAAGCGCGTTCGCAACGAGGACGAAACGCGCAATGGGGATCATGGGAGGACGAGAGGAAATCGTCCGTCCGAGAGAGATTCGAAAGGAGAGGGTATGAGCAGCTCTATCGTTCAGAAATTCAAGAACGTCGGGCCCGGCGCACTGGTCGCCGCAGGCTTCATCGGGCCAGGCACCGTCACCACCTGCACGGTTTCAGGCGCGAGCTACGGCTACACCATGCTGTGGGCGCTGCTGTTCGCCACGGTGGCCACCATCATCTTCCAGGAGATGGCGTCGCGCGTCGGCATCGTTTCGGGCAAGGGTCTGGGTGAAAACATCCGCGATCGTATTCCCAACAAGGCGCTTATGTGGATTGCGATCGTGATTGTTCTCATCGCCATCTTCGTGGGCAACATCGCGTACGAGACGGGCAACATCACGGGCGGCATCCTGGGCATCCAGGCCGTGCTTCCCGACGTGCCGATGATCCCTATCGTCATCGTTCTGGGTATTCTGGCGTTCGTCGCCATGTGGATTGGCTCGTACAAGGTGGTCGAGGTTATCCTCACGGCCATCGTCGTGTTCATGGGCGTGGTGTTCTTCGTCACGGCCATCGCCTCCAGCCCTGATTGGGGCGCCATCGCCACGGGCCTGTTCGTGCCGACGCTGCCCGAAGAGGGGTCGAAGGGCATCCTCACGGCGGTGGGCCTCATCGGCACCACCATCGTGCCGTACAACCTGTTTCTGCACGCCTCCGGCGCCTCCGAGCGTTTCAAGGATCCCGAGCAGGTGTCCGACGCCCGCTTCGACACGGTGCTGAGCATCGGCCTGGGCGGCATCATCTCCATGGCCATCCTCATCTGCGCCGCCGCCAACATCTACGACACCGACACCGTGGTGACGAATGGCAAGGACATGGCGCTGGCGCTGCAGCCGCTTCTTGGCTCGTGGGCCACGTGGATGATCGGTCTCGGTCTGCTGTGCGCCGGCTTCTCCAGCGCCATTACCGCTTCGTTCTCGGCCGCTTATGCCGTGAACGGCGTGCTGGGCTGGAAGAAGACGACGAAGGATCTGCGTTTCAAGCTCATCTGGATCATCGTGCTGGTGTGCGGCTGCGTGATGGCTGTGGCGCTGGGCAAGAGCCCCACCGAGCTGATCCTTGTGGCTCAGGCGGCGAACGCCATCCTGCTGCCCATCATGGCGTTCTTCGTGCTGTACTGCGCGAACGGCAAAGATCTGGGCAAGTGGCGAAACCACATCTTCGCGAACTGCGCGGGCGTGGTGATCATCGTGATCACGCTGTTCATGTGCTGGCGCAACATGTCTAGCTTCCTCGCGTCGCTGCAGACGCTGGTCGGCGCCTAACCGCGGTTGGTCCTGCTTCTATCGAGTGCGTTCGCGTGCCCGCCGGTTTCGGCGGGCACGCGTGTTTGAAGGAGGTCGGCAATGGGTGAAGACGGAGGCGCGTTCAACTTGCCGTCGCGCTTCGTGGCGCACACGGCGGGGCCGCAGGTGCCCGCTGGCGAGCCGTCGTTCCTATATGTTTCTTTTTCAATAACAGTTGACTTGGAGGCGGCTCCAGGGGTTACTATGACCTCGAAACAATAAGCAGGCAAGAAGGAGACCGGCATGACCATCAATACGAACGAGCAAGCGCAAGCCTACCGTAAACGTCTTTTCCCGGGATTCGATTCGCCGCTTGCGTGCACCGATCCCGAGTTCATCGAACGCATGGACAACTTCGCCTTCGGCGAGGTGCCCGCCAGCGATGATCTGGACGACCGCACGCGGATGATGGCCATCCTGGCCGCGCTCATCGGCGCGCAGGCCATCGACCTGTTCAAGGCCATGGCGAAGGGCGCCTTCAACGTGGGCGTCACGCCGGTGGAAATGAAGGAGTTGGTGTACCAGTCCACGCCGTACGTGGGCATGGGCCGCATGCTGCCGTTTCTGTATGCGGTGAACGAGCTGCTGGAGCACCGCCTGGTGTCGCTGCCGCTGGAAGGCCAGGCCACCACGACGGAGGACACGCGTTTGGAGGCGGGCGCGCAGAAGCAGGTCGACCTGTTCGGCCCGCACATGGCCGACTTCTACCAGTCGGGCCCTGAGGAAACGCGCCACATCAATCGCTGGCTGGCCGAGAACTGCTTCGGCGATTACTACACGCGCACGGGGCTCGATGACGCGCAGCGAGAAATGATCACGTTCTGCCTGCTCATCGCCCAGGGCGGGTGCGAATCGCAGGCGGTCAGCCATGCGCGCGCCAACGTGCGCGCAGGCAACGACCGCGCGTTCCTCATCAAGGTGGTGTCCCAGTGCCTGCCCTACATCGGCTACCCGCGCAGCTTGAACGCGCTGCGCTGCATCGACGAGGCGACGGAGTCGTCGGCCGAAGCGGAGTAGGCGCAGTAGCCTTCGCAACAGTTCCGGCATGAAGGGAAGCCGTCGCGCATGCGGCGGCTTCCGCGCGCTTGGCGCTATCCTTGGCGTTCCACCAGGTCGATCAGCTCTTGGTGCGAATGGACGTCCAGCTTCGCGTAGATGTGGCTGACGTGGGTTTTCACGACGGCATCAAGTCGTGTTTGCGGGCGGGCGCGCGTATGGACGAGGTGCACACGGCCATGGTGTTCGATCGCGTTGCCGTGAAACCCGACGAGTTCTGTGGCGCGCAGACCACCGGCTCGCTGTTCTGGATGGGCTCGAACCCGTGGCTCAAGGTGAACCTCAACGGCGAGCGCTTCGCCAACGAGTCCGGCCCGTACGACTACATCCTGAACGCGGCGCTCGCGTAGCCGCACCACACGGTGGTCATCTGGGATTCGGACTGCGAGACGACTCGGGCTCGTACTATGCGCACACGTACCCGAACATGTCCACGGGCAACTGCTGCGGCCGTTCGGTGACGTTCGCCCGCATGATCGGCAAGGCGCTGGCCGCCAAGTAGCGCCAGGCGGCGCGATGCCGCCGCAATCGACTATCCCGGGGCCGTTCGCCGCACGGCGCGGCCCCTCATTCGCCCGGCCCCGCGCAACCCTCCCTTCCTTGCGCGGAGCCGCCGCTTTTACGGATCGCAATGATTTTGCGTTGCCGGTAACGATATAAGGATATACGGACATATACGGACATATACGGACACATACGGACACATAGGGACACATATGGACGCATGCGGATATCGGAAACGGGGTTCCCGCTTCGAAGGGCGTGCCCCTTTATTCAGCTCCCACTGCTTTGATGGCGATGTCGTCTTGTTCCAGCTCCTGGCGGATGCGGCTGACGAAGGCCAGCGCGGTGGGGGAGTCGCCGTGCACGCACAGCGTGTCGGGATGGAGATCCACCAGCTTGCCCGTGACGGACAGCACGGCGCCTTCGCGGATGGCATTCTTCACGCGTTCGATGGCATGCTCCTCGTCGCGGATGAGCGCGGCGGGGTCGTTGCGGCTGACCAGGCGGCCCTCGTCGGTGTAGTTGC
>OLRC01000912.1_pt1 | contig 20513 bp, 23 predicted proteins | sample 1672081 | NCBI WGS metagenome assembly OLRC01 (sample SAMEA3136643, study PRJEB25190) | human gut metagenome | biome: human gut; feature: human-associated habitat; material: faeces | place: Austria | collected 2013
TAATTAAGATGTTTTTCATCCGCCAAGATGATATCTTAATTATACTGTGAGGTTCCTGTTTTTGTCTATTGACATTATTTATGAATTACAGGAATGCTTAAGCTCATATATTAATATTCTACAGTACATATTATATATACTTTAAGTGTGTATGACACCAATACATAATCTATTATTTTTTCATCAATATCGTATGTTTTTTCACCCTGTAAACTATTATAACAAACTGTTAGTTTGGTTGAAATTCCATCTTTTCTACATAATTCCTGTAAAGTTTCCATATACGCATCAAATGCTACCTGATCTTTTATATAAAACCATGCCTCTTGTGCTGCTTGCCCATGTTTATTAAAAAATGATTTATTAATAGTCACATTTCTTATTTTTAAGTTTAATATATTATCTAAAAATGTATCCCAGAGATTATCACTCTTATATTTATACGTTATCCGTTTTTTCGAATTAACAGTCTCATATTTTCCTTGCTTAGCATATTCCAATAATTCTTCTTTTATTTTTTCATACGATCTTTGTGCAGAATCAACTCCCTTTGCATATGACTCCTTTTCCCTTTTACTTAATACGTCTTCTGGTGTCTTTGTGACTCTATTTAATTCATCTTGAAATGACATAATTAATTCTCCCTCTCTATCATCAGTAAATACGTTTTCTTATTTAATTATAATAAGCCATAGCGCCCAAAAATAAATAAAGCTTTTGACAGATTTTTACTTTTACAATTATTCTTCAGAAAAATAATCTCTATCTATCTGTTTCACTTGATATATGTATTGTGTTAATACCCCTAATTCGTACTCAATCATTAAATCTGCAAGACGATTTCCATCAATTAACACAATTTTATAATTTAAATTTCTTTCTACAAATGCAATTGCCTCTTTCGTATATATTGATCTTGTGATGAATATTCCTTTTTGTGCTCCCTGAACTGCTAAAGCACCTACAAATTTCTGTATATCCAGTCTTCCAACAGAAGTATCATTATAAGATTTTGCCTGTATATAAATAGAATCAAATCCTAGTTTATCAGCCGTTACAATACCATCAATTCCATCATCCCCTGGTTTTCTGGTCACATGACTTTCATACTGTAACTTTCCATATCCCATTTTAGCAAATAAATCTACGATTAACGTCTCAAATTTGTATAGATCCATTTCGCATACTTCTGCAAGTACTTCATTTGCTAATGACTGGTTTATCTTCTGATACATTTTATCCAGAGTTTCTTGTGGTGTTTCATCTTCATTTGTTTCTATTATTTCATTTTTATTAGAATCTGAAATTTTTCTCCATCAATAAAATTCACAAAAGGCGGAAACTGTTTTAATAGCTTAATTTTGTCTAACTTTAATTTCGTATACAATCTCATGAACATTACGATCATCTAAATTTCTCACTTTGTGTTCCAACTATTTTTCTTTCATTCTGGATTTCGTAAGGCTTAAAAATGCTTAAGTCTTAATGTTAGGGGTCTTAATCTTAAAATATTAAATCTTCAACTTTCCATTCTTTTCCCATCATTTCAATTACATCTCCAACTTTACAATCTGTAAATACTTCAACCGCTTTAGGTAATGTTCCATTTATTAGGTCATACTTATATGTTTTTGTTTCCCCATCTCTATTACAAATTATAACTTTACATCCTAATGTCACCTTAGGAACATCCGATGGATCAACAGCACCTATATCTTCATTAACAGAATAATCAGTATCCTCTTCTTCTACAGATATATTTTTTTCAAAATTTAATGTTGGAATATCACCTTGCATAATTGCATCTACTGCATCAGAGAATATTCTTGTAATTTCATCTTTTTCTAAACAGTCAATAACCACTGACCCTCCAACTGCATTTAAATACGACATAGCAGGTCTTATATGCTCACGAACTAATATATGTCGACCATCCTTTTTAAATTGTCGAAGTGCATCTATAATGGCTGTCATAACATCTGGATTAGATGAAAAACTAAAATTATAAAAGAACTCATTAATTTTAGAATTCAAATCATTACTTCCAATAATATCCAGATTTTCAAAGTGATTTTGATTATTATTAGGATCATATGTATTATGACCTACCCACCAGCATTTTGATAACGTATTCCTATATAATCCACTTCTTCCTGTATATCTGTAAAAAAATCTAGTCTGGATAGCACCTGCTTCTTTTTCAGCGCTCTTTGGTTTTTTCCCATATCCATATCCCCACCGTTTACGCATATAATCATAAAATGTGCTATGTGTCAAACCTGCCCACAAACGTTCATCACTAGCTTGCGATTCGCTCAAAAAAAGTAACTTTTCATAAAGAATCTTACAATTGTTAAGATCTATTTCTCCGGGTGTTAAATCAGAATTCAACTCTGCTAAATTGAACTCTGGAACATCTTTAAATTCAATAAAAGGATTTTCACCATAAATATCAGAAATCCAATGATTTGTTTTTTCTGTATAATATTTTCCATAAATAGTTGGTAAATTAGCTTTAAGCATTTCAAGTGCTTCTCGCTTCATTATGTATAGTTTCATTACAAATCCTCCTCCGTGGTGTCAAAGAATATTGGAATCTGGTCAAATGCTTTGCTCAAAGGTAGTTCCATTGCTTCTTGTGCTAACTGATATGAAGTTTTTTCAGGATTAAATATCTCATCCATGAAGTTAATCCCCCGTTTTGCATAAGACTTTTCTAAAGCTAAAAACCATTCTCTGTTATGATAAGTTTCTTCTCCTCCTTCCTGTCTTAATTCTTCAAATACATAAACTAACACAGGTAAAATTAACATTGAGTGAAATAACGACTGCAGTTCTGCCTTTACAGAATATTTAGCATATACGTTATAATCTTTAGTTCCTAAACCAATTCTAATTTTGGTTGAATCAAGATTTATTTCAGCTGGGCAATCGCCTTTTGTAATTCGTTTATAAATAGAAAAAATTGAACCTGCATTTGTAAATTCTTCATAATCTTTTGTTATATCCAAACTTCTAAGATTTTGATATGCCAAAATAGACCCAGCAAATAAATTAAATGTAGTATCGCTAAAATCATCTACCCAATCTGAGCAGAAAAAATCTGTAATATTCTTTTTAAGAATGACAAATGCTACTGCATCAAATGTTCCGTTAATTCTTCCAATTGGAATAATATGTTCAATATGCTTTGATACAGAATGAAGGACTTCTCTATATGCGGTTGTCAAACATTCTAAATGGATAACATAATCAGCCTTTCCATCCATGATCAACTGCTCTAAGTCGCAACAATTCATAGAAATATCAAAACTCAACTTTAAACTGTTAACTCCTTGCATCGTATGTTCATAATTAACATTAAAATAAGAATCTTTATAATCATCCTTTTCATCACTTAAAACCGGATAGGCAAACAATCGATTAGTTATGTTCATATACATTTACCTCCATAGCATAATCATGTGAATCTGCAAGAGTTACAACAATCTTCACTTTCCCAGAAGATGTCATACCTACAGTTTCTATAAATTCTCCATTTAATTTTACCATTTTACATCCAGATGTCGGCTTAACATCTATTATACGAATCCTATTAGACTTTCCGTTTTCTCCTACAGTAACCAATTCTATTCGTCCATATTCAATCTCATGTGGTATTTCAAAATTAAGTAAATACATCCCTGTTCCTTCCTTTATAATACGCACGTTTTTAAGTGGACAATTTGTCTCTCCTCCTGATTTCTTCTGAGTAACAATATCTCTTCCTATTGGATCAGCAATTCCTCGATGGTTGTCTAATTTTTTTCTCTTTCTTTTCCCTTTTAGAATTCTAAGTCCCGATTCTCCTATTTTTCCAAGTGTTCCACTTGTAGTTGCAAATTGACTGCGACCTACATTCCCTTTTCCATAAAAAAATCCTTTAGATGGAGTGTGAATTGGACGCTCCATTACTTCAATATTTCCTAGATGATCGTTAATATTTTCTCGTTTATTATCCGAATTTCCAGTTTCTGCCATTTCTAGTTCTGTTTGAAGAACACCGCCTAATCCCTTAACATCTAACTCATCCTCACTCGTATGTTCAGCAAGTTCTGCCACAATACCCCTAATCCATTCCTTAATTTCCTCATAATATAATTTAGCTTGTTTTGGATTTGGATGTCTTCCGGGTTCCCAATTATCATGAGCAACAGTTTCCATAGCACGAAAATTTCGTAAAGTATCTGTGTTAAAAGCTTCTATATTCATTTTGTATTTCACCTTTAATGTTTAAAACATGATTACAATCCATAGTACATGATCCATTATATATGCCCTTCCAATTCCGTATTTCTTCTTGTGCTTTATCATATATTCTATATTTTAAAGGTTTAAAGGAAAAAACTTGTTTTATCCTCTTTTTTACCCCAAAATTCCTTGTCTAGCCACTTTTCTTGTCGGCTTTTAAATACAATAACCGAATCCAATTCTGTATCAATATAAGGTTTCATTTCCTGTTGCAATTGTACTAATTGTGGTTTACTTATCTCTCCCTCAAATACAGAATTTTGTATATGTGACAGATATTTTTTACTTATCTTGAATACCTTTGACCATCGTTTTGCACCATTTTTCTCTTGACTAATATCATAAACTAAAACTACATACATACTTACCACCACATTTTAAACCCTTCATATTCTTTCTCTTCAATTAGATGTTTTATTAATTTATATGCTTCTAATCTAATCAAATATTGGTAAGATACTTTTCTATGCAAATCTTTATGCATAATTGTTGCCTGTAATTTCTTTTCAAGTTCATTTACAATTAACTGAGATGCTTCTTTCTTTAAATGGAGGAAATTTAACTCCCTTGTAAAACTATTTTCTGTAATCTGATTTTTATTTAATAATGAAAATATCAAACGATCTCCAATTAATGGTTTAAAGATTTCCGATAAATCTAAGCATAATGAATATCGTCTGCTCCCTGGTTCATGTAAATAACTGATCGTTGGATTTAATTGAGTATGGTATATTTCTGTAAGTGTTTTTGAATAAATCAGAGAATTCACAAAAGAAATTAGTGAATTAATCATATTATCTGGTGGATGCATCACTCGTTTTTCAAATTCAATCTCTTGGTTTATAATAACACTCCATGCTTCGTAGTATTTTTTACGAATATTCCCTTCTATTCCCATTAATTGATCAATTTCTTGTGCATTGGGTATTTTCTTTTTTAACCCTTCAATATATCTCATATGTTCCGTTACATCTTTTCCTCGGCTATTATAATATCTTAAATTTCGATAAATATTTTCTGCTGCCGCTTCAATAAATTTTCTCGCAATAACGATTCTTTTTTCTTTATCTATGTAATGTTCCACTTGTTTTACTAATAATTCTCCAGATAATAAACTTTCTCTTGGATAATAACTTCCTGTATAAAAATGATAATAATTAAAAAAATGCATCGGTATTCCATATTGTGATATAAAGTTTATGAACTTCGTATTAAATGATAATTCAGACATTACATAAATATCCGAAATTCTTTCAATTGGAACGTCTCTTTTTTCATCGTCATAAGTTGTAAATCGTAATGTATTATCTTTTCTTTTCAAATCTCCGCAATTGTATATATATAGACTCTTTTTCATATGCATTCTCCCCTTAAATAAAACAAATGTCATAATATGCACACTTTTTACATATCTTTTTTGAATCATCCAATTCCGGTATTGCCTGTTTTCGAATTTGAATAATATGATCTATAATATTTTTCATCTGTTTCTCATCTTCTTCTGATAAACTGACTTCAATATTTTTCTTTAACAGTGGATAGTCTATTTGTGCTTTTGAAATATCAACTCCCTTTTTCTTCAAATAATACAAATAATATTTTACCTGCCATATTCCGGCTTCTTCTATGGACTTGCTCTTTTTTACTTCATGAATTTCTTGAAAATCTTTTATAAAATCAATGTTTATTGTATCGTCAATGTTAATATGTTTCTGATTTCTCCTATAACTAGTTTCATCTAATAATTTTCCTAATTGAACGTTCTCATTTTGAGATACATTTTCCATTTGTAGGTCATGACAAAAATACCATAATTTCCGTTTACATACAAAATAATAATAAATCATAACCCCTGTAATTCGTTCTTCCATAGACACCTCTTTTAAAACATCATCGCATCTTCTCCTATATTTTCATAATTTAATGGATAGAATCCCTTAATGTCATATTGACAGTTCATAATGTCGATATGTTCATATTTGCTAATATTAACAGTTCCATATGTTTGATATACTTTTTTATAATATTTGTGGTATTCATAATACGGAATTTGTACAATAAAATCTCTTAACCTCTCCTGGATTTCTATTCTTTCTCTAAATAGATTCTCTCTTTCTTTCTGTTCAATATTAGAATCTTTCAACTTTTTAGATATTAATGTTTGTCTCTCTTCTAATAATACAATTTCATCTTTATTTTGATCATATACTATCTTAGGTACAATTGATTTTGTAAAAATATTTCTCATTTTTATTTCATCTTTCTCAAAATCACCAATATCTAACTCTGAAATCCAATCAAACGTATCTTTGAATTGACGCATATAATCACTTGATCGTATATCATCATATGTAAAATAGTCATTAATAAGTTTTGTTTTTTGACTTTCTTCAAGAATTCCATCTACTGTCTTCAATGCTTTTTTAGATTGTTCATAAAATACAGAATCTAAAAATCCTTTCTGCCCTTGCTTGATATCACTTCCATCACAATAAACAAAACAATTGTATCCATCTAACTGCTTTACTCCTTTTCGATTGCATCTTCCCATCCTTTGAAATAATCCATTTAAATCAGTTAGTTCTGTAAATAAATAGTCAAAATCAATATCCAGGCTGACTTCCACAATAGATGTTGCAATCCAGATACCATTCTGTATATCTATTTCATTTCGTTCGTTGTATGTCTTTCCAAACTCTTTAATTTCATTTTCTAAATTTTTTCGATCTTCTCGATCAAATCTGCTATGTAATACATGCGAATTTAATGTCTCGTTTTTTTCTTTGATTTGGTCATACATCTTCTGAGCTTTCTTTATCGTATTACAAACAACTAATATTTTATTTCCTTTACCTTCCTTTATATTTTGGTTATAGCATTGAATAATATCATCTTCACAAATTGATTCATCTATCACCTTTACAGAATGTCTTTTTAAATCATTTGTGAAATCGCGCTCTTTAAATTCTATATTTCCTATATTTTTATCCCTTAATAACTTTTTGATAAATGGCGGTAAAGTAGCTGTAACAATTGCTATTTTCCCACCTAATTCATGAATACGTCTCAGCCCGTAAATTAGATATGCCAACATTTCTGCATCATACATTTGAATTTCATCAATAACAATTTTTGAATAAGCTAATGTGGCTAGCTTCATCTCATATCCTTTGTATTTGAAAACAAAATCAAATAGCTGATCCAAAGTTGATATATTCAATGGTAACGATAATGCCTGTCCTCTGTTTCTATAATCCAAAATATCCATTTCTTGTCCTACATGACTTCCATAATAAGACAAACTTTCTGAATGTAATAATCCTAATCGCTCTTCTAATTTCTCATCTTTTAAAATCTGGTTCTTAATTCTATCATAGATTGCATTAATAGCAGTTCGTATTGGCAATATAAAAAATCCTTTATGATTACCAATCCATAATAAGCCGGCTTCTGTTTTTCCCATCCCTGTTGGTGCTAATGCAATAATATTCTCTTCCCGATTTTCTATGCAAAACTCCTGTAGTTCATTCCAACAACTATCTTTTTTCTTTTTCTGCCATTCATTCATCATTTGTGCTAATCCAGCTTCTAAAAAATCATTCGGATATTCTATCTCATAATTTCCACTGGCACTATAATCACATCGGTGTAATAATCCTTTTACTATAATTGTCTCTCGTTTTTTTAAATAATTATTACAAATATTTTTCAGCATCCTTCTACTTGGCTTTTGATTATATTCAGGAATTAATAATGAATTAATTTGTGACGTACGTGTTTTTATAACTAATGGCTCATTACAATAATCATGATGAAATAAAATACAACATGCTACAATCAAATAATCATCGGTGTTCTCGTCGAATTCATTCTTATCTAAATAATACACTGATAAAATATTGTGCGATATTTCTTTCGTTTCGTCAAAATGCAATTTAGGATTTAGAATACGTTTTAGAAACTCTTTATTTGCTTTTCCCAAATCATGCCCTTTACATGCTTGTATGAGTAAATTGTATATATGAATATCTTTAATATATCCTAATTTTCTTAAGATATTAGCCCGAAATATTAAATCTTCAACATGTTCACCTATAGTTTTATCTGGTTTTGCCAAATAATCATATAAATCTTTTATCATGATTTCCCCTTCTTAAAACCTACTATATTTTCCATTATGATTTTCCATTATGCTTCTATTACTTTATTTTTACTTTTGTAAAAAATTAACTATATATTGTTCATCTCCTGCATTATCAATCCATACATTTTTACTCTCCTCATCTACGCTATGATTAGATACATATACTACAGGAACTTTTTTATCTTGAAGGAAAATACGTTTTCCCTTTTCTTTTTTGTATTCAGTTCCCATATAATATTTTGTTCCTTGTATTCCTTCACTAGTGAGAACAATAATATTTCCATCTCCAACATTATTTATTGGCTTTGTATCTCGATAATTAACATACGCTGAATAAGAACTTATAATCTCTTCCTCTGGTTCAACTAAATCAACCAATTTTATTTCTTCAACATCAACGAAGTCTTCACTTCGTCCTAAGCTTTTTAAATCATAGATATTTTCCATAATATCTTGCAATACACTTTCTTCTGCCTGAATATGCAGAATCAATGTAATATTATTTAATATTTCATATTTTTTTACAGATTTCGTTAAAGATCTAAATTTAGCAATTGGTTTTTTATAATGTGTTTCTTCATACTCCTTTATTTTATTTTTCCAATCCTTTTCTTCTTGTTTTAATTCCTTTTCTTTTTCAACAAGATCTGTATATTCTGTTGATTTTTTATCTAAGGTCTTTTTTTGTTTCGTTAATTGTTGTTTTTTTGTTTTATACATAGCAACTTTATCAGTATATTCTTCTGATTTTTTCCATAATGCTATTTTATTTCCCATTTCTTTTAAGTTTCTGTATTCATCTAAAAGTCCCTGATTATATACTTGTATTGTAATCCCCTTTAAGAAACTATTACCTTGAGATTTTTTTGCTTCAGCCACTTTATCATACGCAGTTGATAACAAGTTTTCATTTTTCATTTTAACTAACAATCCGCGATCATCCATTGTTGAATTCAAAAAACAATGATGTGTATAAATCTTATTTTGCATGGACTGGTAATTTCCTTGAATACTGACTAGCATCTTATGGTACTCTGTATAACCACAAATGCTATGTAATGCACCTGTTACCGTTGAAATAGGAGGTAATGGATAAGTCATTTTATTATCGATTGTCTCCTCTTTTCGATAATTTGCGCTTGTCTGATGCAATTTAATCCGTAATGCCTTCATAATTACACCTACCTTAACCTATTTTAACCTAAGTAATATTCTTTAACTTCTTGACGAAGTTTATCAAACATTTCTGTAATTGTTAATGGATGCAATTCTTCTTCAATCTCTTCTTCGTTTTCTAAAAGATTTCCCTGAAGAAGTCCTGCATAAAATCCCCTATCAATCTTATTTTTTAAATCACTTGATATTATTAATTTTGCTTCTTCTACATTGACCACATTTTCAAAATAATGTGTTTTTCTAGGAGAGAGACCTCCTACTGCAAAAATTGGCTCCGCGTTATCCAAATTTCCTTTTACTACTAAAGATAAGTTTTCAATTGCATCTAATAAACAAATAACTCTATCAGCTTTTTCTTTTGCATCTGCTTCACCTTCAAAGTTTTCATCTTTTCCTATCATTTCTAGATCTATGGTAATGCTATATATTTTTAATGATTTATCATATTCATACTGATATGGCATCAATCCAATATTATTCTTTCCTGGTTCTTGAACAGATAACCCTTTGCTTTTTGCATAATTTGTTGCCATATATAAATTATTATGGAATCTGGGTTCACTGATAAAATGTTCTGTTGAAATTGCATCTGTTACATAGAAAGAACTTCTGCGAACATAAGTTGTTGCCTGTGTGTTCATATAGCCACCTTCCAAGGCTCTACAGTTAATAGCATTCAGATCTTCATTTACTTTCTTTTGTGTAGCACCATCTACTTCTGTTTCCAAATCATCATACCATCCACTCTGTATCATGATTGCATTTTTTAAACTTTCTCTACTTCTCATAGAATATATTCTTCTGTTTTTAAACACTTTTTGCACACTTGCAACATTTCCTAATCCTTCAGAATAATTAGATGTCATATTTGCTACTACTGTTAATGTTAATGCTTTCTTATTCATTATCTTTACCCTCCTGATTATTATTTTTATATCGATTTAAACTATTTACAAATGTGTATGCAATTTCTTTATTTCCTTCAAAATCTTCAAATAAATCATAAGCAAATCCACATGGTACTTCGGCATAATTAGATAAATTAATCAGTATTTTTTGGAATTGATCATAATCATCTAAAATTATTGCATTAATTAATTTCGTGCAATAAGATTTTAATTTGGTATCGGATACTCTAGGTTTATTTCCATCTTTTTTATCAACAATCTGTTTCGCACATGCAAACGCAGCTTTCATTGTATTTTTCATCTTTTCGTCTCCTTTCTTAATTTCCACATTTACTTTCAATAATTTGCTAATTACATATGAATTTCCTCCCTCTCTAGAGTCTTTCAATAATTTATTAATTAAATTATCTAATAAAGTAAAATTAACGACTGCGTCAAAAACTTCATTTAATATATTAATCCAATAATCATCACTTATTTTTATACTGAAGCAAAAAGCTTTATAATATGATTTCATATTTTTCAAAATTTCTAAGCTTTCTTTTCTTAAATATAATGTTTCAAAATATGCACGTTCTGGTTTTTTCACAATAATCTCTATATCACTTTGAAGAAAATCTTTTGCTTCGATTAAGCAATCTATAAAAATTCTTTTAGTATTGACTCTCTCATTCCTTTGTTTTGCCTCTTCCATTTGTGATTTTACAGTGCGAGTCCATTGATTATTCGTTTTTTGTAATCGATTTAAATCAACATTGTCATTTATAAAAAACTTTTCTCGACATCCACTAAACGCAAATGGGATAAAATCAAATTCTGGAATATCATTTCCTACATAATTTGATTTATCAAATGCATATGAAATCGATTTTCCCTTTTTAGGCATATCAATATAATACCCATTTAACCTACAACATTCTTGTTTATCTTTAAATAATTGATTTGGATTGCAATAGTTTTTATACAGATTATTTTTATTTCGAAAAGTTTCACAAATTATTTCTTCACGATTTTGGTCAATAATATTTTGTATTTCATCTTGATTGTGTCCATCAAATTTAATTTTCTTAAATTTATTTTTCAAAATTGTATTGGCCTTCATTTTTTCATTAACAATATTTATTTGATCTTCTGTAGGATTCTTTTCTTTTAATTTATTTTCTATTTCAATATGATGCATATCATCTTTGAAATAATATTCTGCAAATTTTAAGAACTCTGATTTATTTAAATATTTTCTGTTGTATTCAAGAGTATCCTCTGTTATTATTAACTCTGGTTCTTCTGTTCCAAGCCATTCTAGATATTTTCGCAACCCAACGATAGCTGTAGAATATCTCCAATCAAATGGCTCTAAACAAACCATTTCATCTTTCATTCATCTTCCCCCTGTCTTATTACATTCACCGCTCCAAACCCTGAGGAGTGATGGCTACCCAATCCGCTTTGATATAAATATTGTAATGCATTCATATTACCCGATATTTTTAATACACCTATTGTCGAATCTATAAAAATACCATAATGTTTCACCACTATTTTTTTGCAATCTATTGGTTCAACTTTAATATCTTTATATTGATTTTTATAAAATCCTACCATTTGAAGCTGATTTTTTATGATTGTCTCTGCCTTTTCAGAAAATTCTTTATCTTCACATGTAATAAATGTATCTCTATTTGTTTCTCTATTATGTTCACGCACACATAAACCATTTCCCAATATTGTTTGAAAATACACAACAGATTCTGTAATTAATACTTCTTTTTTTTGTATTATTTTTCTCAATATCATATGATTTTCGTTTGCTAAAGGAAATTTCATATGCTGAATTGCTAAAAATGCTGTCTGGAAAATTAATCCTGTTCGATTCCTATCACTGCATGAAAATATGATTTTCATTTCATTTTTATCAAAATAAATTTTTTCTTTCGTGAATCGTGGCTTACTAAAAACTGTTGAAAAACAATAATCTTTAACTATGTTATCTCGATTCTTATAAAATTTTTCGAAAAATCTTCCCCCTTCACAATGTTCTAATGCAAATTTTAGATAAGATATTATGATTCTACGATAATCAATATCTATCTCTGGTTTCAATAATTCCATCTGTAATTCTAAACGCATAGGTGTTATTTCTCCTTCCTGTTTTTAGAATACTCTTTCACTTATATTTAGTCAACCCTTATACCAGTGATATTTATTTTTATTTTGTTATTGCTTTTTGTAAATCTATCTATTATAATATCAATGTAATTTTTCATATTGAAATTTAAATTATACCAATGAAATTTAATATTAATCGTCCATATTGGAAAACTTTTTATACTAATTTAAATTTCAATAAAATTCTATTATTTTCCATAAAAATTCTGTTTTCATGTTTTTTATAATATCCCCCCAAATTTATTCTTGACTTCCATTATTTTTGTATTAATTCAGATTGAGCCTACTATATAACTAATAATAACTTTTATACCATATCTATATTTCCAATATAACATTTTCCAATATGATTCTATTAATAATTGGAGTGGGGATGCTCAATTTCCTGCTTCCTGCTCATTTAAATTCCATTATGTTTCTATTAATTCTACATATAGTCAAACCCTTTAGAATCTGCCCCTTCGACTTTAAATTCCATTATGTTTCTATTAATTCCAATTTTAATTCCATGTTTTTCTCCTTTATATTTCCTTTAAATTCCATTATGTTTCTATTAATTCTTCGCACAGCATTGAATACGGTCACAGATGCAGCTGTCTTTAAATTCCATTATGTTTCTATTAATTCCGATTTCCTGTTTATAATATTTTCGATTTCCTGCGTACTTTAAATTCCATTATGTTTCTATTAATTCGGTATAACAGAAGGAATACCGGATTTCTTATCTGTCTTTAAATTCCATTATGTTTCTATTAATTCAGCTCACCACTGATTGTTTTATATACTTGCCCTTCTGGCTTTAAATTCCATTATATTTCTATTAATTCGAATTGAAATCATCTGGCGAGGATATACACATTGGACAACTTTAAATTCCATTATGTTTCTATTAATTCAACTCTTGAAGAGGCTGAGGAAATCAAGAATAAGATCTTTAAATTCCATTATGTTTCTATTAATTCTATGGAATAGCGTGAAATCAGCAACGTCTTCGACACTTTAAATTCCATTATGTTTCTATTAATTCGATCCTTTAGATAAAGAGATTTCAAAAGCAGTACAGCTTTAAATTCCATTATGTTTCTATTAATTCTTTAATGTTTGGCACTTTAAAATGACTGTCTCCTGCCTTTAAATTCCATTATGTTTCTATTAATTCACCTTTTGTATCTGGTGCTTTTATACCGCCACTAACTTTAAATTCCATTATGTTTCTATTAATTCGGAATCTGACAGTTGCACAACAGGAAGACAAAAAACCTTTAAATTCCATTATGTTTCTATTAATTCAAACCATTTATCGTAAGTTTTTGATTAAGATCCCACCTTTAAATTCCATTATGTTTCTATTAATTCTCACAGCTGTAACAAGCACGATTAAAAGCGTAGCAGTCTTTAAATTCCATTATGTTTCTATTAATTCCGGTCGATATCGAAAGGTACGCTACTCTCTACGATCTTTAAATTCCATTATGTTTCTATTAATTCTAGGAGTCACGATCGGAGAAAAACACACATTAAAAGATCTTTAAATTCCATTATGTTTCTATTAATTCGGATACTCATCCCATTTTCTTCTGCACGTTCTTCTCTCTTTAAATTCCATTATGTTTCTATTAATTCCTCTTTTAATTCTTGCGCAGTATACAATTCATTATTCTTTAAATTCCATTATGTTTCTATTAATTCGAAGTTCTTTCAATGCCGCTACTGTCACTTTGTCCAACTTTAAATTCCATTATGTTTCTATTAATTCCCCAGCTAAAAGAAAACAGCTCCGAAATGAAAGCCAACTTTAAATTCCATTATGTTTCTATTAATTCAGCAAACAATAAGTACTCTGCAAGCTCTGATATCCCACTTTAAATTCCATTATGTTTCTATTAATTCAGAGTCCAGGAGATCTGATCGTTGACATTGACAGTATACTTTAAATTCCATTATGTTTCTATTAATTCTCTTTCTGTGCTTGTTAACTTTTTCATATCAACTGCTTTAAATTCCATTATGTTTCTATTAATTCCAGTATCAGCGTTCTCTGCTCCGATTCTCATAAGCTCTTTAAATTCCATTATGTTTCTATTAATTCTACTATGCAAAAAGTCCTACAAGCCGCATAAAACCGCTTTAAATTCCATTATGTTTCTATTAATTCTATAGGCTTTCCTGTTGCACTATTTGTAGCTCCCAGCTTTAAATTCCATTATGTTTCTATTAATTCTCTTCTTCCAATTCGAAGATTTTCCTGTCTTCTTTTCTTTAAATTCCATTATGTTTCTATTAATTCGCAAGAATCCCAGACCAGACGATTAAAGTCTGCTTCCTTTAAATTCCATTATGTTTCTATTAATTCGACTTTCCTGTTCGTTTGATATTGTTCGCTGTTTTCCTTTAAATTCCATTATGTTTCTATTAATTCGTCTTCTAAAACCGTATACGTGCTACTCATTGTAAGCTTTAAATTCCATTATGTTTCTATTAATTCGGATACAGACGATCAATGTGAATACATCATTTATCTTTAAATTCCATTATGTTTCTATTAATTCGGACACAAGCGCAACGACCAATATTGCGATCAAAACTTTAAATTCCATTATGTTTCTATTAATTCCGGAAAGCACTATGCACGAGAAGTCACTGTAGATTACTTTAAATTCCATTATGTTTCTATTAATTCGATACGAGAACGTAGACATTATAACAGCGAATATGCTTTAAATTCCATTATGTTTCTATTAATTCAAGGGCAACAACCGTGCATAGCGAGAAAAATTAGTTACTTTAAATTCCATTATGTTTCTATTAATTCTCAAGTAAATCTCCCTGTCCTTTGTCAGTATCTTTCTTTAAATTCCATTATGTTTCTATTAATTCCCGTCCCAAAACCAACTGCTTATTTACTCCACGAAACACCTTTATTCTGTCGACCTCTTCAAAATATATCATTTCTTTCTCACTCTTCATCATGTGTTTTAGCAACACCTCCTATTTTAGCCATTTTTTACTTCTGTCGATTCCCTACGTTTTTTACACTATCACAGATCGACAGAAATCATTATATTTTTATCATATCAAGTTTTTTATTAGCTTGACACTTCCTATTATGAATCCAATCAATCAAATATGCAACCCTAATATACAAATCCATATATAAACATAAAATTCTCTCTGAACAATATTCCAAAATTACCCAAGAACATCATCCAGAGAGAACCCAAACCCTCTATTCCATATACACTTCTACTCCTCCGTCTTAATCGAACTAATCACCACATCCCCCAACTGGCACCCCACTTTCCGAACAACAATATCCTCAATCTGACTCCTCTCAACCTTAGACAGATCCTTCTTATTCACCAACACATCCACCTTCCCATTCGTAATCGTAACAATACTATTCAAAAATCCCTTAGCCCCCAGCAGATTCTCTGCTGCCGTCTCCATCTCCATCTGTTCTGACAGCATCGCCAGTTTATCCACTGCATCCTGCTTCACACTATCTTTCACTGTCTGATTCTTAATAATCTCCTCCAGTGTATCCTTCGCCTTGCTATGTGTCTGCTCCCTCTCAAGTTTCGCTTTCGCCACATAATTACTAACCTGAGCATTTGTAAGCACCGCTTCTCCAACATCGGTCACATCATCGGTTACTGCTGCCGCACTTTCTTTTGCCACATTCTTTGAAACTGTCTTCGTCTTACTATTCTTCGTCCCAGCCGGATCGTATTTCTGACTATAATTTACATACCCTGCAACAGCGATCACAACCGCTAGGGTCATGATGATCATCTGATTTTTCTGAAATACTTTTTTCATTGTTAGGAATCCTCCATTTTTAAGACTTTCACTTTATAAGATGAAATATGAAATAACACAGAAACTGCTTCAACGATCTGATTCTTTATAATATCATTCCCACCGCCCTGGGCGACGACGACCACTCCTTCGACGACTGGTTCTACTTCTTTGATCACGTATGGAACTTTCTTTCCGTCTTCTTCGACTAAGATGGTCTGTTCATCTTCTTTGACCGTTTTTTCTTTTTCACTGCTGCTTTGTTCGTAAGGACTGTCTTTATTTACGACAGCTTCTTTGGATGAATTAACGGTGATCATCACTTTTACTTTTCCGACTCCTTCTACATGTTTTAATGCATTGACCAATCGCCTCTCCTGCTTTTTCACATAGAGATCAGTAGAATCTTCTTTTGCTGTGGTTTCAGTGCTTTGTGTGTTCTTCTTTGTCTTCCCGGATGGGATGCTTACGATAATCAGGCTGATGCCAAGAAGTAAGATCAGGCAAAGTTTTGGAATGCCGATATTTTCGATCAGATGTTGTAGTTTTTCCCTCTCTATCATATTTCTTCTACTCACTTATATTTATATTAGATTCCTTCATATTATAGAAGTTTGAAATTGCGGTTTTTAGTTTCTTTGTATGACGAAGCTTGTCTGTTTTGATATTGATCTTCTCGATAGTTCCTTTTTTATTTACCTTTGGATCAACGTCTAATACTTTGAGATCGTATTGTGAAAATAACGTTGTGATCTGTTCTTTGATCTGATTTTGTTTTTCCTCTTTTGCACCATCCAAAAATGCAGAGTTATTTTCTCCTTTGACTACGGTTGAGATTGCCTGTGTCACGATATCTTCGTTAGATAAATAATAGGAAACTGGCTGCATCATCAGGGAGATGAGCATAAATCCTGTCATTAGACGCAGATATGGCCGGTAGATGCTTTTGTCGCAGAGCTGATCGATCAGTGTTGTTAAGATCAGAAAAAATATGATCATTTTCAGATAATCCATAATCCTTACCCCGCATAATAATTAACGTTGGTTGAGAATGCGATCAATGCCACGGACAGAATAAATAACAGTGCCATCGTAAAGATCATCGAAAGCATTAATTTTCCGCTTTGAATGACTGCATCCATCGCTCCGGTGATCCTTTTGTCGGATATGGGCTGGATCATGATCCCTGCCAGTAGATAGGTAAGAACAACTGCTGTGATTTCTATGACTGGTGGCACGATGATTACGATCAGTACAAGGATTCCAACGGCTCCGATGCTGTTTTTGATCACAACTGCCGAACCGATGACCATGGTCATGGCTGAATTTAAACCACTTCCGATTCCTGGAATGGCACTCATTCCTTTTTGGAGAACTGTATTTTTCATGGAATCAACGGCTGGCAGGATCATCGACTGGATCAGCTGGACTCCTAACAGGACACTTAGGAATCCTTTGAGCAAAAACTTGATCACACCTTCGAGCGTTTTACATAGTCTTGAAAAATGTTCTTCTTTTGATATATGGTTGATGATCTTTAAGACAAATAAGATCTTGATCATCGGAAGTAATACAACATTTGTAAGGGTTGTCATTGCATAGATCAGCAGAAGATAGAATTCATAAACTGTCGTTGATGTCGTGATCCCGGAAGTTGAGACAACAGCCAGTGAATATGCCATGATCATTCCTTTCATATAATCTGCCATTAAGGTAACGAGCTGCGTCACTGTTTTGTTTAAATAAAAAAAGGAATGTACCATGACACCGCATAGGATCACATAAGTAATATAAAATGCACTATTGGCTGTGCTTTGCTGAAAAAAGGAATCGGACAGATTTTTAAAGATGGCTGCGGTAAATGCGATCAGAAGGATTTCTCTGATCAGGTCTTTTTGGATCAACATACGGTTTAAAAAGACCTCTTTCATTTTGGCTTTGATCGTATGCAGAACACCTTTTACATTTCCGTGGATCAGCTGTTTTACTAATTGTGTATAAGATAGATCGATCTCTTTGTCTTTTAAGGTGTTTTCCACATTGGTAAACATATCTTCGTTGAGTTTTGTTTCTTTGGCTGAAATATCATTTGTTCTTGTAAGGATCAGTAAAAACAGCAAGGTTAGCAGGAATATTCTTTGTTTCATGTGCCATTTCCTAATAGTTTCTGGATCGTTCCAAGCAGCGATTCAAAGACTGGAAGTCCAACGATCAGGATCGCTAATTTCCCTGCAAACTCAATCTGCTTTGCAATCGATGCCTGTCCTGCGTCTTTGCAGATATTGGATGCGAACTCGCAGATGAAGGAGATACCAATCAGTTTTAAAAGAATCTGGAAGTAGCTTTGTGGGATTTTTGAATAGGACCGGATCATCTCAAACACGGTTAGTATTTCCTCCATTTGTTTTAGTCCATACATTGCCAGAAGAATGCTTGAGATCACTGCGATCACGACTGCAATTTCTGGACGGATCGTTTTGATCTTCATGGCGATCAGACTTGCAACGATTCCAAAGACTGCGACTTTTATCATCTTAGTATCCGCCTCCAATCTCTAGGATATCGTAAAAAGTGTCTGAACGCTTTCAAACAGATCATAGATATACGGGATCACCCAGCCAAGGACAAGGATCAATCCGGCAAGTGTGATTAAAAATGCCTGTTCGTCTCTTCCGGAATGTTTTAAGACCTGCACAAGGATCGTTACAAGAATTCCAACAGCTGCGATCCGAAAAATGATATTGACACTCATAACTCCCTCCTTGTCATAAAATGATCGCGATGTATTTTATAATAAAATGATCACGATCAAGACACTTAATGATATTCCAAGACTTCGATACATTTTACAGTTTTTTACTACTTGATCTTTCATCAGAAAAATCTGGTCATCGAGCTGTTCGATCGTTAACAGGATTGTTTTTTCCTGCATCTGCTGATCCAGGTATCCGATCGTTTCTCCCATATTTTTTAAGATTTCATAAAACTTCGGTTCGTAAATCACCTGTTTTAATTTCTTTTCGGCTGCCTGCTGCCATACTTTGGCAAAGGATTCTTCGCTATGTGTCTCTAACTGTTTTGCCACGTTTTTTAGGAATGGCTGGTATTCTTTTTCTGTTTTTGTTGATATTTTTAATACCGCTTCTGGAAGCGGGGTAAATCCATAGCGGATCTCTCCTTGCAGAAGGTATAACATTCGTTTGATCGCAATTCCCTGTTCCAGACGTTTTTGTTCTTTTGCGGCTTTGTGAAATCCAAATCCGATCCCTGCGAAGATCACGATCAATGATCCTAATATCTTGATCAATTTAGGACCACCCCGTTTTCATCCATGATCTGTGCGATATAACCTGGCTGGTTTCGCTGTTCTAAGATCACGTAGCGCTGAAACATCTTTTTGTTGATGATCTCCCGCATATAGGGATTCTTAGATAACGATTCTTTGTTCTTTCCATGGGCCGTTGCAAGAATGCTGCAGCCACGGTAGGCACAGAAAAATAAGGCTTCCACATCTTCTTTGCTTCCGATCTCGTCCACAGCGATCACATCGGGGGCCATGGATCGGATCAGCATATTCATTCCCTGTCCTTTTTCACATGCATCCATGACATCCGTCTGAATCCCGAGATCATTTTGGGCTACGCCTTGATAGCATGCTCCGATCTCACTTCGTTCATCGACAACTCCGACGGTCTGTCCTTCATCAGAGATTTTTCGGATCATATCCCGAAGCAGGGTGGTTTTTCCACAGCCGGGTGGTGAGATGATCAGTGTTGGAATGAGTTTTCCCATTCTGGTGCAGCGTGAATATAAAGTGTCCGCACATCCTTTCACTTCATGTGCGACTCGGATATTTAACCCGGAAATATGTCGGATCGTTTTGACTTTGTCATGATCCATGACAACGGTTCCGCAGATTCCAACTCGGTGTCCGCCTCGGATCGTTAAAAATCCTTGTTTTAACTGTTCGATATAAGCATACATCGAATAGCTGCTGATATATTCCATGGCTTGTCTGATCTCTTGTGAGG
>OLRC01000914.1_pt1 | contig 20455 bp, 11 predicted proteins | sample 1672081 | NCBI WGS metagenome assembly OLRC01 (sample SAMEA3136643, study PRJEB25190) | human gut metagenome | biome: human gut; feature: human-associated habitat; material: faeces | place: Austria | collected 2013
GTCCTGTTGGATTCAACTATTTTTGTAATTTTGCAACGAAATCTGATGCCGTTGACATCACTAACCTTTTAATATTACACAATTTATGAAACCAACTTTATTCTTATTGGCAGCCGGCATGGGCAGCCGTTATGGTGGCTTGAAACAATTGGACGGACTGGGCCCGAATGGCGAAACTATCATGGATTATTCTATTTACGATGCCATCAATGCAGGCTTTGGCAAGCTTGTGTTTGTTATCCGTAAAGATTTTGAGCAGGATTTCCGCGACAAGATTATTTCCAAATACGAAGGCCATATTCCGTGCGAACTGGTATTCCAGTCCATTGATGACCTTCCCGAAGGCTTCACTTGCCCCGAAGGCCGTACCAAACCTTGGGGAACCAACCATGCTGTAATGATGGGTGCCGATGTAATAAAGGAACCGTTTGCTGTTATCAACTGCGACGATTTCTACGGTCGTGATTCCTTCCAGGTAATGGGTAAATTTCTTGCAGCCCTTCCCGAAGGCTCCAAAAACGTATATTCCATGGTAGGCTTCCGCATCGGCAACACGTTGAGCGAAAGCGGTACCGTATCCCGTGGATTGTGCGGAACGGATGCGAACAACCTGCTGACTTCCGTAGTGGAACGCACCAAGATTCAGCGCATGGACGGTGAGGTGAAATACATCGATGATAACGGTGAATGGACTGCCACTCCCGAGACGACTCCGGTCAGCATGAACTTCTGGGGTTTCACTCCCGATTACTTTGCTTACAGTGCAGAGTTTTTCAAGAGTTTCTTGAGCGACCCGAAGAACATGGAGAACCTGAAGAGCGAATTCTTCATCCCGCTGATGGTGGATAAGCTGATTAACGATGGCACTGCTACCTGCGAAGTGCTCGACACAACCAGCAAGTGGTTCGGTGTGACTTATCCCGAAGACCGTCAGAGTGTAGTCGACAAGATTCAGGCTTTGGTGGATGCAGGCGAGTATCCTGCAAAGCTGTTCTGAGTTTGTTAACCAAAGGCAGATACCCGTTGGGGCTCATTCTCTGATTATAATCGGACAATAGATTCGCATGCCTCCGCTACTGCCGGATGGTGGGTGACGAAGATACATGTTTTGCCTGCGCAGTCTCTGCGCAGGTTTTTTATTAACAGCCGTTCCGTGTCGGGGTCGAGGGCAGAAGTGGCTTCATCTAAAAGAAGAATGTTTCCGGGGCGTAGCAGAGCGCGGGCAATGGCGATGCGTTGGGCTTGTCCTTCACTGAGTCCGCCACCTCGTTCGCTGAGTGGGGAGTCTACGCCGTCGGGAAGGTGGAAGACGAAGTCGGCGGTGGCGGTTTGCAGGGCTTGATATATGGCTTCTTCAGAAGCTTGTGGGTTTCCCATCAGCAGGTTGTCACGGATAGTTCCGCTGAAAAGGGTATTGCCTTGCGGGACATATACGAAGTTCTTGCGGGTTTGCGGAGAGACGGTATGACTGGTTTCAAGTGGATGTTTGGCGGGTATCAAGAGTATCTGTCCCTCTTGTGGCGTTGCCAGTGCCAACAATAGCCGGATGAGCGTTGTCTTTCCTTTTCCTGTTTCTCCGACTACAGCTATGCAGCTACCGGCGGGGAAACGGCAGGAGAAGCGGCTGAATACCGGACGGTCATCGGGAGTGTAGCCAAAAGTCACGTCTTTCAGTTCCAGTTCCGGGGTAGAGGCGAGGAATATGCTGTCACCGTCCGCTTCTGCCGGCAGTCTTTCCAATTCCAATAGCCGGTCTATGGCGGTAAGGGCATTGACTACGGAAGGTATCAGGCGTGAGAGGTCGAGCACGGGACGCTGGACTTTTCCTACCAATTGCAAAAAGGCGGTCATCGTTCCGAAGGTGATACAGCCTGCGCTGAGGTGAACGGCTCCCCAAAGAAAAGCCGTGAGGTATCCGCCGGAAAAGGCAAGGGCCACTAACATGTGGGCGGAAAGCGAGAAACGGGTACGTCCCATGACTTGGCTGTGGAGCATGTCTTGCAAGTCATCGAGTTTGTCCAGATGCCGTTCGCCTTGTTCCAATGTTTTAATCACTATGCGATGTTGCAGGCTCTCTTGTATGACGGACTGGATGCGACCGTCACTGTTCCGAATATCATGTGTATAGCGTTTCATTCGTCGCATATAGAAACGGCTGCCTAATAGAAAGACGGGCAGGATGGCAACAATCAGCCATGGCAGTGAAGGGTCTAAAAAGTAGAAGAATAGAAAGGCTGCCAGCAGTTGTATACTCGTGACGATGAATGCCGGGACAGAAGAGGTGAGCAATGTGACGATGGCGGCGGTGTCTTGTTCTACCCGGTTCACTACGTCTCCGGTATGGAAACGCTCCAATTCGTTCCAGCGGCTTTGCAGTAAGCGCGAGAAGAGGCGGTGGCGAAGGGCGTTGCCCGTCTCTATCTGCATACGGGTACTTATCCAAGTGTCAGCAGCTCCGCACAGTAATTGGGCAGTCAGCAGGACAACGGTGAGAACGGCGACATGCGTCAGGTTGTCGTCTGTTATTCCGGTAGCGGTGTCTATCACCCGTTTGGTTGCATAGATAAAGGCTAGGGCAAAGGCCACGCCCAGAATGCCGGTGAGGCAACTTAGCAGGATACGTCCGCGTTGTTCGGCAGATACCTCTCGAATATACCTAAGTTTTTCACGTCTGTCCTTTTTCACTTTTTTGTCCTTCTGTTGCTTTTTCATTCCTTTTATTTTCCGGGTTCTTTTATTTCTTTGTCCTTGCTTTCTTGTCTTTTACTCCTTTTAATCGGTTTATTTGTATAGCTATCGTTCCCCCTATCAGAGTCACGGGATACCAGAGTGCTTCGTACGGTGCAAATTGACGCAGTTCGTTGCAGCGTCGGGTGGCGCGGCAGAAGGTGTACCACTTTCCTGCCCAATATCCTTTGGGGCGTGGCTTGATGCGGTTATCATGTTGCCCGAAGTTACCGGTAGACAGGATGTCTTCCAATAATTGTTCTCCTATCTGCTTGGTGCCTTCCAAGGGGAAAGGAAGCCGGTTGGCGGGCAATCCCAGTCGGGTGACGGCAATGTAGCCGAATGCTTGTGCGGCATGCAATAGTCCGAGGTCCTGCAACTGGCGAAGCAGGGTGGTGGCATCTATTTCTTTGTGGCGATTGGCAAGCAGACAAGTCCAGTCGCATAGCTGGCGCAGGCCGATTCCGCTGTTCAGGAAATGTACAAAGGCATGTAGGAAGATATAAAGTGCATTGAAGGTGGCCGGAGGTATGGCGATACTGACGGCCTTCGAGTCCTCTTTCCCGGTTTCGGAGAATAGGGCATAGTCTGTTTCCTGCGGATACCATTTTCTGATAATCTGCTGAAAGTGCCGGTTGGCAAGCGGACTGTTCAGCCGGAGGATGATGCGGTGGTTCTCGATGTGTACTCCTTTCAAACTGTAGCTGGCATGCTTGTCGGACGCTTCTCCCTCGACTATGGCGCCTTGTTGCAGCAGGAGGCGGTTGGCTATGGGTTGTCCTTGTTTTCCTAAATAGATGTCGATGTCTCCGCATTGCCGGTGCAAGGGAGTGCGGTAGTTGGTGCCGATGCCTTGCCCTTTCAGCAGTACGGGATGCAGCCCGGCTTCCCGGTAAAGGGTATTGAGTTCGGGCAGAAGCTGGTTGAGGCGTTTGTTGGCTTGTTCTATCTGTGCAGTCCGGGCAGCCCATTTCAGATAGAGGGCGCGTGGAGGGCGCAGTTCGGCCGGTAGACTGCTTATGCCGTCAAAAGTCAGTGCAAGCAGGGCTTGTGAGTTTGCCATGCGGTACACGGTTTCCCAGTCGTCCGGCGAGACCGACCGGAAGAGTTGTCGGTCTGCCGGAGTGCCCCACAGGCCGGAGCGTACCAATGAAAAGAAAGCGTGTTGCATATCCGTCCTTATTCTATGATTCCTTCGCGGTCAAGGGAGTCGATAAACTTCTGCGCATCGCGACGGGCCGATTCGTTATCTACATCATAGCGGCTGGTCAGGGCTTCTGTCACGCTGTCTGTATCGAACTCTTTGTTTTCTATCTCTTGCCAAAGCATGGCGGAAGTTTGGTTCAGGCTGATGACTTTGCTGAAGTCCACGTTCGACGAGCCGTCTTGCATGATGATGTAGTCATCGCCTATCCGGTGCAGGATAAATCCTTGTTTGATTTTCATGGTTATTTTGTTTTATATTCTTCTGAACAGGGCGAGCAGCCAGCGGCGAGCAGGGTTTAGCTTCATCCACCAGTAGGAGTAGAGCTTCCAGACTTTGCCGTCGGCGGTGTACCGTTTGTCTTTTCGCATGGCTTCGGTCATGACGCCCATTACCCGTCCGATGTCGGTTTCTTCGGTCTGGGCGAGGTTGCCGTCGCCTTGCAGGATGAGTATATTTCCGTTCCGACGGATGATGCGGTGAAAGACGATGCGTTCCGTCAGGTCGCGTGCCAGTACGGCGACGCCCGGTTGCAGCTGTTCTGTGGTGAAATCGCCCAGTGTCACCCGGTCACGGCGGTCCACTAAGAAAGGATTCATGCTGTTGCCCCGCACGGTGATGGTTACTGTATGCCCCTCTTTGATGAGACGCGCCACTTCGGGAAGCAATATCTCGTTGGGAATGCTTTTCTTCATCGGCTGTTCAGTTCATCATTCATAACTTATCCTTCTACCGTCTTTCTGCAAAGCTCCGTCGCTTCACGGTCGGGCAGGCATTTCAGATGATAGACGGGTGCCAGCGTGGCAAGTTCCGTCACAGTGGTGACAATGGCGTTATAGATTTCCTTGTTCTGCTTCAGGCAAGAGCAGGAGGGGAGGAGGGTGGCGAAAGCATGTGCTGCTCTCTCTTGCTCTATTTCATTCTGCGGTGCTTGTTCCAAGCGGACGAAGGCGCCTACGGTCATGGATTCTTTCCGATAGCATGGTGTCTTTCCGCTCCACGGAGAACCGAAAACAGTGGCTTGCTTGCCGAGGCTGTCCACATGTACTATCGGATTGTCATCGTTCAGTAGATGGCAGTCCGAGAACTGTTGCAGCCAGAGCCCGGTGTGCGTACTTTTGCCCGTGCCGCTTTTCCCTAAGAAGAGGTAGCCTTTGCCTGTTTCAGTAGCGACAACCGAGGCATGCATCAGCAGTGTATGGTGGCGGGCGGCATTGAAGGCATAGAGCATCATCAAGAAGTTGTTCAGTACGAAGTTCGTTTCGTTTTCCGGAGCCGGTGTTTCTGTCCTGCAGGCCGGTAGGTGGATGAAGCATTGCCTGAAGTTATCGTTGCACTCCATCCAATAGTTTTTCCCGCTTTTCCGTGGGGTGATGGATACAAGGTGTGAGCTGTGGGGCAAAGGGCGAATGATGCAATCGGCATCTTCCCAGTTGAAACATATATCATCGGGAGTTTTCGCTATGGTTCGTTTTGTCGCTGTTTCGTCATCGTCTATCTCTGTTTCAAAGATTACTTTTTGCGTCGTGTCTATTGTCGTGATGAACGGAATCAGTGAAGGCAACGCCTTGAATATATTGAAGTCGGAAGGTTTCACCATGCGGAAGGTGTGCGGTCCTACTTGATAATCCAATATCTGTATTCTCATATGTTTTGATTGTTAGTTGTTATTCATGATACTTTGGGCTACTCAGAAAAATAATGAATGTTTGTGTGAATGAGGAAGATTTGAGAGATTTTTCAACTGTCTTGTTGTCATTTTTTAGACGCGGAGGACGCAGATTTATAAAAGAAAATCCGCTGTCCGCCGCATCTAAAAGATAGTAATAAGGCGATTCCGATACCTCTTCGTTTGGTCTGCGAGGATATATTGCTTCCTTTCTTAGAATTTGGCTTATCGGTTCTCCTGACTTGTTGGGCCAACAATATATTCTTTCCTCCCATCGTTGACTTTGTGGGCTGCTGTATATACACTGCCGTCACGGGTAACCTCGTAACCTGTTACCAAATAGGATTCATTGTCGTCCATATTCGGATTTGCCGGGTTGAAATTGATGAACGTTCCACCGGACACCTGGATGCTGGCAGTGTTCTTGTCTGTATTCTTTAAGTTCAGTACCCAGTATCTGCCATCCGTGTCGTTGTTGGGTGTACCATATTTGCCGGATTCAAATGTTCCTCCATAGATATTGATTTTCCCATTCTCTCTTGCATAAATCAGGTCTATCTGGGTGTTCAGTTTCTGGGTGTTATAGTAAGAACCGCCATGAATATTTACTGTCCCGTGTCCTCGGGCTTCAATTACCATGCGATAACCATCGTCTTTCGCTGTAGCAGATGCATCGCACTTCACATTGCCGTTGCCTGAAATGTTTAGTGTTCCGTTCTGTACAGTAAAGATTTGTGTGAAAGGAGTGGCATCAGCTGTTTCTGAGGAATTGATGATGTCGTGGCCATTCAGGTTTAAGTTTGCCGTTGCGTTTGCAGCATTCAATATGTAGCCTGTGGCAAGCTCCGTCTTGGCGATGTTGATATTTGAGAGAAGTTTTATATCCACAGTTGCGTTGGTTGCCATGTACTTCAGTACGCTTGGGTCGGAGAATGTACCTCCGGAAACAGAGATGATACTTTTGGCATTTTCGGTTCCCACGGATGCATCTACCTTTAAGTCACCGTTGAAAGTACCGCCTGTGATATTCAGCTTCATAGGTTCGGTATTTCCTGCACTCTTGGAAATTTCCACTTTTCCATTGATGACGCTCGTACCGCTTACCGTAACCGTGACTCCAGCAGTGTACTTTGCATAGCCGCATACGTCGAATGCAAATTGATTCGCATTGCTTCCTGCGTTGATAGTGGTATTGTTGATGCTTATATTGCCACAATTGTTGCTTACTACGTATTGGGCATTTGTGTCTTCTACTGTCATATTATCTAATGTCAGGTTGCAGTAGTTCTGAATCATGATTTTGTTGTTGTCACTCTTCAGCGTTCCGTTCTTGAAAGTAACGTTTGAACCTTCGAGTAATTGACAGCTGTTCGTTTCGGTGCCGGTGGAACCTACGGTCGGGTCAGCAAGTGTAAGGATCTTGCCGCCTAAGTCCATCGTCAAGGTTTGTCCGCTTGTGGTCTTGAATCCCGGGCAGGTCTTGTCGGCGGTCAACTTTATGTTCACATTTGCATTTGTCTTCATGTACTTCAGCGCGCTTGGGTCGGAGAATGTACCGCCGGTAACGTTGATGACCGGTGTATAAGTGGTGCCTTCTGTGATGAGTGACTTTGCTTCGGCAATCAGTGTACCGCCTTTGATGTTTACTGTGGCAATGCCATATGCTCCACTTACGTTGATGGCGGCGCAGTCCAGTCCTCCGGTACCGTCGCCCCAGTTGCCGGTGCTGCCTGTGCCTTTACTGGTAATCAAGGCTGTGCCTTCCACGTTCAGAGTGCCTCGTTGGATGCATACACCTCCTGCGGCACCATAAACCTTGCCGCCACTGATGGTCGTTGTGCCGGATTGGGGCAGATAGACTGCATAGTCAGCAGTAGAAATGAGTTCTCCGTCTGTGATGTTGATGATGGAGTTCTGCGTCTTGTAATTGCCGTTGCCTGCCACTGCAAACCATCCGGCTTCTATCTTGCCGCCTGTCATGGTGAAGTCTCCACCGTCCGTCACTCCGACGCCATATTGGCCGTTACTGTTCGGAGTCTTTCTGACTGCACTGATGTTGCCGCTTTCCATGGTCATGGAGGCATCTTCACCGGCTATTTCAATCAGACTGCCATTATAAGAAGCCGCTGTATAATCCTGGCTGGCAACTATCTTGCCTTTCTTCTCGGTAGAGCTGTCCTTCAGTGTCATCTTGCCCAAGACGATGATTTTGCCTGTTGCGCTGTTGTCGGCAGTCAGTGTATATCCGTTCAAGTCAAGAACCACGGACTTTCCGGCGGGTACACTGACGCTTTGCCCTGTGATGTCGGCATCGGCGGACAATTTAAAATCTTCGCCGTTGGCGAAAGCGGCCTTTAGGACTGCCACGTCGGATTGAACTACAAATTTGCTGTCGATTGTTGCCGGAAGTGATGCTTCGGTTCCTTTTATTATATAGATTGTGGTATCGCCGGCATCGTGTACCAATTGTTCTACCTTTCCATATATCTTCAAGTTACCGCCTTTTACGGTCAGCTTCTTTACGGTGACGCCTGCATTGATAATCAATGTCTGCTGGGCGGTAGTGGCAGTCACTTCATTGTAAGTGGCTTTATTGCCTACTGCTGCCAATGTAACGGTGGTGCTTGGCATGGTGATGGCTACAGAAGGAGCTTCTTGCTCTGCATTGGTTTCCGGCACAGCCAAGGATACACTGTTGGTGGCAGTGGCGGCGGGAGCACCTATGCTGGTATTGGTCTTGTCGGTCAGCGTCAACGGAGCGGCAGTACTGGTCGTTGGGGCTGTATTGAACGCCAGGTTGATGTCCGAGTTCTGTAAAACCGGGATGGCGATGCCGTCGTTGCTGCCGGAAGTGGTATTGAAGCTGCCGCTGACTGCAATGTCGGTTACGGTTGCTGCTGTCGGTGCTTCTTGTGGGAGATTTTTTGAATCAGCTAAAGCTGTACTAAGCGCACTGGGGGTTGTAGCCTCTACCACAACGCAATCCAAAGGAGGTACTACCAATATGTCTCTTCTGCCTAGGATTTTGTCATTAAGCGTCTTGGTAAAATATACCTTGTCGCTTCCATTCGTCAGTTGGGCAGTGATGGAACTATAAGTACCTGTGGGCAAAGGAATGTAGAAGTTGCGAGACTTTATATCAGCTGAGGCTGTGAAGGAGGCGGTGATTTCCTTGCTTTCATCGCTCGTTACTGCCAGTATCGGGTCTGCTGCGGTTAAGTCTACCGTACAAGTACCTGCAATGTTATTGGAGGCAATAATCTTGAAAGTAGTGGCCTCTGCCGGAATCTTGTTGACGGTCAGTTTTATCATGGCTGCCATGTGCTTGAAGGACAGAGCGCTCAGATTGTCGGGATTTGTCACCTTGGCATACATCGGGCCATTGCTGCTGCCGTTATAATTTGTAAGCGTGGCAGGTAGAGTCATGGTCAATGTATTGCCGCTTACGCTCATGTTTTGTTGGTAAGGATAGATGGAGAATACAGCCGTTTCTCCGCTTGGCTTGCTGCCGTTGAAAGTGGCGGAAGTTTGACCAGCACCGCTTGCATATTCTAATTTTGTATTGCTATAATTACTTTCTGCATTACTACAGAACAACCCTAGGGCATCGGTATCTTGCCATAGAATCTTGTATTCATCGTTTACGGTAGTACGGGTGTCGGTACCTGCGCCTTCAAACGTTGCGTTAACGGTGATGTTTCCTTTCCGCCCGCTGTTTTCAAATTCCTCTTGGCTGCAACTGAATGCGGTCAAGGCAGCAGTTGCCATGCAGGCAACTTGCATAAGGTTTCTTAATTTCATCATAATGAAGTCCCCCTTAGTTTTCTACGGTTAAGATGTCATTGATTAGGTCTTCCAAGTCGCTGCTGGATGCCGAATTGTAGCAATGGGTAGAGGTGCTGCCCGAATAGGAGCGCGTAATGGGATGGTAAGGTTCGCCGCTTGTTGCAATGACTCCTTCATTCTCCATTTTGATAACTTCGATAGACGGAGAAATAACCGGAGCCACCTCTGCTTCAAAATAGCGGTCCAGATAATTGCGATCCTCTTTTTCGATCTTATGGAAATTCAGCATATGTATGCCGTATTGTTCCAGCTTTTCCATGATCTCTTCATAAACAACATCTCTTTTCCGGTTCAGCTTTTTTGTTCTGGCAAGGATCGCGTCCAGCTGTTCCTCCGGCGTCATATTGGTTTTATTTTCACGGATATCCTTTGCCAGAAGCATCTGATCCACCAGAGATCCCACACGTACCATGTAAAATTCATCCAGGTTGCTCTGATAGATAGACGCAAATGTGAGGCGTTCACACAGCGGATTTTCCGGATTCTCAGCCTCCTCAAGTACCCTTTCATTAAACTTCAGCCAGGATAATTCCCTGTTCATGTATATTGTATCTGCCATTTTTTCCTCCTGCGTCGCCATGTATTTTTCTTTTTCGGCCGACTTTGTCTGTATTTATCCGTATCATATCAAGCAGGCATCCAGATTTTGCCTGACTGCAGGTTCATGAATGCCTTTGCTTCACGGTTTGCATACAAGTATACTGATCGAATGTTTATTCAATAACAAGACTTTGTAAAATCCTGATAAAATTTTTTTTGAAATTAGGGGTTGCATTTTTGAATAATAGTGGTATAGTATTCATATACTTGATATGTAGTTTTGAATACTACATGTTATTTTATCAATTTCTACATTGCTATATCGTGAAACGTCACTATGATCCATCATTGATGAACTGATCATGAAGTTGTCCATATGATATAAACAGCAGTTTTTTTGCAGGAGGTGTTTTTATATGAAATTTAAATTAAAAGATCCGGGAAGTGCCATAACCCACGGAATCGGCATGCTTCTTGCCGTGGCCGGAGCCACTCCGCTGATCGTGAAGGCGGCCAGAAGCGCAGACGTTCTCCATGTTTTTGCAGTAAGTGTTTTTATCCTTACCATGATCCTTCTTTACCTGGCAAGCACACTTTACCATTCCGTAAACTCTACAGTCAAGGTGAACCGCCGTCTGAAAAAAATGGATCACATGATGATCTTTGTGATGATCGCCGGCAGCTACACTCCTGTATGCCTGATCGTTCTCCACGGACGCACCGGCTATATCCTCTGTGCCCTCGTATGGACCGTTGCCATCATCGGAATGATCCTCAAGGGCTGCTGGATCAACTGCCCGAAATGGCTTTCCTCTGTGATCTACATTGGAATGGGCTGGCTGTGTGTACTTGCTTTTGTTCCGATCTTCCACAATCTGCCCCGCGCAGGCTTCGGATGGCTCCTTGCCGGCGGTATCATCTATACCATCGGCGGTGTGATCTATGCTTTGAAGCTTCCGATCTTCAATGCGAAGCATAAGAATTTCGGTTCCCACGAAGTATTTCATGTTTTTGTGATGCTGGGAAGTGTGTGCCATTTTGTTGTAATGTATTTCTTCGTAGCCGGTATGGCAATCCACTGAGTTACTCTGTAGTCAGATGGATAAAAGCCTCCTCGAATATCTGCAAAACTTAAAGCCCCGGAATACGGGCAGACCTCAGGAAGTTGAAGTTATGACTTCTCTGAAGTTGCCTCGTGTTCCGGGGCTTCTTATTATACCTGATCCGGCCTGTGATCCCGATGATCTCAGCCGATGGTCAGTGTGGAAAGGCCACTGCAGTTAAAATATGCAAATGCACCTATAGTCTGAACGCTGTCCGCAATGTCAAGCTTTACAAGATTTTCGCAGTCTGCAAATGCATAAGGTCCGATGCTGGTAACGCCTTCCTCGATCCGGACCTCTGTTATCTGGTCGCGGTATCCATTCCAGGGGACTTCTTCCTCATTTTGCCATTCATTCATAGCTCCCTGTCCTGTGATCTCGAGAACTCCGTTTTCATCAAGGCTCCAGGATACGGTATTCTCCTCCGCTCCGCAAAAACCACTCTTTTCTCCTGCCGGATCGATTTCTGTTTCCATATCTTCCGATGCTGCGCTCTCCTCAAATGCTGCTTCCGGCTGATCTTCCTGATCATCCGGGAGCATTTCCTGCGGAATGTCCGCTTCTTCATTTTCCGGAAGCTCTATTTCTTCCGGTATTTCCGATGTATCTTGTGTCTCCGGATTATCCGGTGCCTCTGAAACGTCCGCTGTTTCCGTATCATCCGGTACTGCCGGTTCCTCTGACATGTCTGGTGTCTCTGAGATCTCAGATTTATTTTCCGGTTCTGCTTCGGAAATTTCTGCTGCATCCATTGCCGGAGCTTCTCCTGTTTCAATCCCTGTAATGGATTCTGCCGACAGATCCGTCACAGTATCCGATACAGCTTCTGCTGACTCCTCCGCACTGAATGTATCCGCCGCAAAAACACTTTCCATCCATATCCCGCAGGTCAGCATACTGACTGCTGTAAGCCCTGCAAGTATTTTTTTATTTATCCTCATTTCCATGCCTCTACTTTCTGATCCTTACTGCTTTTACCTTGCTCCAGGAAGAATAGTATTTCTTTGTTCCTGATTTTTTGTATGTGCGGATCCTTACATAATACGTTTTGTTTTTCTGAAGCTTTGTCAGCGTGTATTTCGTTTTGGATACTCCGGCCACTGTTTTTTTGCTGCCGGATCTGAAATTTTTGTTTACGGAATACTGGATCTCATATCCGGTCACGTATCGGTTTTTCTTCCATGTGATCTGCGCTTTTCTGCCGGACAGGTTCTTTGCTGTCGTCAGGGTGGTTCCTGCCGGATTCACTGTGACTGTAATACTCTTTGTGGCGGCATTATATCCTGCTGTGGCAGAAGAACGGATCGTGATCCTTGCACTGCCGGTGAATTTTGCCGCAATGGTGATCCTTCCTTGTTTGTCTACTTTTACAGATTTACTGCTGGAAGAATATTTCAGCTGAGCTTTTCCGGAAGCTTTTGCATTGATGCTGATCTTTCTGGCTTTTGCATACCAGGTCCGCCGGATATTGGATGCTTTGATGGTATTGCTGCGTTTCGTTACTTTGATGGTGCAGAATGTGGAACCGGAGGTATAATTGGTTCCCTTTGCAGCGTATGCCATGATCGCCGCGGTTCCTCCGCCTTTGATGGTTACTTTACCGGTGGATGGATCGACAGCTGCAACTTTCGGGTTGCTGGAACTGTAGGTTATGGTTCCATCTGTTGTTTTTTCAGACAGCACACAGAGGAATGGTTTTGTGCCGTATTTTACAGTTATTGTTTTTTTGTCAAATTTCAGGCTCGGCTCTGTCTGTTCGATGAGGAATCCTGCTTTATAGGTTCCGCTGTAATTTCCGGCTCCTGTGATCTCCAGTTCTGCATTTCCCGCATTGGTGTTATTGCTGCATTTTACGGTGTAATCTGTATTTTTCTGCAGTGTATAGTTTCCATCCATGATGACCATTTCCGGTGTTTTTTCGGTTCCGTCATAGGTGTATTTCTGCTCTGTGATCTTGATATCACACAGCGCAAGGCTTCGTTTTGCCGGACTGTTTGTTTTTGGATCCCATGGCACCCAGGTAATGTTTCCACCGTAATCCTGGAGAATATCCAGAGACCAGGTTTTGTCTGTGTATGGATAGTATACGGTTGCAGTTACATTTTTGAAGATGTTATTTCCGAGTTTCGGGCTGTTGCCGTAGAAATAGATATTCTGCAGATTTTTGCTGTCTGCAAATGCGTTGTCGCCTATTTCTGTTACGTTTTCTTTGATATTCAGATCCACCAGGTTTGTACAGTTACTGAATGCGCCCGGTTCGATCACAGTTGCATTTTCCGGAAGTGATTTTCGGATCTCAAAGGTTATTGTGGCTGTTCCTGTATAATCGCTGTCGGTTTTGGCGATCGCAGTGATCTTTGCTGTTCCTGGATTTACATTATCTGCGAAATATACCTGGTAGTCTTTTCCTTCTGTCAGTGTTTTTTCGTTGTAAGTGATGGTTACTGTCGGTGTTTTTTCGGTTCCATCATATACATAGGTCTGTTCTGACAACTGAATGCTGCAGGCTGACAGATCGATCTTCGCTTTTTCCAGTATCGGAAGCTGTCTGTATTCTTTGTGTGATGCATTTCTCCTGCAAACTCTTTCTGCCTGTCCCGGTTCTGTATAAGTTGCAGCCTTTATTGTTTTCCACTCTCCGTAATCATGGCCTAATGCCGCTGTTGTGGTCTGGGCTTTGAGTACGGTTCCGCAGACGCTGCAGTGACTTCCTTCGGTTTTTCCGGTTGTCTCACAGGTAGCTGCTACTGCTGCGTCTTTCACTACTTTGTGGCCTGTTGCTGCGATCGTTTCTGTGCGTGTTTTCTTGCAGCGGGTACAGGTGTAGGTCTTCGTTCCGGCTGCGGTACAGGTCGCTGCTTTTGTTACCTTTCCTCCGTCCCAGCTGTGGCCTAACGCTGCCACTGTGGTCTGGGCTTTGATCACTGTGTTGCAGACACTGCAATGACTTCCTTCTGTCTTTCCTGCGGTCTCGCAGGTGGCTGCTACCGCCGCGTCTTTTACCGCCTTGTGACCTGTGGCTGCGATCGTTTCTGTGCGTGTCTTTTTGCAGCGGGTACAAGTGTAGATCTTTGTTCCGGCTGTGGTGCAGGTCGCTGCTTTTGTTACTTTTCCACCGTCCCAGCTGTGGCCAAGCGCTGCTGTTGTGGTCTGGGCCTTTATTACTGTATTGCAGACGCTACAGTGACTTCCTTCGGTTTTTCCGGTTGTCTCACAGGTGGCTGCTACCGCTGCGTCTTTCACTGCTTTGTGACCTTCCTTAACAACAGTTCTTGTGCCGAGTTTCTTTAAAGTGCCGCCGCTTCCGGTGCCTGAATTATCAGCATACATCACCCAGATTTCCAGAGTATTATTTCCTTCCTTCAAGCTGCTTCCGGAAATCTTCACTTCATATGCCCTGGCATTCGGGATTGTCTGTGTAGTGGCATTCGCGGATGTAGTATAACTGATTCCATTTACCACATATTTAAAAAGTGAAATCTCTCTTGAACTGTCTCCGGCCCATCCTTTAAGGATAATCTCCTCACTGTCCTTACAGCTGATCTTCGCATTATCAGCCGGTGAAAGAATCTCGTCACCAGACTGTACTTCCTCCGAAGTATCATCATAAAATTCCACACTTACCGTATAAGACTTCTTTGTAACCCCATCCGGCGCTGTAAGCGTATATACAACCGGGCTGGTAAAATCATGCGTCGAACCATTCCAGAAGTCTGAAGAAAGTCCAGTTCCCATACCTGAGCCATAATCAATCGAAGGCTTCAATTTTGTAACATTCGTCCCCTTCGGCACCCGAAGAACGATCGTATCCTCCCCGATCGCACCGATAACATCCTGCTTCAGTCCAGGATTTTCCACCTTCTTAAGCACAAAACTGTAAAATGCAGCCTGATCAGAAGGAACCACATGGATCGTCACAGTCACCTGAATACTCTCCTGTGTCTCTGTATCGCTGATCTTATACTGTGAACTGTAATCTCCGGCTGACGCCGTAACAACACCCGTATAGCCAAAAGCATTATATTTTTCTCCGGGCAGATTCGTGCGATTCAATCCTGCCGGCAGCTTTTCCTCAATTACTGTAGTCGCATACGTTCCACTTCCACCAGTCACATTATCTGTGCACAGATACTGCGCCGCACTTTTTCCTACACTGACATACAAATCCAGTGCCGGTACAGTCAGCGGACTCCGCACCGTGATCGTCGATGACGCCACAACTACCGAGCCATACTCTGACGGCAGTTTATCCGTCGCATAAAATACGATCGTACTTCCGCTGTCATCACTTTCCAGAACCTTATCTGCTGCAACCGTTGTAAAGGATCCATTCTTTCCAAAAGCAACATGAACACCATATTTCTCCAGCTCATCCGCTTTAAATATCGGGGTCTGCGTCCCATCATTATATGTGATCTGCAGTTTCACACCGGACAGATCCAGCGTGTTCCCAACTGTAAACTGAGTTTTTGCCGGTGCTGCAAGCACGGAAAGCTTCTTTGCTTTTCTGGCTGTTACCGTAATACTTACCGGAATTTCTTTTCCAAAATAATTGAATATCACGGAGGTATCCTCAGACTTCAGCGGACCTGTTTTATCATAGGAAAAGCCACTGTAAATATATACATAACGTCCACCTATTGTGGCAAAAAAGCTGGCGCCTGAAGGATCAAACTTCTGGTTTTCACTGTATGTCGTCTTCGGATGACCGGAAAGCACAATACTTGTAATATCACTGGCAGATGGTTTTTCGACTGTCATCGACCAGCTGGTCTGTTTTCCCTTATAATTGATCGTCAGTTCCCTTGTCCCCGTTTCCGAATTTTCAAATCCGGCGATCATATCCTTCGTGATCGTTACTGATGTAGAATTATTAACAATAAGCCTTCCCCAATACGCCGGAACTTCTCCCACGTAACATTCTTTCGGTACACCGGAAACAGACAGCGATCTGATCGCCGATGCATCTGCACGTTCCGGCAGTCCATCCTTGGAAATCTGCCAGTCTCCGTCAAAGCTCCAGCCTTTATATGAGTTCGGATTCTTCATCTGCTCTGCTGTAAGAACACCACCTGTTGTAAGCGTCTGTTCCGTGTTTGTCCCAATGAGCGCTCCCTGGCCGTTTTTACCATAACAGTCCGAAACATGTCCATTCAGACCGATAGCAGAATTGAGTACATTTGCATTTACCTGTGCACAGATCTGACCTGTAACTGCTGTTCCGCCAGTCACGCGAAGCGTACCTGTAAAAGCACACTGTTTCACATATCCGCCCATGTTTCCAAACTGTTCGATCCGGCCGGCAATGCCTCCAAGGTAAACCTGATAAGAATTTCCGTTAGCCTGTGTGACAGAAAGATTTCCTCCTGCAACACATTTTTCAATAGTACCAATGTTTACTCCTGCGATACCACCAACATAGCTGTCTGTAGCTGTCATGGATATGGAAATATTTACTCCGGACGAACAGCCGCTGATAGTACCGGCCACCTCATTCTCTCCGACAATCCCGCCAAAAGCCGGATGGCTCATGGAACTGGTAGAGCCCATATGTCCTGTTACCGTTCCGGTTACCCTGCAATCCTGGATCTTACCGGTATTATACTGTGCCACAACACCATGGATATCATGACTGTCATAATCAAAATCCGCAACAATATTCAGATCCTTTATCGTTCCTGCATTCTGCTGGATCAGAGGCTTTTGGAGACCGGTTATTGTGAAACCGGCTCCGTCCAGCGTTCCACTGAAATACGATGCCGAAAAATTTGTCCTTCCGTCTGTACTGATATTTTTTGTCAGACGATAGTATGCTCCCTGGTTTGCCTGAATCAGATTAAGATCATCGATCGAAGATATCTTATATGGATTTGCAAACGTACCATCTCCCTCTGCCGGTGCAAGGGAAGAGCTTCTGCTTCCAATGATACGATAAACAATCCCTGCGGAGCCATCCGTCGGAACGGTAAACTTACCGTTCGACAGCTTCACCAGGATTGCCGATGCTGCCGGCAATGTATGGTTTTCATTGCTGTCCCCTGCATAAACCGGAAATGTCGCTGCCTTTGCCGCAGCAATGGTATCCCCGTAAAAGCTGTATTTACCGGAGCTCTCACCGGCTGCAACTGCCGTATAAAAATCCGCCATAAGCTCCTTAAAAGAAACTCCGGTTACTTTCTCCAGATATTGCTCACAGCTGAGAGAAGAAGCATCGATCGTATAAAACTTTGGAAGCACCTTCATAGGCTGATAGCTTCCTGCCATCCGGTCGATAACATATCTTACAAAAAGATACGGCATTCCATAGTCCTGTGCATTGTCATCCCGGTAATTCTCGTAGATCAGCGAAGATCCTGAACGGATGACCGTATTACTTCCAATACCATTCAGCCAGCCGCTGCTGTCCGTTCCTCCCCAGAGATAGTCCATGACAGCCACTGCAAGACCCTCATTCAGCCACGAATATCTGCCGGTACTCATAAATCCGGTTTTCAGCCAGAGGATTGCATGCTGTCCCTCATGAACAAGAAGGCCATTTCGCTTTGACATCTCCCCCGAAACATAAGAGGATGCTGACGGTGTGTTGATATGGATTGCTGTGATCCCTTCATCATACATATACATACCGCTGGCGCTGCTTAAAGACTCCAGCAGGATCGACAGCTTGCCTGAGCCATCCTGTGCCGGAAAATCACCTGCACAGAGCTGGTTAAGGATACGGTAAGGCTGACCATCGTAGACAGCTGCCATATCCGCAGCAATCAGAGATGTTTTCCCTGCGGTATCGTAATCTGCCTTCAGGGTCTCATCCATCCACACATAGCAGTGTTCCCCAACTCCGATGCATACATATGTTTTTCCATATGTATCATGGCCGTTAGTTCTATAGATGTACTTTTTTTCACCTACCTGATAGGTGGTCGCCGCAGCCTGTACAGCAGTCAGCATCGGTTGGTCATCCTGCATGTATGCCTGCAGCTGATCATCCTCCAAACTCTGTACCTGCCCCACATCTGCTGCCTCTCCCGCAGTTCCCTCTGTTGCCGCCTGCGCCGATGCATTGCTTCCACCCTGCACGACTGCATAATCTTCTGCTTCAGAGTCCGCCGCCTGTGCCGATGTCCCGTCAAACTGCAAGGTTCCCGTATTTCCGGGATTTGTGGTATCTGTGTTAATGATAACTGCATATTCCCCGGAAAATGTTTCTCCTGGCTTACCCTCCTGAACTGCTGCAAAAACCTCTGTTCCGCAAAATAACCCCAGAAACAGAAAACAGCACATAAGCCGGAGACAAAAATCTTTTGTCTTTTTCATCCTCTTTCCTTTCCTCTTCTCAGCTGACTGAGTTCTTTGATTTTTGTGTTTATTCTACCATGTTCACAATATTCACACAATTCCAAATATTTGATTTTTATTATCATAAAGCGTCTTTTTCTGCCTCCGTTGCAGCTGCCCGCCTGCCGTGTATACAAAAAGAGCGATAAGCTCTGATATTGGTATCGTGCAGAACTTTTCGCTCTTATTGAACTACTCTTATTGATATTCAGCATGACTGCCTTCAGCTCCAGTGACGGGTCTGCATCCGGAATTGAAAAGATTTCCGACAGTTTCAGAACTTCATCAACTCCAGCTTCTTCTCCCTGGTCAGCTGCTTGATCCGGTACTCCCGGCTCATGGCCTCCTCCTTTGTGGCAAAGCCTTCGTAATACACCAGCTTCACCGGCCTTTTGGCCCGGGTATATTTGGCGCCTGCTTTGCCTTCATTATGGGCTTTCATCCGCCTGGCAAGGCAGTTTGTCCAGCCGGTGTAGAGCGTGCCGTCCGCACACTGCACGATGTATGTATAGTTCATAGCAGTCTCCTCTTCTATAAAAAATTTATGCAATACAATGCCAAATGCCAGTACATCTTCAGTAACATCAACCCTGATATTTGCCTTCCTGTAAAACAAATATCTGAACACTTTTCTGGACAGTGTGATCTGTCTTCCGTGATATTTCCTCTCCTGTAAAACAAACATCCAGTCGGCCGCATTCTTTCTATGTAAAGACAGCCACCAACATTTCTTCAGCAGCCGTCCTTCTATCCTCAAGCAGCCGGCACAATTCATGTATTTCACTTACATCAAAAAAATAAAAGCAGGTCGGGATTCCGGCTGCGGATTTTCCCACCTGCTTTATTATACGGTCATTTCTTATTTCTGTGAATATGGAATTCACTGCATAGCTGCTCTATAGGTATTCGTATTCTGATCTTGCTGTATTTCACGATCAATAAGCTCTGCCTACTCCATCACATAATTCTTCAGCACATAAATCTTCCCATCACACTCCACAGCCTCCACCTTCACAGTCTGCTCATCCGTTTCCGGATAATACCTGGTAGAAAAAACAATTTCTCCACCATTCACATAGATTTCCACTGCTGTGGTATCTGCAAGGATTCTGAAAGCTTCAACCTTACCGGACGGAACATGCGCCTTACGTACTTTACGTCCGGCACCGGCCTTCTCGGAGAGAGTTAAGATCACATCTCCGTCCTGATATTCCAGGAAGAGATTTTCCCCAAGGCTCACTTTACCCTGCTCACCTTTTACCTGAACATCCAGATCAAACGGTCCATTCACCGGAATCTCCGCACTGGAACCGCTGACAGAAACGCCAGTCTTTCTCAGCCCGTTCAGTTCTTCCACCGGATACTGATAAAGCATTCCGTTTTTATACGTAACTTCCCTTGGAACAGTCAGGCAATGCTGCCAGCCTTCGCTCTCTGCTGTAGGATTCACATACTCCTCATCTGCATCCGGCATTCCCATCCAGCCGATCAGGATCCGTCTGCCCTTTCCATCCTGGAATGTCTGGGGTGCATAGAAATCAAAGCCGTGGTCCCATTCCCGGAAAGCTTTTTCCTCCGGCTTTCCATCCTTCAGGATAAAGTATCCGGACTGATAGATGTTCTGAAAACGGAACTCTTCTCTGGTCAGTCCCTGGGGAGATACAGAAAGCACCTCCTGTCCCTCAAGAGTGAAAAAATCCGGGCACTCCCACATGTATCCGAATGCCTTTTCTGTAGTAAGCTCACTGTCAAATTTCCAGTTCTTCAGATCTTCGGATCTGTAAAAAAGTACGGCGCCCTGGTCGCTTTTCTGACGGCCGCCAAGGATCATCCGGTACTCTTCCCCCTCCTTCCAGACCTTCGGGTCACGGATGTGGCAGGTGTAATTCTCCGGATAATCCTCACAGGAAACTGCAACCTCCTTTGTTCCGAAATGAAGGCCGTCCGCACTCTCCACATGAAGAGTGCTGGACTGTCTTCCGTTATTGATATAATCATAATCTCCATCCATCTTGATGTTTCCTGTGTAGA
>OLRC01000917.1_pt1 | contig 20346 bp, 16 predicted proteins | sample 1672081 | NCBI WGS metagenome assembly OLRC01 (sample SAMEA3136643, study PRJEB25190) | human gut metagenome | biome: human gut; feature: human-associated habitat; material: faeces | place: Austria | collected 2013
CGGGACGTGATTTCACAAGTTTCAACAAATATTTTTGCGTCGATTTGTAAAAGTCTATAAAAATTAAAAAAAGCCTTGACAAATGAGGTCAAAAGGTATATACTCATAACTGTAAACAGCAAAGGCGCTGTGAACCACTTAGGTTCGCAGTGTCTTTTTTATTTTTTAGACTATAATTTATAATAGGAGGAATTCAATATGGCAAACGTTCCTGAATATTTCGGCTCAGACGTATTCAATGAATCAGTGATGAAAGAAAGACTTCCAAAGGCTACATACAAGGCTTTGAAGAAGACTATCGACAACGGCGATCCACTTGATATCGAGGTTGCAAACATCGTTGCTAACGCAATGAAGGATTGGGCAGTTGAAAAGGGCTGCACACATTACACTCACTGGTTCCAGCCAATGACAGGTCTTACAGCAGAAAAGCTCGACAGCTTTATCTCACCAACTGAGGACGGTCACGTTATCATGGAGTTCTCAGGCAAGGAGCTTGTTAAGGGCGAACCTGACGCTTCTTCTTTCCCTTCAGGCGGATTGAGAGCAACATTCGAGGCAAGAGGCTATACAGCCTGGGACCCAACTTCATACGCATTCATTAAGGAAAAAGCACTTTGTATTCCTACTGCTTTCTGTTCATACAATGGCGAAGCGCTTGATAAGAAAACTCCGCTTCTCCGTTCAATGGAAGCTATCAATAAGTCAGCTCTCAGAATTCTGAAGTTGTTCGGCTCAGACGCAACAAGAGTTACATCAAACGTTGGTCCTGAGCAGGAATACTTCCTTGTAGACAGAGAGATGTATGCAAAGAGAGAGGATCTTATCCTTGCAGGCAGATCACTTTACGGCGCACCTGCTCCAAAGGGTCAGGAACTTGAAGATCACTATTTCGGTACTATCAAGACAAGAGTTCAGGCTTACATGAAAGATCTTGACGAGCAGCTCTGGAAACTTGGTATCTACGCTAAAACAAAGCATAACGAGGTAGCGCCTGCTCAGCACGAGCTTGCTCCTATCTATGGCACAACAAATATTGCGACCGACCACAACCAGCTCACAATGGAGATCATGAAGAGAACAGCTAGAAAGCACGGCTTCAAGTGCCTGCTTCATGAGAAGCCATTCGCTGGCATCAATGGTTCCGGTAAGCATAACAACTGGTCTATCTCAACAAACACAGGTGTAAACCTCCTCGACCCTGGTAAAACACCTGCTGAGAACGCTCAGTTCCTACTGTTCCTTACAGCAGTTATCAAGGCTGTAAATGATTATCAGGATATCCTGAGAGCTTCAGTTGCTTCTGCTGGTAACGACCATAGACTTGGCGCTAACGAAGCTCCTCCGGCTATTATTTCTATCTTCCTTGGCGACGAGCTTACAGGCGTTCTCGATGCTATCGTAAACGGCGTTAAGTATGAGGACAAGAGAGTTGAGATGGAGATCGGTGTTGACGTTCTGCCACACTTCCCTAAGGATACAACAGATCGTAACAGAACTTCACCATTTGCATTCACAGGCAATAAGTTTGAGTTCAGAATGCCTGGTTCAAAGCTTTCAGTAGCAGGTCCTAACACAGTTCTTAACACTATCGTTGCTGACGTTCTCGATCAGTTTGCTGATGAGCTTGAAAAGGCTGACAACTTCCAGGACGCTCTTGACGATCTTATCAAGAGAACTATCAAGGAAAATCAGAACATCATCTTCAACGGCAATGGTTATTCAGACGAGTGGCCTGTTGAAGCTGAAAAGAGAGGACTTCTTAACCTTAAGTCAACTCCTGAAGCTGTTCCTACATTCCTTGCACAGAAGAATGTTGACGTATTCTCTAAGTACGGTGTTTATACAGAAGCTGAGCTTCAGTCAAGAGTTGAGATCCTCCTCGACGAGTATTGCAAGACGCTCAATATCGAGGCTCTTACAATGATCGACATGGCTAAGAAGGAGATCCTTCCTGCTGCCGCTAAGTATATCAAGGATATCGCAAAGACTGCTGAGCTTGCAAAGAGCTGCGGTGCTGAAACTGTATTTGAGGAAGAAACCGTTAAGGAAATTTCAGCTCTCGTAACTGAGATGTACAAGGCACTTGGCACACTGGAAGCTGATGTACAGAAAGTACACTCTATCGAGGACACACAGGAAATGGCAAACTTCTTCCACGATACTATCTTTGCAGATATGGGCGCTCTTAGAGTTCCGGCTGATAAGATCGAAACACTGGTAGGCAAGGATTACTGGCCTTATCCAACATACAGCGACCTGCTGTTCTACGTTAAGTAAGGGACAATTCAAATTTTCAATATAACACGGACTTTATAACAAACTAACCACAGATCTACTACTTTGTTCCCCTACAGCTACAATAATATACAGAATGCACAATGAAGTGTATGACAGACCGAGCCGAATGGCTTTGGTCGTCATACACTTTTTTGTATTTTAGGAGGAAAAAGATATGACAAACACTGTAACAGTATTGGCTGAAAGCACAGGCTTCAGTGCCGTCAATACTATATGGGTACTGTTGGGAGCTGCACTTGTATTCTTTATGCAGGCAGGCTTCGCAATGGTTGAAACGGGCTTCACCCGTGCGAAAAACGCAGGTAACATAATCATGAAAAACCTGATGGACTTCTGTATCGGAACTCCGCTGTTCTGGCTCTTTGGTTTCGGTATAATGTTTGGCGACGGAAAGTTCATCGGAGCTTACAAGGGAATTGCAGATTCAACATATGCCTCAGCTGCTCCAGACGGAGTGCCTTTCTTTGCATTCCTTATCTTCCAGACAGTTTTCTGTGCAACAGCAGCAACTATCGTTTCTGGAGCTATGGCAGAAAGAACAAAGTTCATTTCTTATTGTATCTATTCAGCAATTATAAGCCTTCTGGTCTATCCTATCGAGGCTCACTGGATCTGGGGCGGCGGCTGGCTCGCAGACCTCGGCTTCCATGATTTCGCAGGTTCGACTTGCGTTCATATGGCAGGCGGCGTTGCAGCATTCGTTGGCGCAGCTATCCTTGGTCCTCGTATCGGTAAGTATGACAAGAACGGCAAGGCAAAGGCTATCCCAGGTCACTCGCTTACACTTGGCGCACTTGGCTGCTTTATCCTTTGGTTCTGCTGGTTCGGTTTCAACGGTGCGTCAACAACTTCAATGGAAGGCGACGCTATCCCGCTTGCAGGTAAGGTTTTCGTAACAACAAACCTTGCAGCAGCAGTTGCAACGATCACAACAATGATTTTTACTTGGATCAAGTACAAGAAGCCTGATGTTTCAATGACACTTAACGCTTCACTTGCAGGTCTGGTAGCTATCACAGCTCCATGCGACACAGTTTCACCAGTATCAGCAGCTATAATCGGTATCGTTGCAGGTATCCTTGTAGTTGTAGGTGTAGAGTTTATAGATCAGGTACTCAAGATAGATGACCCAGTTGGTGCTTGCGGAGTTCATATGCTCAACGGTATGTGGGGTACTATCGCAGTGGGTCTTTTCTCAGACGGTACTTGCGGTGAAAAGGGACTCTTCACAGGCGGTGGAGCACATCTCCTTGGTATCCAGCTTCTCGGTATGGTATCAGTTATCGCTTGGGTAGCTATCACAATGACTATCGTATTCCAGATCATCAAGCACACGATCGGTCTTAGAGCTTCCGAGCAGGAAGAGATCCTTGGTCTTGACGTTACAGAGCATGGTCTTGTATCTTCTTACGCTGACTTCGCACCAGCAATGTCACAGGCAATGCTCAGCTATACAAAGGACGACGCAAAGAGCGTTGTAAAGGTAGACAAGTCAACAGAGCCTGTAGTTCCTGTTGAGAAGGCCATCAAGGTAGAATCTTATGCAACAGACGCACCGTCTGCTGACGGCACACCTAAAATGACAAAGGTCGCTATCATCTGCAAGCAGCAGAAGCTCAACGATCTTATCACAGCTTTGGAGGACATCGACGTAACAGGTGTTACAGTAACGAACGTTCTTGGCTGCGGAATGCAAAAAGGACAGCCTGAGTATTACCGTGGCGCAGTTGTTGAAACAAATCTGCTGCCAAAGGTAAAGGTCGAGGTCGTTATTTGCAAGGTACCAACAAGAGCAGTTATAGATGCTGCAAAGGCAGCCCTTTATACAGGTCATATCGGAGATGGAAAGATCTTTGTATACAACATTGAGAACGTAGTAAAGATCAGAACGAATGAAGAGGGTTATGACGCACTTCAGGACGATTAAGCCTTAAAGATGACAGGTGACTACCCAATAAAATTGCCCCCATCCCACTTATAAATTATAGCTTGGAACCCGTGGTCGAGTAATTCGGCTGCGGGTTTCAAGTTTTGTGGAGAAGTTCAAGGCATTATGAATAGATAGACAAAAGGGACATTGCCGAACGTTGGCAATGTCCCTTCGTAAATTATCAGAAAAGTGATAGCTGCTCAGATAAATAAAAAGCGTGTTCCATATGTTGCTTTGCCTCTGCTTCAAGTATTTCGACATTTGAGAGTGGAAGGTTCTTGAAACGAAGCTGATAGACCATATCAAAGAAGCTCGTTACAGCCGCAGTTCCAAGATGCGTAAGACAGATCAGCTGTATATGGAAATGTCTTGCTATGCGGAACATAGGCTCAAGAAGGTGAGGCGAAGAGATCGGTCCGAATGGATTATCAAGGATCAGTACGCCGCTTGTTGAATTTAGATTGTTTGTAAGGCTTCTTGTGTAATTCATAACGGATACGATCAGAGAAAATAAAACAACAAATTGTTCTCCGCCAGAGTTTGCTTTCAGAGCGTCCTGCCATGAACGATAGCGGCAGTTCTGAATATTTTTATCGATCTTAAATACATTGATAGGAATGTTCTCATTGCCAATGTAGCAATTCAAGAGGCGTCTGATATCAAGATGATCGTTATGAGTTTTCGTTGCTGTTGTATTTTCAGACAGATGCTTTTGGACTTGTTCAGTTATGAAATGATCGATCCTTTTATAAGGCTGATCGCTGTCTGGATCAATCTCAGGCAAAACTATCTGTATCATATGTTTTTTTACGTTACCGATCTGTACGACCGATCTACCAGACAGTGTTTTTAGATTATCATATAAACGTCCGGCACGCTGTTTGCAATGATCTACAAGTTGCTTTCTGCTGTCTTCAACATCTTTAAGCTGAACGGCAAGCTGAGCGATACGATCCTGATAACGCTTGATATCGCTTTCTGTTCGTTCATAAAGTGTAAAGTATTTATCTCCCTTGATATGATCGTCGTCGATCACTGATAGAATGCCGTCCAGTGTTCCCATAAACAAAGTATGTGTATTTCTGAATGGCTCAAGTTCACGGCTATGGTATTTCTTTGCTTTGCCCTCTGCTTGTGTCAGCTGATCGATGCAATGCTTTATTGTATCGATCAAGTTATCAGTATCCTGCGGGATCTCTGATATTTTAGGAGTATACTCTGTAAAATCAAGCTTGAGATATTTTTTGAATCTATCAATGCATATCCATTTTATATTCAAACCGTTCAATTTCTTTTTGCATTCTTCACTTTCTCGCTCAGCTGCTTCTAATTTATTTTCACATTCTTTTATACGGCGTTCAAAATCAGAACCAACCTCAGATCGTGGCAAAAGCTCTGCATTGAGTTCTGCTAGCTTTTTCTTAGCATGTTCCAGATCGTTTTTCACTTTGGTATGATAGATTGATGCTTGAGAATGTTGCTTATAAGCCTGCGATCTTGCTTCTTTTGCCAGATCAAGCTGTTGTTCAGTGTCATTATAGGCGTTGGCAGAATATTCTGTGCTTTTGTATTCTGTTGGTTCTATATGGAATCTTTTGATATCATTTTCTTTATGAACGATGCTTTCTTGCACCTGTTCCAGTCGCTTCTGCAGCGTTTTGCGATTAGCTGAATTATTCTCAAGATAAAGTCGGTATTCCTCGAGCATGACCGAATGATCCTCTGTAAATATTTCTGCTTTCGGTGTGTCTTTCAGCTCATGCGACAGTTTTTGATGATCGGTCAGCTTATTCTGGAGGTCACGGAGAAGAATATCATTATCCTGTATACTCTTATTCAGTTGTTTTTCTTTCTGATGCATTCCATCTATTTGTTCAGAGATCTCTCTGCAAATAGTTTCCGATTCTGTGATCTTTTCGCTAACGCTCTCATATTGTGAGATGATTTTACAAATACGCTCAAATTCGGATCGTTTATTTTCAATATGGGATTTTGATATTTGACTTTTTTCGCTTATTTGACGATTTTCCTTTGCTCGTGCTTTGATCTCGCTCTTTTGCTTCTCAAGAACCGAGAGCTTAGTTTGTATCTCCTGAAGCTTTTCTTTAAGCTTCCCTATGCCTGCCTGTAATTGCTGCTCATGATCTGCGGCGTATGTAAATTGTGATAGTATGCTGCGTTCTGATTCCCATTCCAATATCTGATGCTGTAGATTATCTTTATCTGCTTGTGTTTCGCCAAGTCTTTTCTGTATATTTTCTTTATAAGTAAATGCGTCCTGAAAATATTCTTTATCATATGCAGAAATAAACCGTTCAGGCTCGTTCCAATCTCCATCAGCCATATCCGCAAGTTCAGAGCGTGAATATACTGGAACAACAGCCGATAACCAAGAATCTGGCGATTGTGACAGCAATTTGACCTTCTCCTTTTCAGAATCAACGATCACAGAATAAGCAACGAGAGGATTGACGGTAAGGATATCTTCTCGTATTTTTGCATTTTGTAAATTTAGGTACTGCTCGCCTGTTTGATAAGCGATACCTGATTCCTGCAAAAAGCTTACAGCTGTTTTGGAGAGGTGAAGCTGACCTGCATTTATACATCGTAGCTGCTCGCCTAGCAATTCAGCACAGCGTTCCGTTTGCCGAAGCTGTTCTCTTAGCTTTGCAAGTATTTGCTCAAGGCTTGATAACGGCTCATCAGTAAATAATCTGTCTTTAGAAATTGATAAATGCTCTAAGACTTTAATAACTGCATCATATGCTTGCTGATATTCTTTCAATTCTGCTTCCTGCTGCTTTAAATTGGCTTTACATTCCTCTTGTGTTCGGTGAAGCTCGCCCATCTGATTATCCTGAGCGTCACGTTCCTGTTCAAGCCGGCTCTCCTCAAGCAGGCACTTTTTGATATTCTCCTCAGCAAGCCTGAGCTGCTCATCATAGTCCGCACGAATGCTCTCAGCGTCTTTCTTAGAAAAGCTTCCGTCAAGCATAATAGTCATATGCAAAGCAAGTGTTGCCAGAGCCTTGTTGATCTGATCAAGCAAACTCTTTTTTTGACCGATATCTTGATTTAAGCGGTCATTCTTGTCATTATGCTGCTTATTAAGGCGTGAGATCTCTTTCTTTATGGAATCCAAAGCTTCAGACAGTTCTTTTTTAGCTGCTTCCTTCTGCTTTAATTTGCCCTCAGTTTGCCTTATCAGCTCTGTTGTTAGCAAAGACAGTGAATATTTTAAAGAAAGTATATGGGAATCCTGCGTTCCTTGGTCAAGCTCTCTGATCTGTGCAGTCAATGCCTTCTCATCATTTTGCTGTTTAAGCAGCTCCTTATACTCTTTGGCAGCATTCAGGGCCTTGACTTTATGTTCAAGCCTGTTATACTGACTTTCGGCATCATCTTTTTTCTGTTTACATTCTGCAAGCCATATGGTTGATTTATCAAAATCAGCCTGTGAAAGATAAACAGCTTTTGATGCTTCTTCGGTTTTGATGTGCTTCTGTTTTGTCTTTAAGTCGGATATTGCTTTTTCAAGCTGTTGTTGTCTTTCTTTGTTCAGCTTGATTTGATGCTGAAGTGTAAATGAATGATCAGCCAATTGGTGTATAGACTGTATCTTCTGATCTTCTGCGTTCCACATATCCTTTATTAGCTGAAGCATACCCTGCAGCTTATCTGTAAAATCCCTGATCTGCGACTTTAAGAGTAGATTTTTCTCCTGCCCGGCATAGCTGACCGCATAGTTGATAAACATTTCTTCAAGGGATCTTGTTGACGTATCGTTGCTCGGCATAACACCAGGAATAATAAATTTGTCAAGTAATCTGTCGCTCGTTTTATATTCCTCAAAGAACTTTGTAATGCCGCCTTCTACTGCATTGATCGGCACAAGAATGTTTTCCCATTCGGTATAGAAAATACCGAATTCCTCTAAACGCTTCTGATAACGGCGCAATGAATCGGAAGGATAGTATTCGACCCTTCTGTTTTGCAGATATTTGCGAAGCTCGTCAAAAGAGATCGGGCGGATATGACTGCCTGTGCGCTGTGAAAGAGGGAGACTGATAAGATCGAGCTTGTCGCCTGCTCTTGTGTAATCATGTATGAAAGTATAATAACGAATGGTCTTGCTCTCATTTTCGTCATCTGCTGTGGTGCTTGCAGCCAGTGCGATCCCTGTGAGCAGACTGTTATGTGATCCGTCCAATGCCCACTCAATCAAGACAAACGCATGATCCGTGCCCTTCTGAAAATAATCGCTGATATTACGATTCTGAACTTTTGCCTTCGGGCAAATAGGCTGGAGCAACAACTGAACGATAACAGACTTGCCTCCGCCGTTATCCAGATTAAAAAGAGTATCTATTGGTTTTCCTTCAGCGTTCTCAGTGCAGAAAATCTCGTCGGGTATCAGCTTTGCACCATTGTTGAACCTGAAATTTACAATTCGTATCTTACGGATCGCTGGCATCTGGTTTTCCTCCTTCAAGAATAGAGTGTATTTCAGTAATGCGGGTCTGAGATAAATAATACGGCATAAGATCATTCAGCTTGACCGTTGGTTTCCATACACCGTCAGCGTCATACAGCAATTCCTCATCACGAAACTTTCTGATGATCTTCATGAAACAGCCATGTTTGGTATCTACAGAGTTGGATTCATCACCACGCTTTGCGAGCCAGTTGTCAGCAAGGTGCAGAAAATCTATGCTGTACTGTGCTGAAGCATTTTTTAAGGATTCTCCTTCAGAGCGTACCTGCTCACAATGCTTTGTGAACTCGGAAAGAAAATCTGATTCTTTGATGTAATATCTTGTTTGCAGTGTGTTTCCTTTTCCGCCGTAAAGCTCATGTAAAAGAAAGATCGCCATATAATTCAGCAAATAAAGCTCTTCAAGCTTTTCATTGCCAACGCTGCGGCGGAAATCATTGTTATCCTGCGAAAATAATTCGTTGTTTGGATCTGGCAAAAGATAAAGTCTGCCGTTCGTTTTGTAAAGAGTGAAATCAAGCTCCTGTTCCATGATCGCAAGTTCAGAAGCAATTTCAGGATCATTATAATATTCATAATACGCAGGGGACTGCTCACGGGTAATGTAACCATTTTCCATAAGCTTTGCAAATAGTTTCAGACTTTCAGGCCTCATCTTCTCACCTCGATCTTAAAATCATTCATCTCGATATGTCCGCCTTTATGATCAGATAAAGTTATAACATCATCGAGTTTATATATCATTATCGACTCCATTTGTACCGATTCTTCAGGAAGCTCGCTCAGACAATAAGAGAGATCAAATTCTCCCACGGGAACGATTATGTCATGCTGTGCCGAACGCCAGCCTGCGATATCTATTTCTCCAAGTCCATAGAGCTTCAGCATGACGTCAGGCAATGTTTTTTCCTGCATTTGTTCATGCAGCTGCGTTTTAGATACAGTGTCAAGATATTCGCTAAAATTAAAGACCGCCCTGTTTTCGGCAAAAGACAGCAGTCCTCTTATTATCTCAACATATCTTTCGTTTCTGATATCTGCCACATTTTCAGCAGTGTCATCGCTTGTGATATCTATACCGTCATCTCTGCTGACCTCTCTTATAGAATTTTGCCGTCTGTAAAAAAGATCAATACCAAACAGATGCGGAAATTCTGGACGATAAAGCGGTGCAAATAATTTTCCCACATCTTTAGAATCTTTTAATTGCATTTTCTGCAATGGGAGCAGTAACTCCTGTTCAATGTCAAAGTGACCCGCCTGCAAATAAGAGAAGCTATCATCTAAAAGATCAGCATATAGTTCGGATAGTGTGAATTTCTGGTTAAATACTCGGCTTTGCTCGCTTATTACAGTATCAATGTTTTCAAGGATCTCATGTATCTCTTTTTCGGTCTGACATATTTGGCGGTCTTCTTTTATTTCAGCGACTGCGAATGCCTGCAATTTTGCCGATACAAGGCTGCGGATATCGCTGAGCTGTTTGTTTTCGTTCTCAAAGGAATCTTTGACCTGATCGACAATATCTTCGTATTCATCGATCGATACCTCAGAGATATTGATCCTGCACCGAAGCATAAAGTCGTCCATTCTTGTTTTCAGATTTCTGACTCTGCTAACTAATTCACGGCTTTCACGAAGTGCTTTGCCATAGTTGCCTCGCTTAATAAACTCTTGTAACTTGAATCGGCTTACAGAAAAGTCCAATTCGCTGTCGATCTCCTTGGTTCTGAAAAGAAACTCATAGGCTTCATTTGTCAGAACATAGCTTCCGCTTTGCTGCTCGAATAAGATCAGAGAGCCCTGTTCACGGAATTTTTCGTAATGACTATCGAACGTTTCAAATCTTCGCACTTTTCCTCCGCTTTGCAGTACATCTGTTACGATATAATCTGTCAGGGTCTTTGCCTTCTCCGGCTCATATCCATAAATATCGGCTAATTCACGCAGAAATACTGTGATATCCTGCTTGGTACAGCGTTCGCCATAGCGAAGTGTATTGTCCATGATAAAGACCATTACCATAAGTATGAGATTATCGGTTTTATCATCATCATTATGCAATATTTCACGGATCTCTGTGGGTTTGCTTCTTTGTAGCCAGTATTTGATGAGATTCACGAATCGCATACGTTTTTCAAAATCTTGTAATAATTCTTTGGAACCTGCTGAGATCATTATTTTACCTCATATTATCTGCCAGTACGGGATATGAGAGTATCTCCTGTGGCAATCGTTTATTATCCTCGATTATTTGTGTGATCTGCTTTTGCTCATAATCAGAAAACAAGGGCAATATCCCTGACATTTCGGGAATGATGCGTCTTCCGTCGCTGCTGTCAGGGAGCCTTATGCTTCGACTCAGTTCCAGCATTTTCTGATATGCAGGAACGAACAATTCAATATGAAGCTCTTTTGCTTCCTTGCAAAGACGAATAAAAATGTCAAAACCAGCTCTGTCAATATCTCCGCAATACAGAAATCTTGTTTCATCGGCTCCTAAATATTGTGCGTAGGAACGAAATTTTTCTTTTCCTGTAATGTCATTCCCCTGACCAAAGATCACTCCGTCGATCTTAGTATCAAATATCGAGCAGGCTCCGGAGCTATACATTAAGCGTCTTATATTGAACCAGATATCCTTGTTTTCGCAAATAAGCAATGTCATTCTGTTTTTACGAACGGGAATATAATCGGAAAAGCACTGTTCCGGTGTTTCGTAAAATTTAAGCACATCGCCAGTGATGCCCATTCTTTCTAATAGTCTTAAATGGTCGTCTAATTTTTTCTCGTCACCAAATATAGAAAAGGAACGTTCACGTCGGGACATCATATCACTGCCCTTGTCATACGTCAGCCATTCACTTAATCGAAGTAAAAAAGCCTTATTTTTTACAAACTGTATTCGATTGCGAAGAAGATATTCATTTTTTGTCAGCCTTGGATGGAGAGCATCGATCTCATAACGTGATATTTGCTGTGGCTTTTCTATAGAGATCGTATATCTCATATACAGTGGTATTTTCAGATTGCCATTTGTTCCACTGCTTTTGACAGGAGTCAAAATGCCCTGCTCAGTAAGCTCGCTGATCTGTTGGGCTAACTGTTCATGATCTTGACATATTCGGTTTAGCTCCTCCAGTGAGATCCGTTTTCGAGTATGATCCTGCAGAGCTTTATATAACGGATTATTGTTTTTGCTCATACTTTGCCACCTCTGTTCTGAATTAATAACAACATATACATATTGTAACATGATTTAGTCAAAAAAACAAGTTATTATTAACAAAAATGGTGTGCTATATGGTTTTATACGTTATTATAAAGTAAAGGGCAGATACCTCGATAATGAAGTATCTGCCCTTTGTGATTCATAACTGTAATAAAGGATCTACTTTGGTTAATGCGAATTATTCTTCTATTTCTGTGGTCTTGATGTGAAGCTCCTCAAGCTGCTTCTCGTCTACTGTGGACGGACAAGCACTCATAAGCTCGCTGGCGTTCTGTACCTTTGGGAACGCTATTACATCTCTCAGACTGTCTGCATTGCAGATTATCATGGAAAGTCTGTCAAGTCCTATGCCCATGCCGCCATGCGGTGGTGCGGCATAACGATAGGCGTCTACGAGGAAGCCGAACTTTGCTTCTATCTCTTCGTCTGTCATGCCCAGTGCTTCAAACATTTTCTGCTGAAGCTCAAAGTCTGTTATTCTCATTGAACCTGATGAAAGCTCTGTGCCGTTGAGGACAAGATCCCATGCCTTTGCACGGACGTTTGCAGGGTCGGTGTCAAGATAGTCAAGGCACTCCTCCATTGGCATTGTGAATGGGTGGTGCGCTGCTACCCATGTGTCGTTCTCGTCGTCATACTCAAAGAAAGGCATTTCTGTTATCCATACAAAATTGAACTTGCCCTCTGGGATAACGCCAAGACGCTTTCCGCAGATAAGTCTGAGTGCGCCCAAAGTTGGAAGAACTACCTTGTTCTTGTCGGCACAGATAAGAACGAGGTCGCCCTTTTCTGCTCCAACGGCTGCGTTTATCTTCTCAAGATCGCCCTCGCCAAGGAACTTCTTGAATGAGCAGTTTGGCTCGTCTGCCCAGCGGATATACGCAAGACCCTTTGCACCTATGCCCTTTGCGTGCTCAACGAGCTTGTCGATCTCTTTTCTTGTGTATGTTGCCGCACCGCCCTTGACGTTTATTGCACGAACTGAGCCGCCTGCCTCGATAGCTGACTTGAATACCACAAAGTCGATATCCTTAACGGTGTCTGTGATATCCTGTATCTCCATGCCGAAACGTGTATCAGGCTTGTCAGAGCCGTAACGGCTCATAGCGTCTGCAAATGTAAGTCTTGGCAGTGGGAGCGTTACCTCTACACCGAGTATCTCTTTGAATAGCTTTTCGATATAGCCCTCAATACAAGCCTGAATATCCTCTTGATCGACAAAGGACATCTCAAGGTCTATCTGTGTGAACTCAGGCTGTCTGTCAGCTCTGAGATCCTCGTCACGGAAACATCTTGCAAGCTGGATATACCTGTCATAACCTGATATCATAAGGAGCTGCTTGTATATCTGTGGTGACTGTGGAAGTGCATAGAACTTGCCTGCGTGAACTCTTGAAGGAACGAGGTAATCTCTTGCGCCCTCAGGGGTGGACTTCATCATCATAGGTGTTTCTATTTCAAGGAAACCATTGTCATAGAAATACTCTCTTGTTATCTGAGCGATCTTATGACGGGTGATGATATTCTTCTGAAGCTTTGGATTTCTAAGGTCAAGGTAGCGGTATTTGAGCTTCAGCTCATCGTTTACCTTATCTGAGTTTGTTACCTCAAATGGCGTTGTTTCAGCCTTTGAGAGAATTCTCAGGTCTGTTACGGCAACTTCTATCTTGCCTGTTTTTAGCTTTTCGTTTACGCTCTCACGAGGACGTACCATACCCTTTGCCATGAGGACATACTCGCCTTTTACAAGCTGAGCCTTTTCAAAAACGGCTCTGTCTGTTTCATCATTGAATGCAAGCTGTACAAGTCCAGTTCTGTCACGGAGATTGATGAAGATAAGGTTGCCCATATCTCTTACTCTGTCGGCAAAGCCGCATACAACGACTTCCTGCTCGGTTTCAGGCACTTCGCCGCAGTAATGGGTCCTGCGTAAGCCCTTCATTGTATCAAGTTTCATTTTACATTACTTCCTTTTCTGTTTTTTTTGTTGGTCTGTTGATAAGGCCGTCAATATGTTCATATAGATCGGCTTTAATTGTTGCACCCATAGGCGCAAGTATAAAATCTATACCTTCACGGCGTGATTGCTTTGCGGCAGGAACAAAGTCGCTGTCGCCAGCTATAAGTATTATCTGGTCAACCTGCTTTTTGAACGAAAGAGAAGATATGTCAATTCCAACACGCATATCAACGCCCTTTTGTTCCAAATTAAGTTTAAGGTCATTGTCTGTAAGGTCACTTATTGTTATCTGTCCATTTACAAGTTTTTTGAAAGCTTCTGGCTTTATGTTGTAATGAAGTGAATTTTCAGAAAGCCGTCCCATTCTTAGTGCAACCTTTCTTTTGCTTTTAAGTTCCTTGAAAAATTCGTTAGTCCACTTGTATTCATCAGATTTTGCAAGGTCAACGCTTCTCTTTGTAAGTGGATTATAAACATTTTTTTCAACAGGTGGGCAATCATAGTAAAAAATACGATATAAATATCGCTGTTCATGCTGATTATGCAAGAGCTTCATACAATAATCGTATAGTTCATCAGCTCGTTCCTTTGGCGATTTTTCACCCCAAAAGTAATATGCTCTTTTGCGATAAAAGCCGCCGTCAACTAATATTGCAGTTGATATTTCACGCTTTACAGTAATTATATCATCAGCTTTCATTTTTGAAGATCCTTTCTGAAAATAAAAAACTCCTAGCCTCGTAAAACCCCTTATGGTGGGGCAACTACTACTAGGAGTGCACTTTCAACAAGTTGTATAAATTCTTTTACACTCTTAGTATACTAATATACAGTGTATATATTGTGATGAGATTGTGAATAAATCCTGAATATTATTTTTCGCTTTCGTCTGTTTTGCTGACGGCAGGCGGGAAGCTGTCGAGATAGGCTCTGACGAACTTCTTCTTGTTGTCCCAGAACATGAGGAACAATCCCACGAGCCATATTGCGGCAAAGCATACTGCGCCTGTTTTCTCTTCCAGTGCCACAAGCATAAGGGTGAGGAAAAGCACAAGCACCGTCCATATGACGCCCACAACATAGGCATAGATAGGCTTTCTGAACTTGCCATATATCCTAGAGCCGTTGGGGGTCTTTTCTACCTTGCCATAAAAGCCTGTTGAGCCTCCGTCACGTTTTTTAGCGGTATGGTGGAATATCTGAAAGCTTTCGGCGTCTGTGCGGTAGCCATAAAAAATGGTATCGTCACGGTGGTTTTTCATGAACTTGCTTTGGGAGAGAATGTTTATGGTGGGTCTATGCTCGATAAGGTCGCCGTCAAGCTTTCTGAGAACTCTTTTGGGCGAAAGTGAGGTCTCCACCTCATAGGTCACGGGTCTTATTGCAAGCATTATTTATCTTCCTTTTTATCGGGATAATCAGCAGGGTCAAAGACCTTGTCGTTTATCTTTATCTGTCCGCCTGTGTGGGTGTTGCAGAGCATACCATAGATAGTGCCGCATTTTGTACACCTGAACTGGTGGAAAAGCTTTTCAGCATACCACTTGTTGTCGTTATCCATTATCTTATCAAGTGGGCAGGTCTGATAGGTCATTTCAACTTCCCCTGCCAGCAGCATTCTTGCAAGAGAACCTATGCAGAGCATATATTCCTGCGGAGTGTGTATTTCTACCAGAGGTATTTTCTCGCACTGTTCACATCTCATTGCTTAGTTCTCCTTTCCGATAAATTTCTCTATATCAGCGTCGATATCCTTGAACATATCCGCCATAAGTGCGTTTGAAAAGTTCTCGGCAATGGTGTTGTCAAGCCTGATATCTGTCTGCTCGCCTGTTGCCATGTTTTTGAGCTTTGCAACGCCTGATTCTATCTCGTTGTCGCCAAGCACCATAACGAACTTTGCACCTGTTTTGTTTGCATACTTCATCTGAGCGTTAAGTCCTTTGCCTATAAGGTCATATTCTACGAAACAGCCCTCTTCTCTAAGCTCGGAGGCTATGCCCATTGCCTTTTTAAGGGCGTCCTCGCCCATTGGTACGATATAAAGGTCGCAGGTCTTTGGCTCCATATAGTCGCAGCCCTGAGCGTCCATTACCATGAGAAGTCTTTCAAGACCAAGACCGAAACCGAGGGCAGGGGTTGGCTTTCCGCCAAGCTGCTCGATAAGTCCGTCATAACGTCCGCCACCGCAGACTGTGCCCTGTGCGCCTATCTCATCGGTGATGAACTCGAAAACTGTTCTTGTATAGTAGTCAAGACCTCTTACTATCTTAGGGTTGATGTCAAACTCGATACCCATTACGGAGAGGTACTCCTGAAGCTTCTCAAAGTGTTCTTTGCAATCATCACAGAGATAATCGAGGATAACAGGTGCGTCCTTGCCAAGCTCCTGACAGTGTTTGACTTTACAATCAAGTATTCTCATTGGATTTTTGTCAAGTCTGTCCCGACAGGTCTCGCAAAGCTGGTCTTTTCTTGCGGCAAAATACTCTTTCAGAGCCTTGCGATATTCTGCACGGCAGGTTGGACAGCCTATGGAGTTGATATTGAGCTTGATGTTTCTGAGTCCTGCTCTGTCAAGAACGCTTTTTGCAAGAGATATTACCTCTGCGTCTGCTCTTGGGCTTTCAGATCCCACCATTTCACAGCCAAACTGGTGGAACTCTCTGAGTCTGCCTTTCTGTGTATTCTCGTGTCTGAAACATGAGAGAATATAATAGACCTTCTGCGGCAGACCCTCGTTGAGGATGCCGTTTTCAAGAACTGCTCTCATTGCGCCTGATGTTACCTCCGGGCGGAGTGTGAACTTTGAGTCGCCTGCTGCGGAAACTGAATACATCTCTTTCTGAACAACGTCTGTTGTTTCGCCAACAGAACGCACGAAAAGTCCTGTTTCCTCAAAAGTTGGTACTCTTATTTCTTTGAAGCCGTATATTTCGGCAGCTTCGGAAACTATCTTCTCTACAGTGTGCCACTTATAGACCTTTGAGGGAACGATGTCCTCTGTGCCTTTTGGCTTTTTAACTATCAATGCCATATAATAACGATCCTTTCTGTATTTTGTCTTGAACTTTTGAATACCGATATCGTTTAAATAGCTGTGATATCGGGACGTTGTTAATAAACGGGCGAACACTGTTCACCACTACATTAAAGAGCCTTGGTGCTGTAATTACAACGTTTCAAATTTCAAAATCGTCAATAAAACCTTTTTTTATATAATAACCGAATTTAAGACATTCGTCAAGTGCTGTTGTGCTGCCTTTTTCGGTCATTGACCAATTATTTCGCTGTGTACTGCCACGGCTGGCAGGACAGGGGATAATTTTCTGTGTGAAAAAGTGCTGTGCAAGCATGGCGGCACGCCGCATATGATAAGCGGTGGTGACGACTATGATGCTTTTGCAGTTTGGAAAATGCTCTTTAACAAGCTTGGCTGCGTTTTGCAGATTTTCCACGGTATCAAGAGAGTGTGTTTCCACAGTTATGGCGGAGGTCGGTATGCCGCATTTTTCAGCGGCGATGAGCATGGCTTTATATTCTGCCATGTCACCAAGGGAAGTCTTTTGCACTTTTCCGCCGCAAAATATGAGATGTGGGGCTTTTCCCTCGTGAAAAAGCTTTGCCGCAAGGGGAACACGATAGTCGCAGGCTTTGCGGCTTCCCAGAACTATTATAACGTCGGCAGTTTCGCCTTTATAGTCAAGACCCTCGAAAAGAAGCTTGTCTACTATTTCGGGGGTGATGTTTTCTTTTGTTAGCTGGCTGGCTTTCATTGTTATACCGCCTTTGCTTTTTGGTGTGCTGAGAAAAGGTATTCGAGAGTGAGTGAAGAACGAAAAAGCGGGATGTCGCATTTCTGTGAAGCAGAAATTGAGCCGCTCCCCTACGAGTGGTGGACAAAAAAATAAAGCCGTCCCCTAATAAGGGACGACTTTTACCGTGATACCACCCTAATTATCCGAACATCTTCGTGCCGGATCACTCTAACGCTTTAACGCAGCTATACGTCCGCTCTTGAACAAACGGAAGCTCCAAGGTGTCCTTCTTCCTGCCCTTTGTGTGAACCCTCTCACCAACGGCTCTCGCTGAAACATAAGAACGGAATACTCTCCCTTTCATCGCTTTTGTATATGAAATTTCAATTATATCTTTGTAGGATTAACGATATCTCTCCAGTCAAGATCGCCTCGCTCAAGTGCGTGGATAAGCGCTTCGGCAGTGGCAATGTTTGTGGCTACCGGAATGTTGTGTACATCGCAAAGTCTGAGGAGATTCATATCATTAGGTTCGTGTGGCTTCACTGAGATAGGATCTCTGAAAAACAGAAGCAGGTCTATCTCGTTACAGGATATTCTCGCTGCGATCTGCTGGTCGCCGCCCTGTGAGCCACTGAGATAACGCTGAACGTTAAGGCCTGTTGCTTCGGCTACCATTTTTCCCGTAGTACCTGTGGCACAAAGATTGTGCTTGCTGAGTACACCGCAATAGGCGATACAGAACTGTACCATGAGTTCCTTTTTTGTGTCATGAGCAATAAGTGCAATATTCAATGGAAACCCCCCGTTTATATATTAGTGTATTAATGAACAAATAAGTTTCGTTATATAAAACAGCCGCACTATGCGCAGATACCCTCACGCACACGGCTGATAATATACTCAGACCTTGATGGAGAGGGGTATATGCTCGCCCTTTATTCTTCTTGAAATAGCAGAGAATGCAAGGAAGCCCATAGAGCTTGATGAAAGCGGCGCACCCTTTCCTGTTGCAAGAGGGATAGCACTGTCCTCAGGGATAACACCCAGAAGCTGAACGCCGACTGTGTCGATGATAGCGTCAAGGTCGTCCATTTCGTCAAACTCGAATATTCTCTTGTTTGCCTTGTTGATAACAAGTCTTTGCTTCTGATTTCCTCTCTTATAGAACTCATCTGACATCATTCTAGCATCTCTTACACAAACAGGGTCAGGAGTTGTAACTATAAGAATAAGGTCGGAATTAGTAACTATATCAAATACAGAACCGTTGATACCTGCAGAGGTGTCAATGATTATGTATTCAAAATACTTTCTCATTTCCTGTGTGATCTTTTCGATATCCTCAGCCTTGAGCTGAACGAACGGGTCGGACGGAGCACAGAGAACGCTCAGGTTTGAAGCAAGCTTAACAGTTGTTGTTGCCTTGTATACGTCGCAAGTACCCTCAAGAACGTCACCTAGATCGTATGTAATATTACCCTGCATACCAAGCATGATATCCATACATCTCAGACCAAAGTCAAGCTCAATTATAAGTGTACGGTTTCCCTGCTTAGCAAGGGCATAACCGAGACAGGCGCTTATAGAAGATTTGCCTGTTCCGCCTTTACCGGAAGTAACTGCAATAATTTTTGACATAAAACTCATTGCTCCTTTCATATATCAATCCTGCGGCTGACCGCAGAACGCATCAGCAATAATAGCTTGCCCCTTCACAGCCGTGAAAAGGCAGATTTAAGAAAACGTTTCAGTACCCTCCGCAGGCAATGCGGAGAAGCATAGCGTTACCTAATAATATTGTACCACATATTTTGAAATTGTCAAAGACATTTGTACAAAAAAATACAAAATCGTTAATTCACATTAATTTTCACTTTTATTTTTGTTAATTTTGCACAATGCCATATCAGTGCTACAGAGTTTGTAATAATAAATCATAGCAAACCGATAAATTTATTATACGATAATATTATTAATGCTATAAAAATTATTTTTGAAAATTATATAACAAAATAAAAAATCGGACAGGTAGTTATAATTTTGGGGACAACACATATAAATGTACAAACTTTGAAATAAGAAAGCGAGGAAAAGGGTATGTTTATCAAGACAATAAAAGTAAAAAAGCCAACATTTGCGGTGATTGGGGCGGTTCTTACGGCGTTGGCACTGTTGGCGGTGATAATAGTGACAGTGGTGAGAATATCGTCGCCTGCGGTGTACGAGATGAAAAGCGAAGCACAAAGACAGGCGTTTTTGAAAGAAATGGGCTGGGAGGTGTCTGACGAATACGATGAATGCAAGGCGGTGACCATACCGAAAGAATTCAATGAGGTGTATGAAAAGTATAATAAGCTTCAGAAGCAGCAGGGCTTTGACTTGGAGGACTATAAAGGGAAAACCGCTGAGGTGTATACATATGCTGTGAAGAAGTTCTTTCTTTTTATCCAGATGAATGGCAAAAAGAAGCAGCATTTGCTTTAAGAGATAATCCAAAAGTAACGATAAAATCCGGACAGGGTGTTGGAAAAACAGGATTTGAAGCTGCAACATTGTTATGGTTTTTAAGCTGTTTTGAGAATGCAAGAGTTGTTGCAACAGCCCCAACACTGCACCAGTTGAACGATGTTCTTTGGGCAGAGGTTTCAAAGTGGCAAAGTAAATCTC
>OLRC01000919.1_pt1 | contig 20325 bp, 14 predicted proteins | sample 1672081 | NCBI WGS metagenome assembly OLRC01 (sample SAMEA3136643, study PRJEB25190) | human gut metagenome | biome: human gut; feature: human-associated habitat; material: faeces | place: Austria | collected 2013
TATCTTAAAAGTTTATTCTGTCAACGAAATAAAAAATTTGACTTTAAATTCAGATACATTTTAAAGGTATGTAGAATCGAGCTAAGATGTAAAAGTACAGAACAAACATTCGATTTAGTTCTGTACTTTTTTTCTCCTGAATGATATACTATACAAGTAACAATACTAAGAAAACAACTACTATTTCTAAAATATCACCGCTAAATTAGAGCGCTCAGGAGAAATTACATGGATCATTTTGAATTAGTATCACAATACAACCCAACTGGTGACCAGCCGCAGGCAATTAAAGAGCTGGTCGAAGGTTTCAAAGAAGGAAACCAGTGTCAGACGTTGCTTGGCGTTACTGGATCTGGTAAGACATTTACCATGGCGAATGTTATTCAACAGATGAACAAGCCGACATTGATTATTGCACATAATAAAACACTGGCAGCGCAGCTGTATGGGGAATTCAAAGAGTTCTTTCCGAATAACGCAGTGGAATATTTTGTCTCCTACTACGACTATTATCAGCCGGAAGCATATGTTCCATCTTCAGACACATACATTGCCAAGGATTCGTCCATCAATGACGAGATTGATAAGCTTCGACTTTCTGCAACTATGTCACTGATGGAGAGGCGAGATGTGATCATTGTTGCTAGTGTGTCTTGTATCTATGGACTGGGTAATCCGGTAGATTACCAGAACATGGTAGTTTCTTTGCGTCCTGGTATGATCAAAGATCGTGATGAAGTAATGGCAAAGCTGATTGAAATTCAGTATGATCGTAATGATATGGATTTCCACCGTGGTACATTTCGTGTGCGTGGAGATGTTTTGGAAATCATTCCGGCATATGAGAGTGACACAGCGATTCGTGTGGAATTCTTTGGAGACGAGATAGACAGGATCTCAGAGATTGATATTTTGACAGGAGAAGTGAAGGACGAACTGAAACATGTAGCAATCTTTCCGGCATCTCATTATGTGGTTGACCGTGAAAATATCAAACGTGCGGTGGCAGATATTGAAGAAGAATTAGAAGAACGTGTCAAAGAGTTTAAGAGAAATGACAAGCTTTTAGAGGCACAGCGTATTGCGGAGCGAACGAATTTTGATATTGAGATGCTTAAGGAGACTGGATTTTGTTCCGGAATTGAGAATTATTCCAGACATTTGGCAGGGCTTCGACCGGAACAGGCTCCGTATACATTGATCGATTATTTCCCGGATGATTTTATTATGATGATTGATGAGTCACATAAGACAATCCCGCAGATTGGTGGAATGTATCACGGAGACCAGTCGAGAAAGCAGACATTGGTAGATTATGGATTCCGCCTGCCATCTGCGAAGGATAACCGACCGCTTAATTTTGATGAGTTTGAAAGTAAGATTAATCAGGTGATGTTTGTATCTGCAACACCGGGAGAATATGAGAAGGATCATGAACTTCTTCGAGCAGAACAGGTAATCCGCCCGACAGGACTTCTTGATCCGGAAGTTGAAGTGCGACCGGTAGAAGGGCAGATTGATGATCTGATCGGTGAAGTGAACAAAGAGATCAGTAAGAAGAATAAAGTCCTTGTCACAACGCTGACAAAGCGCATGGCAGAAGATTTGACAGATTATATGCGTGAAGTAGGAATCCGTGTAAAATATCTTCATTCGGATATTGATACGCTTGAACGTACGGAGATCATCCGAGATATGCGTCTGGATGTGTTTGATGTGTTGGTTGGGATCAATCTCTTGAGAGAAGGACTTGATATTCCGGAAATCACTCTTGTTGCAATCCTTGATGCAGATAAAGAAGGATTCCTTCGTTCAGAGACTTCGCTGATTCAGACAATCGGTCGTGCAGCGCGTAATGCAGAAGGACATGTACTCATGTATGCAGATAAGATTACAGAATCAATGCAGCTGGCGATCGATGAGACACAGCGTCGTCGTGAGATTCAGATGAGATACAATGAAGAGCATGGAATCACGCCGAAGACGATTCAGAAGTCAGTGCGTGATCTGATCAGTATCTCTAAAAAGGTTGCGGCAGAAGAGATGCGGCTTGAAAAAGATCCGGAGTCCATGAGCCAGAAAGAACTGGAGAAACTGATCGCGGATCTGACGAAACAGATGAAGAAGGCAGCAGCGGAATTGAACTTTGAGGCAGCGGCAGAGCTTCGTGATAAGCTTGTTGAATTAAAAAAGATGCTCAATGATATGGAATAGGAGATTACAAAATGGGTAAGAAAATGGACGCCAGACAGTACATTAAGATACGAGGCGCGAATGAAAATAACCTGAAGAATATAGATGTAGATATCCCAAGAAATGAACTGGTTGTTTTGACCGGACTTAGCGGTTCTGGAAAATCTTCCCTTGCATTTGATACAATTTATGCAGAAGGACAGAGACGTTATATGGAATCACTGTCTTCCTATGCAAGACAGTTTCTTGGTCAGATGGAGAAACCGGATGTAGAAAGTATCGAAGGGCTTTCACCTGCAATTTCTATCGATCAGAAATCAACGAACCACAATCCACGTTCCACAGTTGGAACTGTTACGGAGATTTATGATTATTTTCGATTATTATATGCGAGAGTTGGAATTCCGCATTGCCCGAAATGTGGTCGTGAGATTGCAAAACAGTCGGTAGATCAGATGGTGGATCAGATCATGGCGCTTCCGGAGAGAACGAAGATACAGCTTTTGGCACCTGTTGTACGTGGAAGAAAAGGAACACATGCAAAGCTTTTCGAACGTGCAAAAAAGAGTGGATATGTTCGTGTTCGTGTGGATGGCAATATGTACGAACTTTCGGAAGAGATTATATTGGATAAGAATATTAAGCACAATATTGAGATTATTGTAGATCGTCTTGTAGTAAAACCTGGAATTGAAAAACGACTGACAGATTCTGTCGAAAATGTACTTGAGCTCGCAGAAGGTCTGCTTCTTGTAGATGTGATCGATGGAGAGCCAATGAATTTCAGTCAGAGTTTTTCCTGTCCTGTCTGTGAGATCAGTATTGATGAGATTGAACCACGCAGTTTTTCTTTTAACAATCCATTTGGTGCTTGCCCGGAATGTTTTGGACTTGGATACAAAATGGAATTTTCAGAAGAACTGATGATTCCGGATCCGTCGTTGTCTATTAATCAAGGTGCGATTGCAGTTTTAGGATGGCAGTCCTGTACAGACAAGAGCAGCTTCACACGTGCAATTCTGGATGCACTTTGTAAAGAATATCATTTTGATCTGGACACACCTTTTGAGGATTATCCAAAAGAAATCCATGATATTTTGATTTATGGAACAGACGGAAAAGAAGTAAAGGTTTATTATAAAGGTCAGAGAGGCGAAGGAATTTATCCGGTTGTATTTGAAGGTCTGATCAAGAATGTAGAACGTCGTTACCGTGAGACAGGTTCTCAGACGATGAAAGCAGAATATGAGACATTTATGAATATTACACCATGTTCAGCCTGTAAAGGACAGCGTTTGAAGCCGGGGGCTTTAGCTGTAACAGTTGGAGATAAGAATATTTCAGAAGTGACAACACTTTCTATAGAACGTCTTCAGAAATTTTTAGATGAACTTCAATTGACAGAGACACAGCAGTTGATTGGTAATCAGATTCTGAAAGAGATCAAAGCAAGAATCAGGTTTTTGATGGATGTCGGTCTGGATTATCTGACGCTTGCGCGTGCGACAGGAACTCTTTCCGGTGGAGAAGCACAGAGAATTCGACTTGCAACACAGATTGGATCAGGTCTGGTCGGAGTTGCATATATTCTGGATGAGCCGAGTATCGGACTTCATCAAAGAGATAATGATAAACTTCTTGCGACGCTGAAACATCTGCGTGATCTTGGAAATTCATTGATTGTAGTAGAACATGATGAAGATACGATGCTGGCAGCGGATTATATAGTAGATATCGGTCCGGGGGCAGGAGAACATGGCGGTCAGGTTGTTGCTGTGGGAAATGCACAGGAAATTATGAAAAATCCAAATTCTGTCACAGGAGCGTATTTGAGTGGAAAAATCAGGATTCCGGTTCCGACAGAAAGAAAGAAGCCGACAGGTTATCTGAAGGTAGTCGGTGCACAAGAGAATAATCTCAAGAACATTGATGTAAAATTCCCTTTGGGAGTTATGACTTGTGTAACGGGGGTGTCTGGATCGGGGAAAAGTTCTCTTGTGAATCAGATTTTATATAAAAGACTTGCAAGAGACTTGAACCGGGCAAGAACAATCCCTGGAAAACATAAGAGAATAGAGGGGCTAGAGCAGGTTGACAAAGTGATTAATATCGACCAGTCACCAATCGGAAGGACGCCACGGTCAAATCCTGCCACTTATACAGGCGTGTTTGATTTGATCCGAGATTTGTTTGCAGGAACGCCGGATGCAAAAGCACGTGGATACAAGAAAGGACGGTTTAGCTTTAATGTAAAAGGGGGACGTTGCGAAGCATGTGCAGGAGACGGAATCCTGAAAATCGAGATGCATTTTCTTCCGGATGTTTATGTTCCATGTGAGGTCTGTGGTGGAAAGCGTTACAATCGTGAGACTCTGGAAGTACGCTATAAAGGGAAAAATATTTATGATGTATTGAATATGACAGTGGAAGAAGCGGTAGATTTCTTCGAAAACGTGCCAAGTATTCGAAGAAAGATGGAGACGTTGAGAGATGTCGGATTGTCGTATATTCGTTTGGGACAGCCTTCTACAGAGCTTTCAGGTGGCGAGGCACAGAGAATTAAACTTGCGACAGAACTTAGCAAACGCAGTACCGGAAAAACGGTATATATTTTGGATGAACCTACGACAGGACTTCATTTTGCAGACGTGCATAAATTAACAGAGATTCTCCGCAGACTTTCCGGGGATGGAAATACAGTAATTGTAATCGAACATAATTTGGATGTGATTAAGACGGCAGACTATATTATTGACATTGGACCAGAAGGAGGAGACCGCGGAGGAACTGTTGTGGCAAGTGGTACTCCGGAAGAGGTCGCAAAGAATCCAGATTCTTATACAGGGAAATATATTGCGTCTATATTGGAGAAATAAAGACGAAAAAAAGTCGAAAAAAGTCGTAAAATATATGCAAAAAATGCCTTTCTATTTTAAGCGAAGTCTATTATACTAAAGTATGCGGATGATAAAACATTACTGTTTTGGTTACATAATATTGACAACAGTAAGAGTGAAAAAAACAGTAACGATAAACCCCTTCAAGGGACAAAAGACACTTGATTGAGGAAAGAGAATGCTGGAATCAGTAACCGACAATGTTGTTTATTTGCAGTAGATTGCTGAGAACAGTAAAAGAGCGTTTTAGAAGGGAGATATAGAAATTATGATGTCAGTAGATCTTGGAATAGATTTGGGGACAGCCAGTGTACTGGTATATGTGAAAGGAAAAGGGGTTGTTCTGAAAGAACCATCAGTTGTCGCATTTGATCGTGATACGAATGTGATCAAGGCAATTGGTGAAGAAGCGCGTCTGATGCTTGGAAGAACACCGGGAAATATTATTGCGGTAAGACCACTCAGACAAGGAGTAATCTCTGATTATACCGTGACGGAGAAGATGATTAAGTATTTTGTTCAGAAAGCTTTGGGAAAACGTACATTTAAGAAGCCGAGAATCAGTATCTGTGTACCAAGTGGTGTTACAGAAGTAGAAAAAAAAGCAGTGGAAGAGGCTACATTTGCAGCCGGAGCAAGAGAAGTTCATCTGATTGAAGAACCTGTGGCAGCAGCAATAGGAGCGGGGATAGATATTTCAAAGCCTTGTGGAAATATGATTGTTGATATCGGTGGAGGTACAGCAGATATTGCAGTTATTTCGTTGGGTGGAACAGTTGTGAATACATCAATTAAGATAGCGGGTGATGATTTCGATGAAGCAATCGTACGCTATATGAGAAAGAAACACAATCTTCTGATTGGAGAAAGAACGGCAGAAGATATCAAGATTAAGATTGGAACGACTTATCCACTTGTAGAAGAAGAGAAGATGGAAGTCAGAGGGCGTAATCTGGTAACGGGGCTTCCGAAGACAGTTACGGTGACTTCATCTGAGACAGAAGAAGCTTTGAGAGAATCTACAGGACAGATTGTAGAAGCTGTAATCGGAGTACTTGAGCAGACTCCGCCAGAGTTGTCAGCAGATATCCTTGATCGTGGAATTGTTCTTACTGGAGGAGGATCACTTCTTCGCGGACTGGAAGAATTGATCGAAGAGAGAACAGGAATTAATACGATGACAGCGGAGGATCCGATGAAAGTCGTTGCAATTGGTACCGGACAGTTTGTGGAATTTATGAGTGGAAGAAAAGAGTTTTAAGAGAAAGAATTCTGAAAAAGAATTTGAAGTGTCAGGTTCTTAGAGAAGAAGATTCAATTACAAGGGGTGTGTATAATAGGAACACACCCTTTTTCTGCATATAAATAGGAAAAGATACAAGAAGAGAGAGGAAAAAGTGTGGAAACAGTTACAGGGTATGTGAGTCATATTGTATATAGAAATTCTGATAATGGGTATACAGTATTCCATATTGAACATGATGATGGTGAAGTGACATGCGTGGGAAGTCTGAACTATATTAATGAAGGAGAACTTCTTGAAATTCAAGGAGAATATGTGAATCATAATGTTTACGGTAAGCAGTTGAAGATTTCTCATTATAAAGTAAAAGAGCCGGAGGATATTGTTTCTATTGAACGATATCTTGGCTCCGGAGCAGTGAAAGGTGTGGGTGCGGCACTGGCTGGCCGAATCGTGAAAAAGTTTAAAGAGGATACTTTCCGCATTATTGAAGAAGAGCCGGAAAGACTTGCGGAGATCAAAGGAATCAGTGAGAGAAAGGCACAGGAGATTGCATCTCAGCTTGAAGAAAAGAAAGATATGCGAAAAGCCATGATTTATCTGCAGAAATACGGTATTTCAACAAAGCTGGCAGCCAAGATTTATCAGTATTACGGAATGAAAGTGTATAAAGTGCTAGAAGAAAATCCGTATCAGCTTGCAGATAATATTGAAGGAATCGGATTTAAGACTGCGGATGAAATTGCATCCAAGATTGGCATACATACAGATTCAGACTATCGTATACGAAGTGGTTTATTTTATACATTGCAACAGGCAGTAGGTGAGGGGCATGTGTATTTACCACAGAATATATTGCTTCGAAGGGCAAATGCACTTTTAGGAGTTGATCTTGAAGATATTGAGAAGTACATCATGGATCTGTGTATAGAGCGGAAAACAGTTATGAAAGAAGTGGATGAGGAAATTCGCATTTATCCAGCACATTATTATTACTTGGAATTGAACACTGCGAAAATGCTTAATGATCTTGATATTGACTGTCAGATGCCGGAAGACATGATGGAGAAACGTCTGAAAAGAGTAGAACAGAAAGAAAAGATAGAATTAGATCCAATGCAGCACAGAGCTGTTATAGAAGCTATTAAACATGGTTTGCTCATATTAACAGGAGGACCGGGTACAGGTAAGACGACAACGATCAATACGATGATTCAATTTTTTGAAAGTGAAGGAATGAGTATCCTTCTTGCAGCGCCAACAGGACGCGCGGCAAAGCGAATGACAGAGGCTACAGGATATGAAGCCCAGACGATTCACAGATTACTTGAAGTAAGTGGAAATCCTGAGGAAGAGAACAGTGTAGGTGGATTTTTGAGAAACAGAGAGAATCCACTTGAGACAGATGTTATCATTATAGATGAGATGTCCATGGTTGATCTGAATCTGATGCATGCGCTTTTATCAGCAGTTATTCCGGGAACAAGACTTATTCTTGTGGGAGATGTGGATCAGCTTCCGTCCGTGGGACCGGGAAGTGTGTTAAAAGATATCATACGCTCAGAAAAATTTCACGTAGTGACGCTTACAAAGATTTTTCGTCAGGCAGGAGAGAGTGATATTGTAGTAAATGCTCATAAGATCAATGCAGGAGAACCGGTTACAATTGATAATAAAAGCCGAGATTTCTTCTTCTTAAAACGCCAGGATGCGAATACGATCATTAGCGTCGTTATTACTTTAATACAGAAGAAATTACCTAGATATGTGCAGGCTGACCCAAATGAAATCCAGGTAATGACACCAACACGTAAGGGATTGCTGGGTGTAGAACGATTGAATGTGATTCTACAGCAATATCTGAATCCTTCAGATTCCCAAAAAACGGAGAAAGAAATTAATGGTAGATTGTTCCGTGAAGGTGACAAAGTAATGCAGATTAAAAATAATTATCAATTAGAGTGGGAAGTTTCTACCAGATTTGGATTAACAGTTGACAAAGGAATTGGAGTTTTTAACGGTGATATGGGAGTCATTGATGAAATCAATGAATATACAGAAACTGTTATCGTGGAATATGATGAGGGGAGAAAGGTAAAATATGGATACGATATGACAGATGAGTTAGAACTTGCCTATGCGATTACGGTTCATAAATCTCAGGGAAGCGAGTATCCGGCGGTCATTATCCCACTTCTTCCAGGACCAAAGTTACTATATAACAGGAATCTGCTTTATACAGCAGTGACGCGGGCAAAAAAATGTTTAACAATAGTAGGGAGTGAACTAACATTTCAGGAAATGATCGAAAACAAAAGCGAACAGGGAAGATTTACAAGCTTAGACGAGCGAATCAAAGAATTTTAGAAAAAATGTATCCAAAAAGATGCCCGTTTTGTCAGGGAATCAGCTTAAAAGGTATTTGCGATGACTGTAGAAAACAGGTTGTTAAGGTGGGAGAAATAAAATGTATCCATTGTGGAAAGCCATTGGAGGATGAAACAAAAGAGTATTGCAGGGATTGTGAAAGAAGAAAAAGTAATTATGAACAAGGACGCAGCCTATGGGTTCACATTCCGCTGGTTTCAAATTCAGTATATCGGTTGAAATATCACAACAAGCGATATTATGCGGAAATCTTTGGGAAAGAGCTGGCAGATGAGTTTGAATTTCAGATTCGAAGATGGGGGATCCAGGCAATTATTCCAATTCCATTACATAGATCGAAAATGAGAAAACGAGGATATAATCAGGCAGAACTTTTAGCAAAGCAGTTATCAGAATGCATGGGAATTCCTATGGAAAAAGATGTTTTATATCGGATTAAGAAAACCCGGCCTTTAAAGGAAATGAACGGGGAGCAGAGACACAGAAATCTGAAGGGGGCATTTGCGGTTTCAAAATCGTGGAATCCACGCCAGAACATTCTACTGATTGATGATATTTACACAACCGGAAGTACAATAGAACGTGCTGCAGGAATCCTGAAAAAAGCAGGTGTTAAAAATGTCTACTTTTTGACTCTAAGCATTGGACAAGGTATCTGAACATATGGTATACTTAGGAGAGAAATCTGGAAAGGTGAATGTCGGATATGTTAGATAAAGACAGGATTCGTTTAATGACAAAAATGTCGATATATGAGAAGAATCACAAAGATGATTTTAAAATTGCCGATTATTACAGAAAAGATTATGCAAGTCTTAAGACGTGGATTACATTGATCTGGGTAACAATAGGTTATGCAATTTTGTTCGTTAGTTTCTGCATTTATTCAAGTGATAGTTTATCTGCTGATCTGACAATTTTAAAACTATTCGTTCTCTTGATTGCAGCAATTGCAGGCTATATAGTTCTTTTGGTTATATATGGGGTTTGCGCAAATAGTTTTTATAAGCGAAAACATGCAGTTGCCAAACAGAATGTAAAACGTTATTATCGTAATTTGTCCCGTTTAGAGAAGATGTGTAAAAAGGAGAAGAATGAACAATGAACAATTTACTGGTTCTTAGAGAAAGATTTAAGCAGATTTATGTTTCTCACTCTCTCTTGGTTCGAAAGGGAGCACAGTTTTTGCTTGCACTTTTGGTGTTTAACCTGATCAATTCTAATATTGGATTTATGAAGATGGCATCATCTGTTCTTTGTACTGTTGGCTTAGCAGTAGTCTGTACATTTCTCCCTCTGGCAGTAATGACGGCAGCAGCAACTGTGTTAATAGTGGCTCATTTATATACATTATCTATGCCAATAGCCGGAGTTACGGTGATACTGTTTTTGTTAATGTATATTTTCTACTTTCGATTTACCCCGGAGAAGAGTTGGCTGATTCTGCTGACGGTAGTAGCGTTCGGCATGAAAATACCACTGGTGATTCCGGTTATATTTGGGCTGTTAGGTACTACAGTATGGATTGTCCCTGCATCCTGCGGAATCCTTGTTTATTATCTGCTTTACCTGATCAAAGCTTCTGCAACAGCATTGAAAGGTACAGATGGAACAACAATGATCAGCACTTTAACCAATTTTACAAAACAGTTTGTAGGCTATCAAGAAATGTGGGTTATGCTGTTTGCAGTAGTGATCGGAATACTGGTAGTGAACGGAATTAAAAATCGGGCAGTCGATCATTCCTGGAAGATAGCATCAGCAACAGGTACAGCAGTTTGTATAATCATAGGCGCATCAGGAAATATCTCTTTGGGACTTCATATGCCTTATACGATGATGATCTTCAGTGGAATTCTTGGTGTTGTAGCAGGATTGTTCCTTGAAGTGTTTTTTTTCTCTGTGGATTATTCAAGAACAGAGAATGTTCGGTTTGAAGATGACGAATACTATTATTATGTAAAGGCAGTTCCGAAAGTAGGGGTTCAGATGCCTGAGAAGCAGGTAAAACATATTACAGAACATCAGGAACAGGACGCAGAGATGCCGAATGTGTCAGAGACAGAAAACAATACTGCTGTGTCAGAAGTTTCTGATTTGAAGGAAGTTGAACAGAAAGAGGAAGAAAATCAGTCAGAACAACTGAAAAAGGAGTCTGATTTTGCACAAACAACAATTTTTAATGATTCAAACATGACGGAAGATATTCTTTTAACAAGAAGTCTGAGCAAGGAACTGGGTCTGGATCAGAATGAAGAGAAAAAAGAGTGATCGACAGAGCAAAAGATGCAAGAGTGCATAACAACGAGTGATTACATAAGGTGGTGAGACTTGAGATGATAGAGTGGATTCAGAATTTTATAAGAAATTATTCAAATGGAATGTATTTTCCACATATACAGATAAAAGATATCATAGAGATTCTGATTGTGACGATTATTGTCTATGAAATCATGCTCTGGATCAAGAACACAAAAGCCTGGATGCTTCTGCGAGGAATGCTTATGCTGGGGGGATTTATTCTTCTGGCATGGCTTTTTCAAATGAATACGATCCTGTATCTGGCAAAAGAGTCAATTAATGTATTAGCGATTGCAGCAATTGTTGTTTTTCAGCCAGAACTTAGACGGGCATTGGAGAAGCTGGGAGAGAAGAATTTATTTAGTAACATTAATCCGTTCGATAAAAATAAAGAAAATCAGAGGTTTTCGGATGAAACACTGGATAGTATTGTAAGAGCTTGTTATGCCATGGGAAGCGTATGTACAGGAGCACTGATCGTAGTAGAGCAGGTGATTCAGTTAACAGAGTATGAAATGACAGGTATAGAGCTTGATTGTAAAGTGTCTTCTCAGGTGCTGATCAATATTTTTGAACACAACACCCCACTTCATGACGGCGCGGTCATTATCAGAGGGGACAGAATTACATCAGCAACATGCTATCTGCCACTTTCAGATAACATGACAATCAGTAAAGATCTGGGAACAAGGCATCGTGCTGCATTGGGAATGAGCGAGGTTTGCGATGCTCTTGTGATTGTTGTTTCAGAAGAAACGGGACTTGTTTCTGTGGCTTCCGGAGGACGATTGCTTCGAGCTATTAACGCAGAAGAACTTCGGAGTCAGTTAAGCCAGATTCAGTATAGAAAGACAGAGACAAAGAACAAGTTTTCTATACGGAAAGGATGGCACAGATCATGAAAAAATACAAATTGACAACGAATCTTCCGCTTAAGATTATTGCATTTGTTTTTGCAGCATTTCTTTGGCTGATTGTTGCGAATGTTGCTAATCCGGTTACGAAATCAACCTATACAAACATCAAAGTTACGATAGCGAACGATGATGTGATTACACAGGGTGGGGAAGTTTATACGGTTTTAGATGATCAGAATGTAAACGTAGTTGTTTATGCAAAACGTTCAGTGATTCAACAGATTAAGTCAGATGATATTGTGGCTACTGCGGATATTAAAGAAATGGATTCCAGGACAGGGTTGATACCAATTTCAGTATCAATTCCAAAGTATAGTGGATTTTATCAGTCGGCAGAGTCTGTTCCGAGAAACATACAGATTAAGACAGAACCGACAGGTAAGAATGTATTTACACTGACTGTTAGCACAACAGGAACGCAGCGTGACGGTTATCAGATTGGAGAGATGAAAGTTAATCCGGAAAAAATAACGATTACAGGAGCAGAATCCACAGTAAAATCAATTGATAAAGCTGTAGCGAAGATTAATGTAGATGGGATTTCAAAAGATGAAGAACTTACAGCAGAACTTGTTTTATATGATGCATCGGGAAATGTAATCAATCAGGGACAGTTAAGTAATAATCTTGGAGAAGATGGAATCACTGTAGATGTGAAAGTGATGAGGATCAAGACGGTTCCGTTGAAATTTGAAGCATCTGGAACACCGGCAGATGGATATGAATATCTAGGTTGTTCGAGCGAACCGGCGAGCGTGCAGGTCTGCGGAAAAGAAGAAGCCTTATCCAAGATTGAAAGTATCAATATTCCAGCATCTGAATTGTCTATTGATGGGGCAACAGAGAAGATAGAGAAAGCATTTGATATTACAGATTATCTGCCGGAAGGTGTAGAACTGATTGAAGGTGCATCAGGAAAGGTTACAGCAACTGCAATGATCGAACAGTTGGGAAATCGTACAATTGAGTTTATGGTTGCATCCATCAAACAGAATTATCTGGCAAAAAATCTTCAGGTGAGTTATGAGCCAGATGCAGAGGTAACGCTTGTATTCCAGGGCGAGAAAGATACGCTGGACAGCCTGGATATCAGTAATGCAGTATCGGTAAACCTCCAGAATTACACGAAAGAAGGCACTTATGACATACCGATAGAAGTAGACCTTCCGGATGGAGTAACGTTGACAAAACCAGTGACAGTGCAGCTTATATTGACTGAAAAAGAATCCACAGAGGATGAACAACCGGAAAATGACGCTGAGACAAATTAATGATACTTCATATTAATTTGAAAAAACCAGCCCCAAATTAAAAAAGAATTAAGAAGGCTGGCATTGACAGTTTTCAGTGCATATTATATGATATTGGAGTTAAAACTTCCAACTATCAGAGAGATAGAATAGGAGAATAACATGGTAAGCGATAAAGTAGTGATCAAAAATCCGACAGGACTTCATCTAAGACCGGCAGGATTGTTTTGTAAAACTGCGATGCAGTACAAGAGCAAGATCACAGTGTACAAGAAGATGAAAAATGAAGAAGTGAATGCAAATGCCAAAAGTGTATTAAGTGTACTGGGTGCATGCATAAAAAGCGGAGATGAGATTACAATTATTTGTGAAGGAGAAGACGAAGAAACAGCACTTTCAGACATGGTTCAACTTGTGAAAGATGGACTGGGAGAATAAGTGGTGTTTATAAACCGGTATATTGTAACAGTGAAGAGACATTAGGAGGAAAAAGAAATGAGCAAAGCAACATTGGTAATCATGGCGGCAGGCATTGGAAGTCGTTTTGGAGGCGGAATCAAGCAGTTGGCTCCGATTGGACCAAATGGAGAGATTATCATGGACTACTCCATCTATGATGCATTAGAAGCAGGGTTTGACAAAGTTGTATTCGTTATCCGCAAAGATCTCGAGAAAGATTTCAAAGAGATCATTGGCAACCGTATTGAAAAAGAAGTAGAAGTAGCATATGCATTTCAAGAGCTTGATGATATTCCGGAAAAATTCAGCGGAAAATTCACAGGAAGAACAAAACCTTGGGGAACAGGTCAGGCAATTCTTTGCTGTAAAGATGTGGTGGATGCTCCATTCCTTGTAATCAATGCAGATGATTATTATGGAAAAGAAGCATTTAAAGAGGCATACAGTTATTTGACAAACCTTCCATCTGCTGATATAATGCAGATTTGTATGGTCAGCTTTGTATTGAAAAATACATTGAGTGATAACGGAGGCGTGACCAGAGGTGTGTGCGAAGTAGACGGACATGGCATGCTTGCAGACATTGAAGAGACACATAACATCGAAAAAGAAGACGGAAAAGCCGTAATCCACAAAGAGGATGGAGATGTATTCCTTGATGTTGATTCACCGGTATCTATGAATATGTGGGGAATTACACCTGAATTTTTCGAGATTCTTAAGACAGGATTTGATGAGTTCCTTGAGAAAACAGAAAGTACAGATCTAAAAGCAGAATATCTGCTTCCGACAATGATTGGAGATCTGTTAAGTGATGGAAAACTGGAAGTAAAAGTACTGCAGTCACATGACCAGTGGTTTGGTGTGACATATAAGGAGGATAAAGAATCTGTAACAGCAGCACTTCGTGGATTGATCGAAAAAGGAGTTTACCCGTCAAAATTGTTCTAATTTAAGAAAAGGGATGTAAGATGGCAAAACGAAAAGGATCTGCTGGCAATTCTGCACGCAGAAAAAAAAGTACAAATAAGTATTCTCGCAGATCGGGAAGTAATAAACTGGGAACTTTGTGTATCATTCTTCAGACGATTGCCAGTATAGCCTTAATGGCGGTATTGTATTTGTTAGGAATGATTCCGGATAAGTATCTGATACTGGCAGCAACAATACTGTTTTTCTTATGGTGTGTGACATTGAATTCACAGGTGGCAAGGAGAAAACGGGGGACTTTGGGAAAAGTGTTCAGTTTACTTATGGCAGTTGTGATGTTTACAGGAAGTTATTATGTCGCTCAGGCTAATGATATGATTGGAAAGATCACAGGCAGCAACTATAAAGTAGATAAGATGATTGTTGCAGTGCGAGCGGATGATTCGGCAGAGACAATAGAAGATGCGGCAGACTATACGTATGGTGTACAGTTTGAGAAAGGTGCTGACAATATACAGACAGCTGTAGCTGATATTGAAAAACAAGTTGGCGTTGATACAATTGAAGTGAAAGAGTATGATTCCGTTCAGGATCAGGCACAGGCTTTGGTGGATGGGGACTGTGATGCTATTATTTATAACAGTGCATATACAAGTCTGATGGAAGAAGCAGTAGATGGCTATAGCGATAAAGTGAAAGTGTTGTATACATTTAATATACGTGTTGAGTTGGATTTCGGAAATTCAACAGGAGCAACAGATGACAGTATTATAAAAGAACCATTTACAGTTTATATCAGTGGTATTGATGTTTATGGTGATGTATCAGAAACAAGCCGAAGTGATGTGAATATTATTGCAGTTGTGAATCCGCAGACACATCAGATATTATTAGTAACTACTCCACGTGATTACTATGTACCGATTCCGGAGGTTTCAGGTGGTCAGAGAGATAAACTGACTCACGCAGGAATTTACGGAGTAGATGCCTCTATGCGTACGCTGGGTGAATTGTATGAGACAGATATTAATTATTATGCGAGATTGAATTTCACATCTATGATTGACATTGTAGATACACTTGGAGGGATTGATGTATATTCTGAACTTGCATTTACTACGAGTGAAGATTCAGAACATGTAATGGATGTACAGGAAGGATACAATCATTTCAACGGTGAGGAGGCACTTGCATTCTGTCGTGAAAGACAAAACCTTCCGGATGGAGATAATCAGAGAGGTAAAAATCAGCAGGCGGTCATTACTGCAATGCTCAAGAAGTGCCTTTCGCCAGCGATGCTTCTGAAGGCAAATGCGATCATGGAACAGGTGAGCAAAGATGTTGAGACAAATATGACTCAGGAGCAGATTAATGCATTGATCAAGTATCAGTTGAATGATAATGCAGCTTGGACAATTCAGTCTGTGGCAGCGGAAGGAACAAATACAACTGGTACATGTTATTCCAGTGGTGATACAGAACTCTTTATTATGGAGCCGATTGAATCTTCTGTGCAGAATATTATCGACTTGGCAAACATTGTAGAAGAGGGCGGAGTGTTGTCGGAAGGTGAACAATTGAATTAAGAGTGGGTAGAGGAGGCGCAGAAATAGTGAGAAGCGTCTCCTTTTTTAAAGTTGATTGGTAATGATTTCAAAAACATAATGTAGAGAAATATAAAAACTGTATAATTTATGAAAAAAATAAGTACAGACATTGAATAATGGAATAAAATTTGATATTATATAAGTTATGTAAAAAACTTGTAATAATTTGTAACATTGTTAACGGAGAGGATTTCTATGAAAAATATATTCAACCTAAAAACATCAAAATCAAGAATGATATTACTATTTATTGTAGATGTCATTACAATTATAGTGAATTCTTACCTGGCATTGATTGTTAGATATAAAATGGATGGGAACACTGTTCCTGTGGAAGATTTAACAAGTGTTAATACGTATTTGTTGATTAATATAGTTACTACAATGATCATCTTTCTTTTATTGAATTTATATAATAGAGTTTGGTCATATGCAAGTCTTTATGAGGCGTTACTTGTTTGTGCAGCGGCAATTTTATCAACTGCATTTCAGGCATTTGGAATGAGTCTGCTTTATCTGACAGTGCCAAGAAGTTTTCATTTGTTCTATTTCTTTTTCTTGACAATGACAACTTTGATTACAAGATTTTCTTATCGTATTTTGCATGCTCTTCAAAGAGGTATCTCAAAGAACACAAACCGTCCGATAAATACAATGGTGATTGGGGCAGGCGAAGCCGGTAATATAATAATTACCGAGATGAAAACAAGCAAGCATTTAAACAGAAATGTTGTATGTGTAATTGATGATAATCCATCAAAAATCGGGAAATATATTCGCGGAGTACGCATTGTCGGAGACCGTACGAAAATTAAAGAGGCTGCGAAAAAATATGATGTAGATGAGATCATACTTGCGATTCCATCTGCCGATAATAAAGACACCAGAGATATCCTGCGTATTTGTAATGAAACAACTTGTAAGCTGAAGGTACTGCCAGGCGTGTATCAGCTGATCAATGATGAGGTAAGTGTCTCAAAATTAAGAGAAGTTTCTATTGAGGATTTGCTGGGAAGAGATACTGTGAAGATTGACATTGACAGTATTGCCGGATATGTGAGAGGCAAGAGTGTTCTTGTAACGGGAGGTGGTGGCTCTATCGGAAGCGAGCTCTGCCGACAGATTGCTGCACATAATCCGAGAATGCTTATTATTTTTGATATATATGAAAATAATGCATATGATATACAGCAGGAATTAAAAAAGAAATATCCAAAACTTAGATTAGAAGTGCTTATTGGTTCAGTTCGTAATACAAAGAGAATTGAAAGTGTGATGGATCTTTATCGACCAGATGTAGTGTATCATGCAGCTGCACATAAGCATGTTCCACTGATGGAAGACAGCCCGAACGAAGCAATAAAAAATAATGTTTTCGGAACCTATAAAACAGCAAGAGCTGCAGATAAGTATGGTGTTAAAAAGTTTGTACTGATTTCTACAGATAAAGCAGTTAATCCGACGAACATTATGGGGGCGTCCAAGAGATTATGTGAGATGATCATTCAGACATTCAGCAGATATTCCAGGACAGAATTTGTTGCTGTGCGTTTTGGAAATGTGCTTGGCAGTAACGGAAGTGTGATTCCGCTGTTCAAAAAACAGATTGAGCGTGGAGGTCCGGTCACTGTTACCCATCCGGATATCGTGCGGTATTTTATGACAATTCCGGAAGCGGTATCTCTGGTGCTGCAGGCGGGCACCTATGCCAAAGGTAGAGAAATTTTTGTTCTGGATATGGGAGAGCCAGTCAAGATTCTGGATCTGGCAAAAAACCTGATTCTTCTTTCCGGTCACAAGCCGGATGAAGATATCCATATCATTTTCACAGGACTTCGCCCGGGAGAAAAACTTTATGAAGAAATGTTGATGGATGAAGAAGGAATGCAGGACACTGCAAACAATCTGATTCATATCGGTAAACCGATTGAGCTGGATGAAGAAAAGTTCATGCAGCGGTTGGAAGAATTAAAAGAGTACGTTGTGACAGAACCGGAAGACATCCGGGAGTATGTCAAGAAAATTGTGCCGACGTATCACCCGGAATTGGCGGGGGAGAATAAATAAGTAAAAATAGAACGGCTATCAATGACAGCAATTCCGTGCATGGCACGTGAATTGCTGTTTTGCTTTTTACAGATGAAACGTATTGCGGGGATGTCTGGTAGTGAGGATGGCACGCTGCTTTGACATGGCAACATGCGTATAGATTTCCGTGATATGAATAGAGCTGTGGCCAAGCATTTCCTGTATATAGCGGATATCAACGTCCGCTTCTAAAAGGCTGGTGGCAAATGTATGCCGGAACATATGCGGTGTAATATGCTGTTCAATTGCAGCAAGAGAAGCATATTTGTTGATCATCCGCCGTACCGACTGAGCGGATAATGCCGTTCCGTTTAGCGTCGCAAAGAAATGCTGGCAGGTTTCCATCTGGGGGAGAAATTCATTGCGGTATTCCGACAGAATCTGTATGACCTCGTGGTTTCCGATCTGAACAATTCGTTCTTTGGAACCTTTTCCGTAGATCAGGACTGATCCATCGTACAAATCAATGTCACAGATACGCAGAGCGCATAATTCGGAAATCCGTATTCCGGTTGCAAATAAAAGTTCTATGACAGCGGCATCCCGCAAAGCGTTTTTTCTCTGATAATCCGTTTTGGCGATGGTGCGCTGCTCATAGATCGTAGATAAGAAAATTTCGATCGTGTGCAATGGAATGGTTTTCGGCAAAATCACAGGTTCGCGGAATTTGATCTGCACCTTGTTGAAAGGATTCCGGGCGATGATTTCTTTATATTCCAGGTAGTGAAAAAGAGCTTTGACCGAGGCAATCTTTCTTTTTACGGTTTTGGGTTTGTACTTCTGGTGCAGACTGCCAATATAATTTTCCAACAGATCCGGTGTAATATCAGAAACATCCCTACATGAAAAAATGGCATAAAATTGCTGAAGGTCGATGCGATATGCTTTCAGAGTCTTGGAATCCAGGCGTTTTTGGTGACGGCAGTGTTCCAGATAGTTGTTGATGTGTGTTTGTAAATTATTCATGGGTGGTCTCCTTTGTATATGAAGTTTTGTTTAGGAGTATATGGTACATGAAATGGGGAGGATTTTGTTGGATAAGGCAAAATTTGAAAAAAATGTACAATATGTAACAATTACATGGATAGAACAGTGGTGTTTCCTGTATCAGTATGGGTGGGAAAGGGTATGGGATAGACTTCGGGGAAATACAGAATGTGGATGTCGAAAGCTGATGTTTTGATGGGAAAACGGTGAGATTAAACAATAAATTGCCATTTAAATAAGAAAAATGGATTAAAATAAGGAATTATGTTATAATTTTTGGAAAAATGTGATATAATCCTTGATGTAATAGAAGAAGTACTTGAAAGATAATAAATAGTTATCCATTTATTCTAAATAATGGGTAAGCTTATATTAAGAAATACTAAAGTTTGGAGAGATATATACATATGATTTCAACATGTTTTGTAATAATGGGCTTTAATATAAAAACAAATGAAGATGGAAAAGAATACAATTTAGATCTCTCGTATTCTGAAATAATTAAACCAGTATTAGATTTTTATAAATTAAATTATGTGCGAGCAGATGAAATTATGATAGCAGAAATGATTGATGATTCAATGTACAAATTTCTTTTGAGCGCAGATTTAGTGATTGCTGATATAACAACTTTGAATGCAAATGCTCTCTATGAATTGGGAGTTCGTTATGCTCTAAAACCTTATTCTACAATTATAATTGGCTCAACAGATACAAAAATACCATTTGATTTAAGTCATGTAAGGATTTTTAGGTATAAGCATGATGGTGCACAAATAAAACACGATGAATGTATCAAAATAATAGGAAGTTTAAAAACAGTAATCAAAAATATTATGGATAATACTACGCCTTTAATTGATAGTCCAGTATATAAATTTTTATCCAATTTGGAGCCGCCTAGATATAAATATATTAGTGATACAAATTATTTTGAAAATAATATTAAACGATTTAAATCGGAAGAAAGTTTAGGAAGTTTAATTCATTTTGCTTATCAAAAAAGAGATGCAGGATGCTTTAAAGAAGCAATCACTTTATATAAAAAAGCATTAAAAATATCTA
>OLRC01000922.1_pt1 | contig 20288 bp, 15 predicted proteins | sample 1672081 | NCBI WGS metagenome assembly OLRC01 (sample SAMEA3136643, study PRJEB25190) | human gut metagenome | biome: human gut; feature: human-associated habitat; material: faeces | place: Austria | collected 2013
ATAAAAACACCCCAAAAGTTAGATTTTTTCTGTCTAACTTTTGGGGTGCAGTTCACTTCAAACTTTTTTTGTATTCTTTTTGTCTATGCTTCAACTTCTTTTTTTGTTTTATATTTACATTCATTGTCCGTCCCTCATTTTATTATTGATAAAAGAATTATACAATATACCAAAACTTAATTAAAGTTCTATTAAAAATAGTAAACTGTTTATCAAAAAAGTTATTTAGGATTGGTGAGAGTCTAGTCTGAACAGCTTAAGGGAGGCTTAAACGCAAAAATTATCTCCATTTTCCTGAAAAACTGCGAATAGGTAGGTGGAGGTTAAAATGAAGAAAAAAATCGTTAAATGTCTTTTATCACTAACCGGTTTAGCTACGGTGCTAATTTCTTGGGGCGCTCCCACACAGGCGGCTGTCCTCGGAGATGACTATCCTTCCTCTTGGAAATATGGTGGCTTCGGCGTAGATCCTTGGACCATGTACTGGCGTCAGTGTACATCCTTTGCGGCCTATCGACTCAGCAACACCAATGGATTCACCCTACCTGTAGGTTATGGAAATGCCATCACTTGGGGACCAATTGCACGAGCGAATGGACATCGTGTAGACATGAATCCTGCTGTTGGAAGTATCGCTTGGTTTTCAGATGGTGTCAACGGAGCTGGCTACATGGGGCATGTTGCTTGGGTCGCCGAGGTGAATGGCGATCAGGTAACTATTGAAGAATACAACTATAATGCTGGGCAAGGGCCTGAGAAATACCATAAACGTAGTTTCCATAAGAGTCAAGTATCTGGCTATATCCATTTTAAAGATCTTGAATCAGGAACTCAGAATAGTAAGCCAACCAACTCTTCTATCAACATCGGTGATACTGTCTGCTTCACAGGGACCTTCCGTGTCACATCAATCGTAGGAAGTAATATCACCAGCCAAGACCTAGCTGGAGGTACACCAACCAAACACAATATTGTAGATCCTGGACCCGTTCTTGAAGTTGATGGACGAGGCAATCCAACATCAGATCAATACCTCAATCCTGGTGAGACCTTTACTATTCCAGGTAACTTCAAAGTGCTTGCCATTGACCCACCTAGCGATGGCATCCTCGTCCAAATCGGAAATCGCAAGACTTGGGTAACCCAGTCTGTCCTTGAAAAGGTTTAAATCTATTGAACAATCGTGCAAACGGTTGTTTTTTCATACTCTGAAAAAAAGCCCAGCTAGTGCTGAGCTCTTAGGAGATTTATGAAAAAGAAAAGTTTTTTAGGATGGTATTAGTATAGCTTGGGTAGCTTAAAGGAAACTTAAGGGATCTAAAAAACATCCAATTTCTTGGATGCTTTGTGAATTCTTAATGACGGAAGTGACGAACGCCTGTAAAGATCATTGTCAAACCATGTTTATCAGCTGCTTCGATTGACTCTTGGTCACTTCTTAAATTTGTTCTTCAGAAGCTTAAAATAGGTCTCAATTCATCATTTTTTATTTAATGTACTTTTCTAAGCTTATTTGAATTTTTGGCATAATTTGGTGCATGACTTTAAGATTCGTATAGGCTAATGCCATCGCTACGAAAAGATATGAAATGACTGACAGCAGAGAAACCTCAGAAGGCCAATAGTGGAAAATAATCATTAAAACAATGGGTAATTCTAGAGTTACTGTGACAACTCCAGGAACATAGCCTCTAAATTGCAGGCACATGATATAATGGATCATGAAATGAGATGTATAAGCTATTACAAATGAGAAATAGAGTACAGTGTTGTGAGTCATCTGACAAAGACCAGAAACAAACAGCAAAATGACAAACTCCTCTAAAACACCCACTGCAAAGGCAGAACCCTGTGTAACAGAACCAAAGAACGGTTTCTTAAAAGTCAGTAACTTTTGGTGATACCGTTTCTTCCACAAGGGCATAAAAATCATCTCTTCGAAATCATGTAAAATAAATAAAATAGGCAGCATCCAAACATTAAAAAGAATGCTCATCTCTTTACCTCCTTAATAATATCTAACAATTGTACAATGTTCAGAATAAATGATAATCATACATCACGCGCAACAAATTTAGTATAAAGACAAACTGTTACAAAAACAAGAAGTTAAGTGAAATTGGCACAGTTTGACCAAAAGTGTGACAGGAAAGGAGAACTACCATGGAATACCAATCACGGCAATGGCTGGAGGAAGCCTTGTTCGATTTATTAGCAACTAAGACATCCCTACGTAATATCAGTGTTGCTGAACTCAGCGAACATGCTCAGATTGCTAGACGAACGTTTTATCGTTATTACCATTCAAAAGAGCAAGTCCTTACGAATTATTTAGACCGCTTAATCCAAGACTATATTACCGAACTTCAAACAGCAAAACTAACTAATTTTGAAGATTTAGTGAACCTTTTCTTTCAGTATTGGAGCCAGTACACTGAGCCATTAAAAATTTTGCAAGATGCAAACTTGCTCGTGTTTATCTTGCAAAGGTCTTATGATAAGCTTCCTGCCGCTTATACCACTGTCATGGCACCTTGGCATGTCACAGACAGTAATCAAAGACAAATCACCTATGATAGTAGATTCATTACCGGCGGTCTATACAATATTTTTGATGAATGGTTAAAAGGAGATTATAAAGCCATGCCTATTAACGAGCTAGTCACAACAACCTTAAACACCATAAAACGTATAAAAAATAGCTAAGTGAGAAACTGAGTTTTTCGAGATTCGTCATGAACAGTTCTAACAAATCATTTTAATAATTTCTAACACTAAAATGCTTATTGTTTTAGACATACAAAAAGAGAAGACCACTTGTACCTTCTCTCATTGTTAGCGATAAATCATTCATAATAGTTGATAATGAGCTAATTTTTAAATACTCATTAATGTCTAAAATGTCTCACGCCTGTAAATATCATTGTCAAACCATGTTTATCAGCTGCTTCGATTGACTCTTGGTCACGTACTGAACCACCTGGTTGGATGATAGCCTTGATACCTGCTTTAGCGATTTCTTCCACGTTATCTGCAAATGGGAAGAAGGCATCTGAAGCAAGAACAGCGCCGTCAAGACGGTCTTTAGCTTGATCAATGGCGATGCGGACAGATGCCACACGGTTAGTTTGACCAGGGCCAACACCAAGTGTCATGTGGTCGTTAGTCACGATGATACCATTTGATTTGACGTACTTGATAGCTTTCCAAGCAAACTCAAGAGCTGTCGCTTCTGTCTCAGTTGGTTGGCGTTTAGTAACCACTTGCCAGTCAGCTGGACTTTCTTTGACGACGTCTTGGTTTTGAACGAGGAGACCACCAACAACACCAGTGTATTCTGCTTCCACTTCGCTAGCGTCTTGAGCATCGAATGGCAACTCAAGGATACGCAAGTTTTTCTTTTTGGTAGTCAAGATTTCAAGCGCTTCGTCTGTGTAGCTTGGTGCAATGATGATTTCAAGGAAGACACCGTGCATTTTCTTAGCCGTCGCAGCGTCAACTTCACGGTTGAGAACGACGATACCACCGAAGATTGACACTGGGTCAGCTTCATAAGCGTAGTCCCAAGCTGTTTCAATGTCATCAGCTTGACCGATACCACATGGGTTCATGTGTTTGAGAGCCACAACTGTTGGACGGTCTTTGAAATCACGGATGATACGGATAGCGGCATCAGCGTCACGGATATTGTTGAATGACAATTCTTTACCGTTAAGCTGTTTAGCTGAAGCAATTGAGTAAGCCGTTGGCAAACCTTTTTGGTAGAAGTCTGCGTCTTGTTGAGGGTTTTCACCGTAACGCATAGGTTGCTTGAGGTCATAAGTCAAAGTGAGTTTTTCAGGTTTTGTTTCACCCACTTGAGCTGTGAAGTATTCCGCAATCAAAGCGTCGTATGAAGCTGTGTGACGGTATACTTTTGCTGCCAAACGTTGGCGAGTTTCGTAGCTTGTTTCGCCGTTTGCTGACAATTCGTCAAGAACAACAGCATAGTCAGCAGGGTCTACCACAACTGTTACGCTAGCGTGGTTTTTAGCTGCTGAACGAAGCATAGATGGCCCACCGATATCGATGTTTTCAACCGCATCAGCATAAGTTACGTCTGGTTTGAGGATGGTTTCCTTGAATGGGTAAAGGTTTACCACAACAAGGTCAATCAATTCGATATTATTGTCCTTAGCCGCTTGAAGGTGGCTATCGAGGTCACGACGAGCGAGGAGACCACCGTGGATATTTGGGTGGAGGGTCTTCACACGACCGTCCATCATTTCTGGGAAACCAGTCACATCGTCAATGGCGATAGTGTCTACCCCAGCATTGTCAAGGGCAACTCTGGTACCACCTGTTGAGATGATATCCCAACCTAATTTTTTGAGTTCTTGGGCAAATTCAACGATGCCCGCTTTGTCTGAGACTGAAATAAGTGCTCGTTTAGTCATTTGTTCTCCTTATAAATCAATTTGAGAAAAATTTTCATCTAGACTCTTAAAAAATCGTTTAATTGACTGTTCATCAAATGAATGTTCATCAAATTTTTTCTCTTTTTTAAGTTTATCTTTGAATTCATTAATTTTAGGAGTTAATTTCTCCATCTGTTTATTAAATTGTTCAATCTGTTTTTTATAATTTAATTTAGCAAATTCTTGTAATTTTTGAGTGAACTGCTCAGTCAGTTCACCGTTACTCTCATGACCTGTAAATGGGTCCAGAATTTTAGGTAAATATACAATATTCCAAGGTGCTGTAAATGCATAACAATTTAATGTTTTTCCAAAAATATGAGATACTTGGTAATTAAACAATATATTTTTAGATTTATGACTTTTCTTTTTTGTGTACTTTGTATATTTATTTAAAGTATCTGACGGAGCTCTATTATTTGTGGAGTCAAAAGAAATTACTTCTTTATTACCAAAAACATACTTATAAAAGCATTCTAAAAGTGATTTTGTTTCACTATTACCTTTATCTCCAAATGTCCTAACATATACTTTAGTAACTTCTTGTTCTTTAATTTCTTTCTCTGAACACTCCCTTCTAGTTTTTATTCCATTGTTAAGAGATTCCCACGCTTTGTCTTTATTTTCATCTATCATATGCATGCTATTTTCTGCGAATGCCCACAATTTTTCCGATATCTTTTCTTTATCATCTTCATTAAAAAAGAAACTAAAGAACTCCGTATACCCATCAATTTTCTGATATTCCTCTTTCACTATAATCTCCTTACGCCCAAACTATCCAACACTTCTGGATAGAGTTTGTACTCTGCTTCGTGGATGCGAGTTTCGAAAGTATCAAGGGTATCACCTTCAAGGCGTGGGACACGGACTTGTTTGATGACCTTACCTGTATCAACGCCAGAATCCACCCAGTGAATAGTTACACCAGACTGGTCTACACCTGCATTCCAAGCATCCTCAATGCCATGAGCACCTGGAAATTCAGGAAGATAAGCCGGATGAATGTTGATAATACGGCCTTCGTAAGCTGCTAGCAAGGTTGGGCCGACGATTTTCATATAACCAGCCAAACAAACCAAATCAATCTGGTGATCATCCAAGAGTTTGACGATAGCCTCTTCATAAGCCGCTTTATTGTCAAATTCCTTGAGTTCAAAGGCATGGCTAACCACATTAAGATTCTTGGCACGTTCCAAGACATAGGCATTACGGTGATCTGAAAAAACAAATTCTACTGGAAATTGTTCCGCAATCACCTGAAAGTTTGAGCCGTTGCCAGAGGCAAAAACAGCAATCTTCATATTCGATACAAAGGGACGTTTCGGCTAGCCGAACAGTTTCGTAGAAAAATAGGAAATCATTGCTGGGTGCTTGCACACAAAATGATTTCTCTTTTTTCCTAGAAAATGAGTCCCGTGTTCAGTTAGGCTTACTAACCAAACACTCCTTTCTACAATTTCTCCGTACAAAATGGTGATAGCACCATTATTTAATCACCACACTTGCGCCATCTTTCTTCACAATACGACCGATTTCATAAACAGGTTCGTCAAGAAGTTCTTTGACACGTTCAACATTTTCTGGTTTAACCGCAAGCATGAGACCAATACCCATGTTGAAGATTTCAAACATTTCTTCATGTTTGATTTGGCCATACTTTTCAAGGGCTTTGAAAATTGGAAGAACTGGCACTTTGCTTTCATCAATTTCAGCAGCCAAGTCATCTGAGAACATACGTGGTACATTTTCGATGAAACCACCACCTGTGATGTGAGCAATACCGTTAACCAATTCTTCTTTGATGAGTGGCAAAGCTGCTTTGACATAGATACGAGTTGGTTCAAGAAGAACGTCTTTAAGTTTTTTGCCTTCAAGTTCTGGAAGAACTTCTTCACCTGTGTAATCAGAAAAGACACGACGCACGAGTGAGTAACCATTTGAGTGGATACCACTTGAAGCAAGTCCAAGAAGCACGTCACCTTCAGCTACTTTTGAGCCGTCGATGATTTGAGATTTTTCTGCGATACCTACCGCGAAACCTGCCAAATCATAGTCGTCTTCACCATACATACCAGGCATTTCAGCAGTTTCACCACCAATAAGGGCTGCACCAGCTTGCACACAACCTTCAGCAACACCAGCAACAACCTGCTCCAATTTAGCTGGTTCATTTTTACCAGTTGCTACGTAGTCAAGGAAGTAAAGGGGCTCAGCACCTGCGGCGATGATATCGTTAACACACATAGCAACACAGTCTTGACCGATAGTATCGTGTTTGTCGTACTTAATAGCAAGCATGAGTTTAGTACCGACACCATCTGTACCTGAGATCAAAACAGGCTCTTTGACACCTGTTTTTGAAAGGTCGAACATACCACCGAAGCCACCGAGAGCTCCCATGACACCTGCACGCTCTGTACGGGCAACGTGTTTTTTGATACGTTCAACAACTTCATAACCTGCTTCAACATCCACACCCGATTGAGCGTAAGCATTTTTATTTGTCATTTTATTTATTCCTTTTTTTTTTCGAGAAAGAGTGCGACGTATTTTTAGATGAACCATCTTTTTATCTAAAAATACTAGTCAGGTCTCTAGCTTTGACCCCATAGGGCAAAGTGTCTACTGACAAATGCTTTAGCTTTTAGTTAGTAGTGAGACGTGGAGCGTAAGCATTTTTAGACATAATTTTTTCCTCTTTTTTCTTCTGCACTGCTCTTAATAGAAAGAAGTGTGTTCTTTCAAACTTTCCAAATAGCGTTCTTCGTAGTCATACAATGGTGTTGGATATTTACCATCGAAGTAAGCCACACAAAGGCCACCGTTTGGTGCATCTGTGTCAATTCCAATAGAATCAATCAAGCCATCAATAGACAAGTAAGTCAAGCTATCCGCTCCAATGATTTCGCGTGTTTCCTCAACTGTATGATTGGCCGCAATCAATTCCTTACGTGTTTGAATATCGATACCGTAGAAACATGGGTAGGCAAGGGCTGGGCTCCCGATTGCTACGTGGACCTCTGTTGCTCCTGCTTCTTTTAGCAAATTAACGATACGACGTGATGTTGTCCCACGTACAATAGAGTCGTCAATCATAACCACACGTTTTCCTTTAACAACACCTGATACGGCAGAGAGCTTCATACGAACCCCTTGCTCACGCAATTCTTGTGTTGGTTGGATAAAGGTACGTTGGGTGTATTGGTTTTTAATCAAGCCCATTTCATTTGGCAAGCCTGATTCTTCCGCAAATCCCATGGCTGCGCTAAGTGATGAATTAGGCACACCAACGACAATATCTGCTTCATGTTTGAACTCACGTGCCAATTGAGCACCCATACGTTTACGAGCTGTATGGACATTGACCCCTTGGATATTTGAATCAGGACGGGCAAAGTAGATATACTCCATCGAACAAACAGCCAATTGCGTATCCGTTGTATAGGTATCGTAAGTGATGCCATTATCATCGATGATAACAACCTCACCTGGATTTACATCGCGAATCCACTCTGCTCCAACCACTTCAAAAGCGCAAGTTTCAGATGAAACCACGATAGCACCGTTGGCCATCTTACCAATAGAAAGTGGACGGAACCCATTTGGATCCAAGGCTGCAATGAGCTTATCCTCAACCATAAGAAGATAAGCAAATCCACCTTTAACAGTATTCAAAGCTTCTTTAACTTTACCCATAAATGATGGGTTGTGGCTACGACGAATCAAGTGAGCTAAGATTTCTGAATCAGAAGTTGAGCTAAAAATAGCCCCATTCTTTTCCAACTCTCGTCTAAGTGACTCTGCATTAGTCAAGTTTCCATTATGAGCAAGACCTAATTGTCCATCGTGAAACTTAAACATGAATGGTTGAATATTGTCTACAGAAGCTTCACCAGCAGTCGCATAACGAACATGACCGATAGCAGCCGTTCCAGTTAGCTTATCCAAGTTGGCTGGATCACGGAAAACTTCTGAGAGAAGCCCCATATCACGATGACGCTTCAATTGGCCCGCATCATTAGAGAGAATTCCTGCTCCCTCTTGACCACGGTGTTGGAGACTGTGAAGTCCGAAATAAGTTAATTTGGCAGCATCCGGGTGACCCCAGATACCAAAAACACCACATTCTTCATTAAGAGATTTAACTTCGTATGTCATTTTTTATACCTTTTATTTTTGATATTTTCCTTAGCTAGCCTAAACAAAAGCAGACATTTCTAACATCTTTTTCTAAGTGTTGAACTCAAAAATGCATCATTTTCAAGCTCTCTAAGACTACTGCTGTAGTGAAAAATATCCCTAATGAGCTCACCACGCTCGATTATTTCCCAGTAAAATATTTCACAGCTGAGGCAAAGAGGTGTTGGTCTTTGCTTCCTGGAATATTTTGGAAGAGTCCATCTTCAAAACGTTCTGAATGACCCATCTTACCAATGATTTGACCGTTCTTGCTTGTGATACCTTCAATAGCATTAACAGATCCGTTAGGATTGTATTTAGAATCCATGCTTGGTTTACCTTCGAAGTCAACATATTGGGTAAAGATTTGACCATTGTCACGAAGCTCTGCAAATTCCTCAGCTGTCACGACAAATTTACCTTCACCGTGTGATACTGGTATGGCATGGATGTCACCAACTTCTACTCCAGCAAGCCATGGTGAGTTCGTGTTGGCAATACGTGTTTCAACCATCTTAGCCACGTGTTGGTTGGCATCATTGTAGAAGAGGGTTGGACTCGTGCTGCTTGCATCTTCAAAGTTACCGTATGGAAGAAGACCTGATTTAACAAGGGCTTGGAATCCGTTACAGATACCAATGATCAAACCACCACGTTCGATGAAGCTATCAATAGCTGCACGTACTTTTTCATTGAGCAAGATGTTAACGATAAATTTAGCTGATCCATCTGGTTCATCCGCTGCTGAGAAGCCACCTGCAAAGAAGATAATGTTAGCTTTTTCGATATTGTCAACCATGGTGTCAACAGACTTGACAATTGCTTCTTCGTTAAGTGTGACAAATGGTACTAAGTTGACTTTTGCACCTTCTTTTTCAAAGGCCTTAGCTGAATCGTACTCAGAGTTGGTACCTGGGAATACTGGGATGTAAACCACTGGTGTTTCAACTGTTTCTTTAGCTTTGATAACATCATCCGATGCTACAGCAGGCACTTCTTCAAGTTCAGTTGCTTGTGCAAATTCAGTTGGATAAACCTCTTCCAATTTACCTTGGAAGGCACTGTCAAGCTTGTGTCCATCAAGGATTACGCCATTGACAACCAGTGTAAAGTCAGCCACTGTTTGTCCAATCTTGGCAACACCTGCAATGTCTTCAGGAGATGTGAAGACGAATCCACCCAATTGAGCTGTCAAGGCAGTCTCAAGATTTTCAAGGGTTACAGTGGCACCAATATGGTTACCAAATGTTGCAAGGGCAAGAGCTTCAAGGACACCACCATATTTAACAGCTGATGCAGATGTGACTTTATGATCAGCTTGGATAGCTTCAAACTTAGCAAAGTTAGACTTGATAAGATCAAAGTCAATTTCTTGTGCCAAAGCTTGACCTGGAATGTAATAGATGTTTTCACCAGCAGCTTTAAACTCCGGAGAAAGAACCTTACGGCTATCTGCTGTTGTCACACCAAAGGCAACCAAGGTTGGTGGTACTGTCAATTCTTCAAAAGTACCAGACATAGAGTCTTTACCACCGATAGATGGCAAACCAAGTTGAATCTGAGCTTCGATTGATCCAAGAAGAGCTGATACTGGTTGACCAAAACGGGCTGCTTGTTTATCCATACGCTCGAAGTATTCTTGATAAGAGAAACGAGCCTTAGACCAGTTTGCACCAACAGCAACCAAACGGGCTGTTGCTTCGATGACCGCATAAGCAGCACCATGATATGGGGACCATTCTGCGATATATGGGTTGAACCCTTGCGCCATGACAGAAGCCGTATGAGTCACTCCATGTTGGACTGGCAATTTCTGTACTGAAGCTTCAGTTGGTGTGATTTGGTAACGACCACCAAGTGGGTGATTGACTGTTGAACGACCAACTGAGCTATCAAAGATGGTTTGTAAACCTTTTTGACTAGCATGGTTAAGGTCAGCCAAGACTTCAAGAGTATCTGCTTCAAGGGTTTCAGCAGAGGTTTGGCGTTCTTCTGGAAGCTTGACATTCTTGTCAACCACCTTAGCATCTACAACTACACGTACCCCATTAGTATCAAGGAATCGACGTTCCAAATCAACGATGGTTTCGCCATTCCAGTGCATGACAAGATTTGGTTTTTCAGTCACTGTTGCAACGACAACAGCATCAATATTTTCTTTGTTACATTCAGCAACGAAGGCATCTACATCTTCCGGACGAACCACCACGGCCATACGTTCTTGAGATTCAGAGATGGCAATTTCTGTACCGTTCAAACCTTGGTATTTCAATGGCACTTTGTCTAGATCAATTTCAAGACCATCTGCCAATTCACCGATAGCCACACAGACACCACCAGCACCAAAGTCATTTGATTTCTTGATCAGACGTGTCACATCCCCATTACGGAAAAGACGTTGAATCTTACGTTCTTCGATGGCATTCCCTTTTTGAACCTCAGCACCAGCTGTTTCAACAGATTCAACCGTTTGAACTTTAGAAGAACCTGTCGCACCACCGACACCGTCACGTCCAGTCTTACCACCGAGCAAGATAATCACATCACCTGCTTCAGGTTTTTCACGGACAACATTTTCTTTAGGAGCCGCACCGACAACTGCACCTAGCTCCATACGCTTAGCAACGAAACCTGGGTGGAAGTATTCACGAACATAAGTTGTTGCAAGACCAATTTGGTTACCGTATGAAGAATAACCGTGAGCCGCTGTTTTAGAAATCACTTGTTGTGGCAATTTACCAGCACGAGTTTCAGCAATTGGTGTTGTGATATCACCAGCACCTGAGATACGCATAGCTTGGTAAACGTATGAACGACCTGACAATGGGTCACGAATGGCACCACCGATACAAGTAGCCGCACCACCAAATGGTTCAATTTCAGTTGGGTGGTTGTGAGTTTCGTTCTTGAACATAAGAAGCCATGGTTCTTTCACACCATTGACATCCACTTCAATTTCAACTGAGCAGGCATTGATTTCATCAGACACTTCCATGTCATCCAAACGACCATTGGCACGCTCATAACGACCAAAAATAGTCGCCATATCCATCAAGGTTTGAGGTTTTTCTGTACGTCCCAACTCATCACGCATGGCAATATACTTGTCATAAGTCGCTTGCAATTGTTTTTCAAATTTAGAAGCTGAGAAGTCGATGTTTTTCAACTCAGTCTCGAAAGTTGTGTGACGGCAGTGGTCAGACCAGTAAGTATCCAAAACCTTAAGTTCAGTCTCAGTTGGCACACGTCCAATAGACTTGAAGTAATCTTGAATGAAGAGAAGGTCATCCACTTCCATTGCCAATCCTTGCTCTGCCTTATACTTAGCAAAATCTTCTGCCGTATAAGTTTCAAAGAAATCCAAACTTGGAATGGTCTTGTCAGACTCAGAGAAATCCTGTTTCGCAATGCCAACAGTGATATCTTTGAAACGAGAGTCCACTGGGTTCAATAGGTAGTTTTTGACAGCTTCCAATTCATTAGCAGCAATATCCTTGTTAACCAAGTACAATTGAGCAGTATTCACCGTTACATCATTTGAACTACCAAGCAAAAGCAAAGCTTCTTGTGAAGATGCCGCACGTTGGTCAAATTGACCAGGCAAACTTTCGATAGCAAAGAAAGCATACTTCTCAAGATCAGCCTTCACTGCAGCTTCATCCAAAACAGTATCTGTCACTTGTTCAGAGAAGATATGTTTTTCTGCACGCGCAAACAAATCCTCTGCCAAATTAAAGACATCGTAAACCTGTACAATACGAAGGTCCTTCAAGGTTTTCAACTGAAGATTATGCTGTAATTCCTTTACTAAAGAGTGAGATTTCACACGAAAATCAGCTTTTTTCTCAACGAAAATACGTTTATCCATTTTATTTCCTTTATTTATTTCTACTTAAAAACTGCATTGGAGAGGAATTCAAAAAATTACTTCAAGCCTTGTAATTTTTCCAATACAACTTCATAAACATCTGTCAAGCTACCGAGATCACGACGGAAAACATCCTTATCCATGTGGTGACCTTTAGCATCCCAAAGACGGCAGTTATCTGGTGAAAATTCATCTGCCAAGATAATCTTGCCATCCTTATCAAAACCAAATTCCAATTTGAAGTCAATCAAACGAAGACCAATTTGTGCAAACCAATCTTTCAACAATTCATTGATACGACGTGTTTCTTCCTTGATATAAGCAATTTGTTCATCATTTGCAACACCCAAGAATTTCACGTGTTCGTCGTTGATAAACGGATCATCCAAATCATCGTTTTTATAATAAAACTCAACAATAGGTGTATCCAAGTTTATTCCTTCTTCAACACCAAAACGCTTTGAAAATGAACCTGCAGTCACGTTACGAAGAACAACCTCCAAAGGAATGATTTTCACCTTTTTATTGAGTTGTTCTGTGTCAGAAATACGTTCGATAAAGTGTGTTGCCACACCGGCAGCATTTAATTTTTCAAAAATAAGAGACGAAATCTGATTATTCAGCACACCTTTACCCTTAATAGTCTCCTTACGAGCACCATTAAGCATGGTTGCTTGGTCCTTATAGACCGACTTAATCACATTTTCGTCTTCTGTACTATAAATATCTTTAGCTTTCCCAGTATAAATCAGTTGGTTTGACATGGAATTGTTCGCCTTTCAAGTTTTTTCTTCTTCATTATACCATACAAAAAACCAAAAACCAACATATAACAAACTTTGTTACTTAGGTAAAATTAAATCGTTCGTGTTTAGTGGGTTATTTAGATTTTTTTAATAAATAATGTATAGAAAAAAAGGAGCCTGACAGAACTAAATCAAGGTAACATTTAGTTTCTTGTCCCACTCCTATAAGATATGAACTATAAATGCTGGCATAACTGCAGTACTAGATTCACTTGAAATCTAGAAACTAAAGTTTAACTAGCTTATCTGTTATTCAATTGCTCAGACAAATAATCCAACAAATCGGCTACCTTATCCATATGATCAATAGTATCATCAGAAATTTCAAGAGCAAACTCATCTTCCAAATTAATAATGAATTCCATAAGTTCTATTGAATCCACACCCAAGTCATCTAATTTAGTATCTTCGGTTAAAACAATGTCTTTATTCCCCATCTGATCCTGAATAACAAGTTGCATTTTATGAAGAATTTCTACTCTACTCATCATTCAGCCTCCTCTTTCGGACTAAAGGCTTCAACTAGTTGGTCAACTACCTTAGTATCAAGCATCGTACGAACCTGCTTAATAGTGTAGTAAACCGCCTTAGCATCACTAGATCCATGACATTTTACTACGGGAGCTTTAAGACCAAAGAGAACCGCACCTCCGGCACTTGAGTAATCCATAGTCTTTTTCATACCTTGTAGACTATCCTTTAAGAGAAGAGCACCTAACTTAGCTTTAAGCCCACCATTCATGATGGCCGACTTAAGAGTCTTCATGGCACCAAGTCCCGTTCCTTCGATTGCTTTAAGAACCGCATTTCCTGTGAAGCCATCAGACACAATAACGTCAGCAGCACCAGACATGATTTCACGCGCCTCAACATTTCCGACGAAGTTAATACTGGGCTCCTGAGACAAGAGTTCGAAAGCTTCCTTACGAAGACTATCACCCTTAGTTTCCTCAGTCCCATTATTAAGTAGACCTACACGAGGGTTGGCAATTCCACGAACATTTTTTGCATAGAAGGATCCTAAAATCGCATATTGATGCAAGTGACTAGCTGTATTTTCTGCATTAGCACCTAAATCAAGCATATCAAAGGGTTGACCTGTAAAACTTGGCATTGTTGACATCAGACCTGGACGCTCAACTCCCTTAATACGTCCAACCACAAAGAGACCTGCTGCCAGGAGAGCACCTGTATTCCCTGCAGAAATCACTGCATCTGCTTTTTTCTCCTTAACAGCTTGTGCACCCAAAACCATAGATGCTTTCTTTTTCTTGCGAATGGCTTTAGCTGGCTCGTCATCTGAATTTATCTTTTCATCGGTATGTACAATGCTCACACGTTCAGACGCTGTCAAATAGGTCTTAATTTTAGTTTCATCACCATAAAGCTGGATTTCAATATCTTTGAAATCTGACAAAGCCTGATTGACTCCTTCTACAATTGCTTGTGGCGCATTATCGCCACCCATAGCATCAACTGCAATTACATGCATAGCATTCTCCCTCTCATCCTCTGCTCTAAAAAAATAGACTCGAATTTTCATCAATCAAACAATCTATAATTAAAATAGACATATCCAATTTTCTATTTCCAGCAGAGTCTTTCAGCTTATTATCTTCTTATTATAGCACGAACTGACCTGCATTTTAACCCCTGAGCCTGAAAACCTTTGATTCACTGTTTCACGTGAAACAAAAAAAGACAATGCCTAATCAGCACTATCTTCCTTATCCATGATATAAGCCCATGAATTTAGATTATCAATAAACTTCTTACTTTTAAGATGTATCCCAATATAATTATCATAGAGCTCATCAATAAATTGTCGCAACTTTCGTTTCATGTCATCCTTCACAGATATGCTTCTCAATTCTTTAAACGAAAGTCCCTGAAAGCGATCTAAAAGATAAGGCACATTAGGGTCCAAGTGACTACGCCTTTCATCCTCTGCATAGTGATTTGGACAAAGTAAACCTGAGTACTTATACGAGAAATCAAAAGGAAGCCCTACACGATGACAAAAGACACACTCGTGAAAATTCAATTTTACACCAAAACGGTCCAAAACCTGAACCTCAAAAATATTAGTCAGAATTTCGTAATCTAGACCTTCTTCCATTAATTCAAGCGTCTTCTCCAAAAATGCAAATAATTGCTCATCCACCATACCATCAGCAATAGCGGCATCCGTCAATCCAGCCAAATAAGTCGCATAAGACAACTTGAAAATATCGCTTGTAATTTCCTTGAAGGACTCTGCCTGGCTATAATCTTCTATGAAAGATAGACCTTCATCATTTACAGTCATCATGAATTCAGCGATGGTCAAAGGTTGAATGACAGCACTTAATTTACCTGCCCCACCACCTCTAACAAAAAACATCCGTTTTCCAGCTTGCTTAGTAAAAATCTTAACTAGTTTATCATTCTCACGATAATTACGATTGAAGAGGACAAGCCCTCTACTCTCAAGCTTCTGCATGTTCTTCCATAAACTCTTTCAAACGAGTCATAGCTGTTTCAATAGTATCCATGCTAGCTGCATATGACAAGCGAACATAGCCTTCACCATACTTCCCAAAGGCAACACCAGGGATAATCGCAATAGCCTTTTCACGTGCAAAGTCTTGGCAGAACTTAAAGGAATCTTGAGTATAGCCTTCTGGAATCTTAGCAAAGATGTAGAAAGCACCATCAGGTTTAATAATTTTGAAACCAAGTTCAGTCATTTTTTCAAGAATATAATCCCGACGTTTCAAATACTCAACTTTCATTGGTTGTGCATCATCCTTACCAGCAGATAAGGCTTCAATAGCTGCAAATTGTGCCATAGTAGCTGCAGCTGTTACCAAATACTGGTGACTCTTAATCAACTGAGCCGTCAAGACTGCAGGTGCAAAAATCAAACCAATACGCCAGCCCGTCATCGCATGAGATTTAGACAAACCATTAATCAAAATCGTTTGTTCTGGCAAATACTCAGCAATAGATACATGTTGGTCTACATAAGTTAGCTCAGAGTAAACTTCATCGCTAACAACAAAAATATCGTATTTTTTCAGAACTTCAGCCAAATCTTTAATCTGTTGACGTGAGTAAGTCACACCTGTTGGATTAGTTGGGTAGTTAAGCAAAACTGCTTTAAGTTTATCTCCCTGCTCCAAAATTGCCTTTTCTAACATCTCCGGAGTCAAAACAAAATCATTAGCTGTTGTATCAATTTCAACAATTTCAGCACCAACTAGATTAGCAATAGGTTCGTATCCAGGATATGCTGGTGCAGGAAGAAGAACTGTATCACCAGGTTCTAAGATAGCTGTCAAAGTCGCAGAAAGGGCTTCTGTTGCCCCAATAGTCACCAAAATCTCATTATCTGGGTTATAAGTAAGATTATATTTTTCCTTAACAAAATCCGCAGCTGCTTGACGTAAGACAGGAAGACCTGCCATACCTGTATAGTGCGACTGGTTAGCATCAATAGCAGCTTTAGCAGCTTCTTTTACATGATCTGGAGTTGTAAAATCAGGTTCACCAAGTGTCAACTTTTTGATCCCTGGTACATCTGAAATTGATTGGTCAAACTGACGAATCATTGAAACTTCAATCTTATCTAAATTTTTATTAAAACGTTGTGTTAAATCCATCACGGTCACCTCTTTGCAATTATGCCTTACATTATATCAAAAACTCAAACGCATTTAAACACCAAAAAAGCTAGCCTAGGCTAGCTTTAGTCTATTTATGGCCCATTTCAAACAAAGGTGACAATGGACGTTTTTCATGAATACGAATAATTGCCTCTGAAATCAAATCAGCAATTGAAATTTGTTCAATCTTATCAATCAAACGTTCTTCTGGAAGATAAATAGTGTCCAATACGACAAGCTTCTCAATAGCAGATTTTTGAATATTATCAAGTGCTGGACCTGACAATACAGGGTGAGTACATGAGGCATAGACATGAGTTGCACCAGCTTCAGCAAGCGCATCCGCCGCATGACAGATTGTACCTGCAGTATCAATCATATCATCAATCAAGATACATGTTTTACCTTCAACGTTACCAATGATATTCATAACCTCAGAAGTGTTCATTTTATCAACACTACGACGCTTATCAATGATTGCGATTGGTGTTTTCAAACATTGAGCAAGTTTTCGTGCACGAGTCACACCACCATGGTCTGGAGAAACAACAACAACATCATCTCCAGTAAGACCAGCACGATCAAAGTAATCTGCAATAAGTGGTGCACCCATCAAATGGTCTACAGGAATATCAAAGAATCCTTGAATTTGAGAAGCATGGAGGTCAACTGTCAAAAGTCGATCAACACCTGCAACCTCAAGCATATTAGCAACCAACTTAGATGTGATTGGTTCACGTGAACGTGCCTTACGGTCTTGACGTGCATAACCATAATAAGGCATAACAACACTAATCGTTTCTGCACTTGCACGTTTTAGCGCATCAACCATAATCAAGATTTCCATCAAATTATCATTTACAGGAGAGCTTGTAGATTGAAGAATAAAAACGTGATGACCACGGATAGATTCTTCAATATTAACTTGAATCTCACCATCTGAAAATTCACGAACACTTGATTTTCCAAGTTCAATACCCATTTTATCAGCAACTTTTGCTGCCAATTCCTGGTTAGACGACAAAGCGAACAACTTTAAATTCGTATAAGACATGATTTCCTCCAAAATATCTACTAAACCATTCTACCTTTTTTTAGATTGATTTTCAATGCAAAATAAATGGTGTCACAGTAACTTAACAAGACTAAAAAGATTTAACCTTGGCTACGACATTTTCCCAGCTAAAATCAGTTCCACAAAGTAAAGAGATTTTCCCGTAAAATAAAAAGGATTCGAGAAAATTCGAATCGCCTTTTTGTATTCATTATGGGTAAATATAGTATACAGAACCACCATGAGCTGAAGATGTTGGATCAAATGTACCACGGTAGTTACCGATTGACATGTTACCAGCATAGTTTGATTCCATAACTTGAATTGAATTTGCACCTGATGCTGATGTGACGTAAGCTACGTGACCATAACCACCACCATCATTTGGCCAAACCGCAATTGCTCCGGCTACAGGAGTTGTCCCGACTGAGTGGCCAGCTGCTTGTGCGCTAGCAATCCAGTTTTTAGCATTACCCCAGTAATTACCGACCCATGAAGCTAATGATTTAGCACCCCAAGTACATTGACCAACTGGATATGTATTAGGAGTTGATGCTGCTGATACTTTAGGTGTTTCAGCTGCTGGAGCTGGTGCTTCTGAAGCTGCAGGCGCTTGACTTACTGGTGCCTCTGAAGTTGCTGCCGGTGCTTCGCTAGCAGGAGCTTCTGAAGCTGCTGGAGCAGCTGATTCTGGTTGTGCTTCAGATGTTACTGGGGCAGCAGGCTCTTGTTGTGCCTCTGACGCAGCTGATTCTGGCTGTGCTTCAGATGTTGCTGGAGCAGCAGGCGCTTGAGTAGTTTCTGAAGTTTCTGATGAAACAGGTTCTTGTGCTGCTTCAGATGTTGCTGTTTCTGAAACAGTAGCTTCAGAAGGTTGAGCTACTGCTTCTGAAGATGCTGCCGCCTCTGATTGAGCTACAAATGCTGCCGCTTCTGAAGATGCTACTGCTTGTGCTGCTGCCTCTGATTCTGCAATTGCTTGAGATTGAGCAACTGATGCTGCAGTTGAAGCTGCCACTGATTCTGCAGTTGATTTAGCAGAAACAAGTGATGTTTTTTCATCTTGAGCTGTAGCCAATTCTGCAGCCAAAGCAACTTGTGCTGCTTCTAGTTCTGCTTGTTGAGTTGTCAAACCAGCTTCTGTAGTTTCAAGTTCTGCTTTATTAGTTGCAATCTCATTAATAGCAGCTTGGTTTTGTTCTTGTTTTGCAGCAAGCTCTTTTTGATCAGACTCTTGTTTTGTCAACATGTCATTATTAGCTGTAACAACTTTTGAAATAGCTGTGATACGAGTAATAGCTTCAGAGATTGACTTAGAGTTCAAGATAGAGTTGATGTAGCTAGTCGCAGTATTATTTTGTTGAGCACTACGAGCTTGTTTCGCCAAAGAATCTTGACGAGCTACAATTTTACTTGATAATTCTTGAATCTCAGATTCTAATCCTGCTGATACTTTTTCAAGTTCCGCATTTTTAGCTTCTAATTCTGATTTCTGAGTTCTAAGAGTTGATACTTGTGATTGAATTGTAGTAACTTGAGCTTGTGCAGTCTCTTGTTGAGAAGCAAGGTTACTAATTGCGTTATCTGCAGCAGCGATTTGCGAATCATAATCCTCTGCATGTACTGATGCAGCTGCTGATAAGGTTACACCACTTACCAACACTGCTGAAAGAATACGTTTTTTCATAATATAAAATACTACTCCTTTTCGATAAGACCTTATAATTGTATCAAAAAATGACGCAAACTTTGTTACGTCAATATTACAGTTCTATTTAAATCTATCAACTGACAGATACAAAAATAATTTTTCAAGAATAGGTTTAATAAAGATAAAGATCAAAAGATTAAACACTATACTAGGACTTAGTTGATAAATAATAAAATCAGTCACAGACTCATTGGAGAAACCATAGAATAAGGCAAAGCCAAAATTTATGGTATCAAAGAGAAATAAGAATAAAAACATTAACAAAAAATCAACATAGGTATTTCTCTTAACAATTCGACCTAGCTGAGTTAACAGATAGCATAACAGTGGCAAAGTTAGAATTACTATACCAACTGTTTTGAAATAATAGGTATCATAAAGAAATCCAAAATAAACAAGGTAAAGAAAGGAATACTTATTTGGAAAATCAAGAGTTAAGATGAAAATATAAATAATAAAAAGGTGAGATGATAGAAAAAATTCAGGGGATAAATAATGATTAAGTATCATAGAAATATGACCATCCCATAGAAAAGGGACAATACTCAGTAAGAAAGGAATAA
>OLRC01000932.1_pt1 | contig 20239 bp, 28 predicted proteins | sample 1672081 | NCBI WGS metagenome assembly OLRC01 (sample SAMEA3136643, study PRJEB25190) | human gut metagenome | biome: human gut; feature: human-associated habitat; material: faeces | place: Austria | collected 2013
ATTATGCGGTGCGTGACCTGCTGACCTACCATGACGCAGAGCGTACCGCTTTTGACATTATCAACCGTTATATGCGGTTCGCTGACAAGGAGGTGGAGAAAAGACGCAGCGAATGGAAAACCAATGAGAAATGGGCGTACTTTATCGGTTCTGATCGTGGGCGTTTGAAACTGACGACCAAACCAGAACCGTATACGCTCACTCGGACGCTCAACTGGATAAGCAGACAGGTAGCTCCCACATGGAAAGTCTTGCAGCAGATAGACAGTACCAACGGTACGACCTATCTCAAAGATATTTTAGACCATGCGAAGCTCACGGAGCGTCACAAGAAACTGATTGAACAGCAGACAACTTCTACAGAGGAAATCATCAACAAGGAGGAATGACAACATGAAACATATCTTATTTGATTTATTTTTAGTATCTCTTGGTGCAGGTATCGGAGTGGTTACAATGTGTCTGGTACGGGCTGGCAGCCAGTTTGACAGAGATATGGAAACATGGAAAAGAGGTGAGAAATAATGAATTTCGGACAGAACTTATACAACTGGTTTTTATCCAATGCACAGTCACTTGTGCTTATGGCAATCGCTGTTATCGGGGTGTATCTCGGTTTCAAGCGTGAGTTTTCCAAACTTATTGGCTTTCTGGTGATTGCCTTAATCGCTGTCGGTCTGGTATTCAATGCCGCTGGCGTGAAAGACGTACTGTTACAGTTATTCAATAAGATTATCGGGGCGTAATCATATTGTTATATCCTCCGCAAGATGTTATAATTTGTTGTAATTTAATGAATTGCGGAGGAATGATTATGAAAGATTTTATTGATTTCTTAAAATTACCGCCTAATATTCTAGGAGCTTTGTCTATTGCAAGCGGAGCATTATTACTATTGCCAGACCAGTTGGCTAAAAGGCTATATATGACAGAGTTTCGTGATAAATATGGATTTACAATAGGTATTATTTTTGTCGTTTCAACTGCTATACTAATAGTTCTTATAGTTAGTAAAATATATCATTACTTTTATGATAAGCATTCATCAAAAAAATTGGTTGAAGCACAAACAAAATATCTTAAAAGAATGACACCAGAACAAGTTATTGTGATTCGGGAGTTTATCAATGAACCAACACATACATTGCCACTTCCTTATAATAATGGATTGGTAATTGAGTTACAACACCTGCAAATTATTACACCAGCAGGACAAACTCATTTGGTAGATATGTTAGACCCTCAAATTCAATTCTTTTTGCAACCGTGGGTTATTCAGAGAATTAACAATGATGATGAATTAAGGCAAAAATTTTATTAAAATGAATTAGCAGTAAATCATAATAGGTTTGCTGCTTTTTTTATACAAAATTTTTAGATTGGAGGACAACATGAAAACAGATATTTTTGAGGATATGAAAGATTATATCGGCTGTAATGATGTTTTCGACCTGCCTTACCGCAAGCGTGAGGTATGGGAAGAAATCAAACGACAGATACCTCTTCAATATCCTAAAGAACAGTTAGAAAAGTTTTCTCATTATGTGTTTGGTGTAGATTATGTTGTTATAATGGGAATACTGGATATGATGAAAGGAAGTGACAGACCATGCAGGAAATGCGAGTTTACTTGTTAAATAATACAAAACCGTATCGTGAGGGTGACGAAGAATATTCTGGTGCTTGGTTCAACTGCCCTGTGGACTTTGAGGAAATCCGAGAAAAAATCGGTGTGGAACATGAAGAACAGATTGAGATTGCCGACTATGAGTTGCCCTTTGACTTACACAGCGATACGCAGCTCTGGGAAATCAATGCCAACTGCCGCATGGTTCTTGAATTGGAGGGTACGCCTGTCGGCAATGAAATGAAAGCCATTCAGCAGAAATGGTTTTCCAGCTTTGATGAATTTATCGACCATAAAGACGAGATACGCTACTATGATGTGGGCGACGGCGCGGCTTTGGCAGAATACCTTATCTGTGAGGAAAACGTATTCGGTGAGATTCCACACGAACTGCAAAAGCATATCGACTATCACTCTTATGGGAATGAGCTGGAAATGGACGACAGATACTTATTTACTACAAGCGGCGTGTTCCGCTATCAGTAAAGGGGTGATGTGGTATCGAAGAAATGCGAATCTATATCGCCAATCTTGGGAAATACAATGAGGGTGAGCTTGTGGGTGCGTGGTTCACGCCGCCCGTTGATTATGACGAGATGGCAGAACGTATCGGCTTGAATGACGAATACGAGGAATACGCTATCCATGATTACGAGCTGCCCTTTGAGATTGACGAATACACGCCCATTGAGGAAGTCAACCGCCTGTGTGAAATGGTGGAGAACTTACCAGAGGACATACAGGACGAATTATCGGAGCTGCTAGGCTATTACAGCAGCTTGGAAGATTTGTGCGAACACGCAGACGATATTATCCATTATCCCGATTGTAGTGATATGACAGACGTTGCCTATTACTTCATAGATGAATGTCAAAGTCTGGGTGAGATACCAGACAGGATAAGAAGCTACATAGACTATGAAGCCTACGGGCGTGACCTTGACTTGGAGGGGCGTTTTGTCGTCACCAATCATGGGGTGTTTGAATGTCCATAACAACTGAATATTTTATCATCAGCCAGTGAAATGACACTGGTATTTTTTATGCAGCAGTTTGTGAAATACAGGCTGCTGTTTCCATTTTAGAAAAGAAAGGAGCTGTGAAAATTGAAGAAAATCAAAAGCTATACAAGCATATGGAGCGTGGAAAAAGTCATTTATGCAATCAACGACTTTCAGCTCCCGTTCCCTGTCACGTTCAGTCAGATGGCTTGGTTTGTGGTATCGCTGTTCGTGGTGATTCTCTTTGGGGAGCTGCCGCCCTTTAACTTGATTGACGGGGCATTTCTCAAATACTTTGGAATCCCCGTCGCTTTTACTTGGTTCGTATCGCAAAAGACCTTTGACGGGAAAAAGCCATTTGGATTTTTAAAATCCTGTGTGAGTTTTTTACTCCGACCAAAAGTGACCTATGCAGGAAAAGCCATTAAGCTGAAACATGAAAAATTCAATCCCGTTATTACAGCAGTTAGGAGTGTGATGTATGTTCCCGATTAAATATATTGAAAACAATCTGGTGTTCAACCATGACGGTGAGTGTTTCGCTTACTATGAGCTGACACCTTACAATTATTCGTTCCTGTCACCAGATGAAAAGTACATGGTGCATGACAACTTCCGCCAGCTTATCGCCCAGAACCGTGACGGGAAAATCCATGCCTTACAGATTGCCACAGAGGACAGTTTACGTGCAGTACAGGAGCGTTCTAAAAAAGGAATCACAGGCAGATTGAAAGAAATAGCCTGTAAAAAGGTAGACGAACAGACAGAAGCGTTGGTTGAGATGATTGGGGAAAATCAGATTGACTACCGTTTTTTTCTTGGCTTCAAGCTGCTAGTGAATGAGGAAGAAATCAACCTAAAAAGTATGAAAAAGTCGGCAGCCATGACCTTTACGGATTTTATCTATGAAGTCAATCACAAGCTCATGGGTGACTTTGTTTCCATGAGCAATGATGAAGTGGGGCGTTTTATGAAGATGGAGAAATTACTGGAAAGTAAAATCTCACGCCGCTTTCAGTTCCGCAGGCTGGATAAGAATGATTTCGGTTATCTCTTGGAGCATATCTACGGGAATACGGGAGTTGCTTACAGTGATTACAGTTATGATTTGCCAGTAAAGAAGTTAAAGCGTGAAACGCTGGTGAAGCGATATGACCTTATCCGACCTACACGCTGCATGATAGAGGAAAACCAGCGATACCTAAAGATTGAGCGTGAAGATCAGACAACGTATGTTGCCTACTTCACGATTAACAATATCGTGGGGGAGCTTGATTTTCCGTCCAGTGAAATCTTCTACTATCAACAGCAGCAATTCACGTTCCCTGTTTCCACTTCTATGAATGTGGAAATCGTCACTAATAAAAAGGCTCTGACAACGGTTAGAAATAAAAAGAAAGAATTGAAAGACTTGGATAACCACGCTTGGGAAGCAGGCAACGAAACAGGAAATAACGTCATTGAAGCTCTGGATTCAGTCAATGAGCTGGAAACGAACTTAGACCAGTCCAAAGAATCCATGTATAAGCTGTCCTACGTTATCCGTGTGGCGGCTAATACTCTGGAAGAACTGAAACGCCGCTGTGATGAAGTCAAGGACTTCTACGACGATTTGAATGTGAAGCTGGTACGCCCATTCGGGGATATGTTGGGATTGCATGGTGAGTTTATCCCAGCAAGTAAAAGATATATCAACGATTATATCCAGTATGTCACTTCTGACTTTCTAGCTGGACTTGGATTCGGTGCGACACAGCAGCTTGGGGAAACGGACGGTATCTATATCGGCTATAACCTTGATACAGGAAAAAATGTATATCTGAAACCCAGCCTTGCGGCACAGGGCGTTAAGGGTTCCGTCACCAATGCGTTAGCTGCCGCTTTTCTTGGTTCTCTTGGCGGTGGCAAGTCATTTTGTAACAACCTTATCATCTATTATGCGGTGCTGTTTGGAGGAAAAGCGGTCATTGTAGACCCTAAATCAGAGCGTGGCAACTGGCAGGAAACACTACCCGATATTGCACATGAAATCAAAATCGTCAACCTTACCAGCGAGAATAAGAACAAAGGACTTCTTGACCCTTACGTGATTATGAAGCGTACAAAAGACGCTGAAAGCCTTGCGATTGATATTTTAACATTCCTTACAGGTATTTCTTCCCGTGACGGTGAGAAGTTCCCTGTATTAAGGCGTGCAATCCGTTCTGTTACCCAGAGCAAAAAAAGAGGACTGCTCCGTGTCATTGATGAACTCCGCAAAGATGGTTCACTCGTGGCAGAGAATATCGCAGACCATATTGAGAGCATGACGGACTATGATTTTGCACACCTGTTATTCTCGGACGGTGATGTGGAACAATCCATCAGTTTAGACCGACAGCTTAACATCATACAGGTGGCTGACCTTGTATTGCCAGACAAGGACACAAAATTTGAAGAATATACCACAATGGAGCTGCTTTCCGTGGCAATGCTTATCGTTATCAGTACCTTTGCCTTAGATTTTATCCATTCGGATAGGAGCATTTTCAAGATGGTGGATTTGGACGAAGCGTGGACGTTCTTGCAGGTAGCACAGGGAAAAGCACTCTCTAACAAGCTGATTCGTGCTGGTCGTTCCATGAATGCCGCTGTGTACTTTGTGACACAAAACTCTGGTGATGTGGACGACGAAAAGATGAAGAACAATATCGGCTTGAAGTTTGCCTTTCGTAGCACAGATATAAAAGAAATCAAAAATACCCTTGAATTTTTCGGTGTGGATAAGGAGGACGAGGGCAACCAGAAGCGATTAAGGGATTTGGAAAACGGGCAATGCCTGTTTCAAGATTTATACGGGCGTGTGGGCGTTATCCAGATTCACCCTGTATTCGCTGACCTGTTCCATGCCTTTGATACCAGACCGCCAGTGCAGACGGAAGAAATGAGGTGAAGCCTATGGACAAGAGAAAAATAGTCCGTTATCTGCTTATCACGCTTTCGGTGATTCTTGGTGTGCTGGTATTTTTATCTATCACGGGTACGGTAGCTCATGCGGCTGGTCTGGTAGACAATACGGTGAGTGACGCTAACACCTATTCTAAATATCCGCTGGAAAACTACCAGCTTGATTTCTATGTGGATTCAAGTTGGGATTGGTTACCGTGGAACTGGCTTGACGGTATCGGCAAAAGTATTCAGTACGGACTATATGCCATCACAAACTTTGTCTGGACGGTGAGCTTATACATTTCCAATGCGACGGGATATGTGGTACAGGAAGCCTACAAGCTGGACTTTATCTCTGATACCGCAAGCTCTATCGGAAAGAACATTCAGACGTTGGCTGGTGTCACTTCCAGCGGTTTTTCTAGCGAGGGGTTCTATGTGGGATTCCTGCTTATCCTTATTCTGGTAATGGGTATCTATGTGGCATACACAGGACTTATCAAGAGGGAAACCACAAAAGCAGTTCATGCGGTGATTAACTTTCTTGTGGTATTCCTGTTATCCGCTTCTTTTATTGCCTATGCCCCAAATTATATCAGTAAAATCAATGACTTTTCCGCTGATATAAGCAGCTCGGCGTTATCGCTTGGCACAAAGATTGTGCTGCCCGATTCCAACAGTAAAGGAAAAGACAGTGTGGATTTGATAAGGGACGGTCTGTTTTCCATACAGGTGAAACAACCGTGGCTGCTCTTACAGTATGGGGAATCGGATATAGAAACACTCGGCTCTGACCGTGTGGAAAGCCTGTTATCGGCAAGTCCAGATACGGACGATAGAGAAGATATAGTGATTGAGGAAATCGAAAATAAGGACAATGACAATCTAAGTGTCACAAAGACCATGACACGTTTAGGTATGGAGGTGTTCCTGTTCATCTTCAATATCGGTATCTCGGTTTTTGTATTCCTGCTTACGGGCATGATGATTTTCTCGCAGGTGCTATTTATCATTTACGCTATGTTCCTGCCAATCAGTTTTATCCTATCTATGATTCCGACATATGAGGGCATGTCAAAAAAGGCTCTTACGAAGCTGTTCAATACCATTATGATGAGGGCAGGAATCACGCTGATTATTACGACGGCTTTCAGCATATCCACTATGTTTTATTCCATTTCTTCTGGCTATCCGTTCTTTATGATTGCTTTTTTACAGATAGTCACCTTTGCAGGAATCTACTTTAAACTGGGTGATTTGATGACAATGTTCAGTCTGCAATCTTCCGACACACAGCAGGTCAGCAGACGAATCATGCGACGACCTTATATGTTCCTTAACCGTAGGGCAAGACGCTTGGAGCGTAAAATCGGAAGGACGGTTGCGGCTGGTGCTGCTGGCGGTGTCGCTGGTGCGGCGGCTGCTTCTGCTTCTACGGAAAAAGCAGATAATACAAAATCAGCAGGCAGCGGTCATACCAGACCAAACAATACGCCATCTTCCCATAGTGGAGGTAACGGAAAGCCGCCAGCTCTGCCAATGAATCAGAAGCCGCTTTCATTACCCGATAATCAGAACAACGATTCTTCGCAATCGACAGTACATAGCAGCTCTGCAAGCCAGACGCAGGAAACGAAGTCCGCTTCTAAGCGTGGTATCGTGGATAAAAAAGCGGTATCGAAACAACCGCAATCAGAAAAACAGAATCCGCAGCGTCCGATAGTGGATAAGACACAGAAGAAACAGGAAACACAGGATAAGGAGCGACAGGACAATGGATCAGCGACAAAAGCTGGTACAGCGAAAGGAACTGCCCCATTGCATGAGCGACCAGTGACAACGCCTGTATCTGCGAAAGCAGCTCCACAGTCGGCAGGTTCTAAAGAAGAACAGAATATCAAAGAACGCCCTACTACTGTTAAGAGGGAGCAATCACAATCTGCCAGAGCAAAAGAGCCTGTCACAAAGCAACAGGAAGTAAGGACGCAGGTTGCCAGAGAATCTTCTTCTCCAGCAGCTACACCAAAACATTCGGGAACTGTGACAGATATGCCCCGTCAGACAGTCAAACATCAAAAGCAGACAAAGACCGTACAGAAAAAGACCACAAACCCGTCAACCATGAAGAAAACGACCAGCAGGAAAGGCGGTAAGAAATGAAGCTAAGACACTTCGCTGTGTTCGGTGGGATTTTTACGGTGATTATATGTCTGCTTTTGTTCCTGTTTATCGTGACCGCAGATGATGAAGAAAACAGCACTTCCTACTTTGATTTTTCTGGACTGAATCTGTCAGAGGAAGTGCTGAAACATCAACCGACGGTAGAAAAATATGCGAAAGAATACGGAATCTCGGACTATGTGAACTATCTGCTTGCCATCATGCAGGTGGAATCTGGCGGTACAGCTACGGACGTCATGCAGTCGTCAGAATCAATGGGGTTGCCGCCTAATTCCCTCTCGACGGAGGAATCCATCAAACAGGGGTGTAAATACTTCTCGGAGCTTTTAAAATCCGCAGAAGCAAAAGGCTGTGACATTGACACAGTGGTACAAGCCTATAACTATGGCGGTGGCTTCATTGACTATGTGGCGAAGCATGGAAAAAAGTACACTTTTGAACTGGCTGTCAGTTTCGCTAAAGACAAATCGGGCGGTGTCAAAGTCACCTATAAGAATGAGATTTCCATTAAGGAAAATGGCGGCTGGCGTTATAAGTACGGAAATATGTTCTATGTCCGTCTGGTGAACCAGTATTTAGCTGTTCCCAGTTTCAGTGACGCTACCGCACAGGCAATCTTCAAAGAAGCATTGAAGTATCAAGGCTGGAAGTATGTCTTTGGCGGCAGCAATCCAAACACCAGCTTTGACTGTTCTGGTCTTACGTCTTGGTGCTATGGGAAAGCTGGTATCAGTCTACCTCGTATCGCACAGGCACAGTATGACGCTACGCAGCACATACCGCTGTCACAGGCGAAAGCTGGTGACTTGGTATTCTTTCACTCCACTTATAATTCTGGAACGTATGTCACCCATGTGGGAATCTATGCAGGAAACAACAGAATGTATCACGCTGGCGACCCTATTGGATATGCAGATTTAACAAGCCCGTACTGGCAGAAACACTTGATTGGTGCTGGTCGGGTAAAATCAAAATAGAAAGGAAATGGTACTATGATATTTAAGAAAAAGGACAAGGAATCAAAACCGAAAAAAGAGAAAAAAGTGCCTGTGATGAAAGTCGGCACACACAAGAAAACTGTGATTGCCTTATGGCTGGTGCTGATTACAAGCGTCAGCTTTGGGGTGTATAAGAATTTCACCGCCATTGATATGCACACGGTACATGAAAAGGAAGTCATTGAACAAAGAATTGTTGACACTAACAGGATAGAGAACTTTGTAAAAGCCTTTGCGAAGTCCTACTATTCTTGGAGCAATACGCAGGAATCCATTGATAAAAGAACCGCAGCCATCAACAATTATCTGACTAAGAGCTTGCAGGATTTGAATGTCGATACGGTAAGGCAGGATATACCCACAAGCTCCACTGTGACAGACGTAAAGATTTGGGATATAGAACAGGCTGGAACAGATGACTTTACCGTTGTCTACTCGGTAGATCAGACGGTAACGGAGGGTGAAACCTCAATCGGCTATACTTCTGCTTACATGGTGGTGGTTCATGTAGATGGTGACGGAAACATGGTTATCACACAGAATCCGACTATCAGCAGCACGCCGACAAAATCCAGCTATGAACCAAAAGCAAAGGAATCTGACGGTACGGTGGACGCTGCCACAACAGAGGAAGTGACAGAGTTCTTGGAAACATTTTTCAAGCTCTATCCAACAGCTACAAAAAAGGAACTTGCCTACTATGTGTCTGGCAATGTTCTTGAACCTGTAAACTGTGACTATGTGTTCTCGGAGCTGGTAAATCCTATCTTCATCAAAAGCGGAGAACAGGTCAAAGTGTCGGTATCGGTGAAATATCTCGACCAGAGGACAAAGGCAATACAGATTTCACAGTTTGATTTGACACTGGAAAAGGATAGTAACTGGAAAATTGTAAAATAACTTGCTATTGACTTTCCGACACTTGTGTCGTATAATGATTAAAGACACAAGTGTCGGAAAGTGATGGTGTGATAACATGATAAATAAACGTGGAGAAGAAACTAGACAACTTATTAAAAACTGTGCTTGTGCCTTGTTTGCCAGTAAGGGATTTAAACAGGTCACAATGAAAGATATTTGTGAAGCAACAAAATTAAGTCGTGGCGGTTTATATTGTCATTATGGGAGTACACAAGAAATCTTCAAAGAAATTATAAACGATTTTATGAGCCAACAAGGAGATACTTTTTCAGAAAAAATAGCACAAAATCTATCTGCAATAGAAATATTAAATGATGTACTGGAATGTTATAGAAAAGAAATGATAGACAGTCAATCATCATTAAGTTTAGCAATATATGAATACTTTTCTATTGAAAATAATGCAGGAACAAAAAATGAACTATATACACAATATCTAGCGTCCCTCAACGCTTGGAGAAACTTAATGGAATATGGTATCAAAAAGGGAGAGTTTAATGATGTGGATATTGTATCAGTGTTTGATTTAATTGTATTTTCCTATCAAGGCGTGAGAATGTATAGTAAACTCATACCGATAGATGAAGATATACCACAGAGAATAATTGAACAAATCAAAAAAATATTAGTAAAGGAGTGAGCGACAATGTCAACTATTTTTGATGAATTTTGCAGAGAAACAACCGCTTTTATCAATCCTACAGACTGTATAAAGCCATTATCTGAATTTCCAGAAATTTGTATTACTACTTTTTCACAAAATATTATTACAGAATTTATTGAGAATAATAATACAAAGATAATTGCGAATCTTTATTCTGCCAATGGAATATTACCTGTCTATGAAATTAAGTACGATGATGCGTCTGTCGGTGTATTCCTTTCTAGGGTTGGTGCTCCTGCTTGTGTCGTTGGACTTGAAGAAATTATTGCATTAGGAGCAAAAAAAATAATACAATTCGGAAGTTGTGGAACACTCAATCAGTCGGCAACAGAAAACAAGATTATTATTCCAACCTCTGCCATTAGAGATGAAGGAACAAGTTACCATTATATAGAAAAAGGTGATGAAATTGCTGCGGAGATTTCATCAATAAATATTGCAACGCAGTGTTTGGAAAAACACAATATCCCGTATATCCTCGGAAAAATTTGGACAACAGACGGAATTTACCGAGAAACTTTAAATCTTATTAAAAAACGAAAAGAACAGGGATGTCTTGCTGTTGATATGGAATGTTCCGCTTCTTTAGCTATTGCAAAATTTAGAAATATCCCTATTATTCAATTTCTCTTTGGAGCAGATAATTTAGACGCTACTGAATGGGAACAAAGAGATTTAACTGACTATGGCTTTCAATCAGCTAACAAGTATATTCTATTGGCTTTAGAATTGGCTATTGCATTTGGAAAAGAGGAATACAAATGATTAAGTCGGAGTCCTATTGGTTGCATTGTCCAACTTGCAGAAATAAAACCAGAGTAAAAATCAGAATAGATACAGAATTAAAGAATTTTCCACTGTTTTGTCCAAAATGTAAACAGGAAAGCCTAATTAATGTAAAAAAACAACAAATAATAGTTATAGAGCCAGACGCTAAGACGCAGAGCCGATAATACCGAGAATGAATGAAATTTCTTGGGTTATCGGCTTATTTTATTTTAGAGCTAAAAGAGGAGGATTATTTGTCCTCCACTTCCTTAGACTTGATAATTCCGTCAGCGACACTTTCCATGATAACTAAATCCTTATCGGAAAGGTTGTCAAGTTGTTTTTCCAACTGTCGTCTTCTGGTGCTTTTCACCAGATCAGACGCAGGCAGGAAAAATTCATCAACGGAAATATTAAGTAACGATACAAGGTCATAGAACACCTGTAAACTTGGGTGCTGCCCTTTGTTTTCGATATTTGTTAAATAGCGTGGGTCAATCTCAATCATTGCTCCCACTTGCTCACGGGTTAAGTTTTGTTTTTTGCGAGCCGCTTTGATTGCAAGACCAAAGGCTCTGAAATCGTACTTATCTTCTTTTTTACGCATATGTAATCACCTCACTATATTTTACTGTTCCTGTTGATTTTCTAACAGGTACGGTAAAACGTATAGTATGGTTTGTCGGTTCCTATTATGCGTATAAAAGCAAAAAGGTACTGCCTAGCGGTAAATAAAAAAACCGTTATTAACAGTACCATTTTTGCGTGTCAAAAAATATCATTACTTCAATGGCGGTTTGAAAAGCCGCCTTTTCTTTTTCCACCAATAAAAACAGCATATCGGTTTTGGGTTAGCGGCTTTGGGAGGTAGCCGCATTGAAAGACCTGTATAATCGACAATCTTCAATATATCCGTTATTGTCAAAAAAATCCTAGCTTTCACAGCGGCACAATATACCCTTGAATATGGTTTTTCACGTTACATAACAAGAACAATTTTAAAAGCACAAGAACAGCATTTCTTATATGCCCTTGTGCTTTTTTGCTGTTTAAAAAATTTTTTTAACTTTTTTCTGATTTGGGTTACAAATCATCCCTCCGTGTTGAGTGTTAGTGCGGAAAGAGGTAAAAAGACTTTTCGCTTTAGCAAGTTCAACTTGAAAGGAGGTGAGATTATGAAACCTTCTTCATTTGAGAACGCTATAAGACTTCAATTTGATTGTTTGGCTCGTAAGGTAATTGGCAGAACCGTCAAGAACTATAATAAAGAACTTGCCAGACGTTCAAAACATGAAATTTCTTTCTGTGAAATACCAGAGCTGGAATTAAACCAGTTAGGTGTAACAGACGAATACTCGATTGAATTTACATCCTTTGATGTGTTTGGTACCGAAGTTCGTGTCTATGATGAGAAGTTATGTGAAGCAATCAAAAAATTAAGTGAAAGACGACGCAATGTTGTATTGATGTTCTACTTCCTGGAATTGCCAGACGCAGAAATCGCAGAGATTTTGGATATTTCCAGAAACTCTGTTTATAGAAACAGAATGTGTTCACTAAAGCTCATTAGAGATATGTACGAGGAGGAATTATAACATGATGAAGTCTACAAAAAAGTGTCCTTTATTCTCCACAATTAGTTTAGCTGCTGATGGCGACGAAGTGGCAATAGAGAAAATATTAAATCACTATGACGCTTACATATCAAAAGCAAGTTTACGCCCGTTCTATGATGAACATGGAAATATGTATATTGTGGTCGATATGGAATTGAAAGGCAGAATCAGAGCTGCCCTTATCAAAGCAATTCTAGGTTTTGAAGTCAGAGTGAAATAAGTGAAATATATACGGAGTGCGATACCACCTCATTCCAGCTCCGTTTTTAAAGTGTTCTTTGAAAATTGAATAAAGTAATCAGATACGTTTGATATACGGTGAGCCGACGGACTGGAACGCCATGACCCATGAAAAGGAGGAATAAAAAAGCGAGCGACCACGCCAGTGATCCGTAAGCGACTGTTGGAAAAGTTGCTGCCATGACCCGTATATCAGAATAATGATACACTCGCATGGTGCGGTTCACCCATAAGAATGGGAATGGTGAAATTCCAGTGGAGCTTTCCAAAGCCATCTGATTACTTCTTATTTATAGACAAATTCTTTCATAACGTACAAGCATTTTTGCATACTTTGTAAATATATTGTAGTGAGGTGGTTCAATGGCAAATAACGCAAAGATAATTTGCAAGAATGTTTTTAAGAATTATGATAAAGCGGCATTTACAAAAGCATTTACTCTAAAATGGATAGAGTTGATAAATCAATATGAGAAAAATAAAGGAAAGGCAACTCCTGCCAGATGATAGACAAACTATCCTACAAGATGTTATAATAACATTATGTAGAGATAGTTTGTTTCGTCTTCTCTGAAAAGGAGAACGAAGCATGATAGAATCAAAATCAAGAGTTGCTATTTATTGCCGCTTGTCAGAAGAAGATAGAAACAAACAATCAGAAACAGACGACAGTAACAGTATTCAGAATCAAAAATCAATGTTACTTCAATACTCATTAGAGCATGGTTGGGAAGTCTACAACATATACAGTGATGATGATTACACTGGTTCAGACAGACGACGACCAGAATTTAACAGGCTGTTGGAGGACGCAAAGAATCGTAAATTTGATATTGTCCTTTGTAAGACGCAATCCAGATTTACCAGAGAATTAGAGTTAGTGGAAAAGTATATCCATGGTCTTTTCCCAATTTGGGGTATTCGTTTTATCAGTATTGTTGATAATGCAGATACCGCTAATAAGGGAAATAAGAAGTCACGACAAATTAACGGTCTGGTAAATGAATGGTACTTGGAGGATATGTCAGAGAATATTAAAAGTGTTCTTACTGACAGAAGAAAGAACGGACACCATATCGGTGCTTTCGCCCTGTATGGTTACAAAAAAGACCCTGATGTAAAAGGTCATTTGATTATTGATGAAGAAGCTGCGGAAGTCGTCAGAGAAGTTTTTACACTGTTTTCACAAGGATATGGAAAAACTGCTATTGCCCGTATGCTGAATGATAGAGGAATCCCAAACCCAACGGAATACAAAAGACTTCACGGTTTGCGTTACAAACAACCTAAAACAAAAAACAGTACCCTATGGAAATATTTTGCCATATCAGATATGTTGGTAAATGAAATCTATATTGGTAATATGGTTCAAGGGAAATATGGCAGCGTTTCTTACAAAACAAAGCAAAATAAACCTAGACCAAAAGACCAGTGGTACAGAGTTGAGGGAACGCATGAACCAATTATTGACCGTGAGTTGTGGGATAGAGTTCAAGCATTGGTAGCACAAAAAGCAAAACCTTTCACAGTTGGGACTATCGGCTTATTTGCCAGAAAAGCTCGTTGCATGAATTGTGGTTATACAATGCGTTCATCAAAAAATCGTGGTAAACATTATTTACAGTGTTCTAACCGTCATGTAGCAAAGGACGCTTGTATAGGTTCTTTTATCTCGGTAGATAAGTTAGAAAAAGCTGTGATTGATGAACTTAATAAGTTATCCGCAGAATATCTTGATAAAGACGAGCTTGAACAGAATGTGCAATTCAACAGTGACTTGCGAGGGAAAAAAGAAGCTCTGGAAACGGAAATTGTTGCTTATCAGAAAAAGATTGCAGAATATACAAAAGGAATCCGTGAGTTATACTTGGATAAGGTAAAGGGTATTCTTTCTGAACTTGACTATTTGGATTTATCCAAAGACTTCTCAACACAAAAAGAAAGGCTCGAAAAACTGGTAATTGATACGCAGAAACAGCTTGATGTTATTGAAAGAAAAATGCAGGTTGGCGATAACAGACGTCAGTTAATCGAGCAATATACAAATCTTGAACACTTAGACAGGGAAATCGTTGAAAAGCTGATTGATTATGTATTGGTTGGCAAGAAAGACCCTGTAACTAAGGAAGTACCTATTGAAATACATTGGAATTTCTAAGGTTCTCATATCTGGCAGCTAGTATGCCAGATTATCGGGAACTATCTTTTAAAACCTCAATGTTGTCTTTACACAATCGTACCATCTGCAGCAAGGTCTTCGCTTAGATCGGTGATCGGATCTCCGACAGACTGGAAAGTAGTTGCGCTAAAAGGCATTCCGCTTGCTGCCTGTGGCCATACACCTGCTGTGTGGTCTACATAGTAAGCTCCGAATCCAGATTTTTTAATTTGTTCTGGTGTTAAATCTCTTGTTAACTGATGCACGATGGTACAGATCATTTCCAAATGAGCTAATTCCTCGGTTCCGACATCAGTTAATACTCCACATACATTTTTATAAGGCATTGCAAATCTCTGTGAAAGATATCTCAGGGAGGCTCCGAGTTCTCCATCAGGACCGCCATACTGTGTAATGATCAGCTGGGCCATTGCAGGATCAGTTCGTTTGATATTTACAGGAAATTCCAGTCGCTTCTCATAATTCCACATACTAGCATCCTCCCTTCTTCATCCATGGCCAGGAATCAGTTGCCCATGTAAAGTGATCGTCAATGTCAGCACTATCGATCGTTAATGGTTCAAAATTTCTGGCATATTCTTTTAGCGCCTGTTTTCTTGCTTTCTGGTATTGATTAAAATGGTTGATTGCTTTCTGATCATTTGGATGAGTATCCAGATACAAGGTTGTATCGATCAGGGCAAAGCTAACTGTATCAATATAGTTTAATAGTTTTTTCTTATCATACTGATTCATTATCTGCACGCCCCTTTCCCATAAAATGGTTTATTTAATTCTGGAAAGATTGTTCCGCATTTTAATCCCTCTTCTGGACTATAGATCTGATTCCAATGCTGCCAAGGAACATACTGCATTGCAACAGGCATAGAATCGATACCGCCATGGCGATGTCCATGATTTTTTATTTCAGACGGTTGGTTACAACAACATCGATCCATCGATATTCTCCTTTTCTTATTTATATTATCATGGTATGTATGTAAAATAGAAATGTGAGAATCTTCTTTTATAGTGTAAATTCTTGTTATTTGATAAAAATTCGTATAGAATAGATTGATCTTATGGCTGGGATCATTACTGATCGTAGTGATCTCAAATATAATGACAGGGGAAATAGATATATTAACATTGACTGCAGCATTAATTGGAGCAACATCTTTGATCTTTGCAGCAAAAGGTAATGTATGGGCACAGATTCTAATGATCATCTTTTGTATTCTATACGGAATTATCTCTTGGAAGTTTCACTACTGGGGATGTATGATCGTTACATTCCTTTTTTATGAACTATTAAAATATTTAAATACACCAAATCTTATGTTCAGCACAGTATCAATTGCAACCAGCTTTTTAGCGGCAACCCTTACAATGTTAAGATCTTCTTATTATGCACTGGGATATGCGTCAAACGATATTGTATTGATTATTTTGTGGGTTATGGCATCTATCAAAGATCCGTCATATTTTCCAGTGGTAGTAAATTTCATGATCTTTTTCCTAAATGATATGTACGGATTTATCAGCTGGAAGAAGAGAGAAGCAAAGATTGAAGAGAAGATAGAAATAGGATAAACAACAGATAAAACAGGTGGAAATGAGTAGAAAAATTCATTTCCACCTGTTTTTATGTTACAGAAAATTTATGAGAAATATTTAAAATCACAATAAAATCTGCTATAATAAATCAAAAATGAATAGTTCAAATATGAACTAAACATAAAGAAAGGAAAAATAAATGAAGATCAATATAGAATTTCCAAGAAAACTCTTAGAAGTATATAACGATGCATGTAAGCCATTATGCAAAAAGTTAAAATTACCACAAACAGCTTTTGATATTCTAATGTTTTTAGGAAACAATCTGCAGTATCAGACAGCAAGAGATATCGTTAAGGTTAGAAATATCAAAGCAAATCTTGTATCGATTAACGTGGACAAACTAGTAAAGGAAGGATACTTAAAGAGAGAAGCGATTGAAGGAGATCGGAGAAAGACAAAACTGGTCTGTACGACAAAAGCACAGCCAGTGATCAGGGAAGGACAACAGTTACAACAAGAATTTGTAGATCATTTGTTTGATAATATAACACAAAAAGAAAAAGAAATTTTTATCAAAGTGATGAAAACAATGGATAAAAATCTAGATGACATTTTGAAAGGTGGGAACTAAGATGAATATATTATTAACGATCATAGTAACATTTTTTGCAGGAATGGGAGCAGGACTTGGAACTGGGTTTGCGGGGATGAGTGCAGCAGCAGTGATCAGTCCGATGTTAATTACATTTCTTAAGATGAATCCATATATGGCTGTAGGAATCGCATTATCATCCGATGTACTGGCAAGTGCAGTTTCAGCTTATATTTATGGGAAAAATAAGAATCTTGATATCAAAAATGGAATGATCATGATGGTAACGGTATTACTGTTTACAGTCGCAGGAAGCTATATCGCAAGCCTTTTGCCCGCAGCAACAATGGGAAATTTCTCAGTTTTTATGACATTGCTATTAGGGATTAAATTTATCGTAAAGCCAGTTATGACAACAAAAGAAGCCATGCAAGGCGTTTCAGCAAAGAAACGAGCAATTCAATCCATCATTTGTGGAATGATGATCGGACTGATCTGTGGATTTGTCGGCGCTGGTGGTGGAATGATGATGTTACTGATCTTAACAAGCGTATTAGGATATGAGTTAAAAACAGCGGTAGGAACTAGCGTCTTTATTATGGCATTTACCGCATTTACAGGAGCCGCATCCCACTTTATGATCGGTGGGGCACCAGACTGGACGGTGTTTATCTTATGTGTTGCATTTACCCTGATCTGGGCAAGGATCGCAGCAAGATTTGCAAATAAAGCGACCCCAGAAACATTAAACAGGGCAACAGGAATCATTCTTGTGATCCTTGGAATCGTTGTTCTTGGATTTTCTATGCTATAAATGATGAAAAATATTGAAAGATCAAGGAAAAGAGTGATAAAATCAAACTATTAAATAAAAAAGGAGTCGAAATACAGCATGATAATCGATGAGTTAAAAAAGCAGGGAAAAGCTTTATTAGATGCAAGAAGAGAGGAGTTTGTAAGACAAAGCCTTTTATCCGATGAATTTCTAAATTTTATGCATCAAAATAGGAAACCCTTTGATCTTTTAATGTCATACTATGAATGTGCGATCATGGAAGTTGAAACAAAATTTAGGGTATTAAACCATGAACTATCTCTAGAATACGACAATAATCCGATTGAAAGCATTAAGACAAGAGTTAAATCGTATGACAGTATTTTAAAGAAGATCCGAAGAAAAAATATTCCTTTAAATCTGCAAGATATTGAGAAAAATTTAAAAGATATAGCAGGAGTAAGAGTTATCTGTTCATTTCCAGATGATATTTATCAATTAGCAGAGAGTTTCTTAAAACAGGATGATATTACATTGATCGAGCGAAAAGACTATATCAGGAATCCAAAACCAAGTGGTTATCGAAGCCTGCATTTGATCATACAAGTACCAATCTTTTTACAAAATGAAAAGAAGATGGTTAACGTTGAAGTACAATTTCGAACAATAGCAATGGATTTCTGGGCAAGCCTTGACCATAAAATGAGGTATAAGAAAGAGTTGTCCAGTGAAGAAGTAGAAATCATTCAGGAAGAACTCTATGACTGTGCAAGACAAAGTGCAGCCCTCGATGAGAGAATGCAGGGAATCAGAGATCGTATTACGAAGAAACAAAGGACAGACACACTATTAATAGAAGATAAATTGTAATTTTTGACTGACTGTGTCAGAATAGGACAAGTATTAAAAAAAGTATAAAAATTTGTTAAGAAAGTGTTAATGAATTGACGGTAAAAAAATGAATATTATCATTGTTGGGTGTGGTAGAATTGGTTCTACACTTGTTGAGGAATTAAGTGGAGAAAACCATGACATTTCCATTATTGATGAGAAGACAGTTTCAGGATTTACCACAACAGGATATGCATCTACAGACTTTAATAAATGGCCGGAATTTTCAAAAATTATCTTGGTCATGCTGATGTTTTCCGGGGCATGTGCAGGAAGTACCGGTGGTGGTATGAAAGTATCAAGACTTGTCATTATGCTAAAGTTCCCAATGCTGTTATTGATCAATCCATATACATGGAAAGAAATGAAATTAAAGAAAAATAAGAAAAAAGGCCGTAGCTAATGGCCTTTTTTCTTATTTATCGGTAATTTATGAGACAAGTCTTTCTTTTTTTGAAGTTATATAATAAAATAAGGATAATCAAAATGGGAATGGAACGGAGGAGCATATGAAACGAAATACAGATTTTATGCTTCGTGATATTGCAGGCGAAGTAATTCTTGTACCAACAGGAGCCGCAACTCAGCAGTTTAATGGAATGATCACATTAAATGAAGTAGCAGCATTTATCTGGAAGAATTTGGATGAGTCTGAATCAAGAGAGATATTAGTTGATAAGATCATGGACGAATTTGAAGTAGACAGGGAAACGGCAACAAGAGATGTCATAGGTTTTGTAAGTGCCTTGTATGAGCGTGGATTGGTATTGGATGAATGAGAAAGATAGCAAATGATGTTTATATTCCAGTATTAAAAGAACTGGTGGAAGAAGGAAAAGAAGTCAGTATGATGATCAGTGGGAGCAGCATGAATCCATTTCTGATTCATCAGAGAGATTATATTTTGATGAGGAAGCCAGAAAGAGAATTAAAAGTTGGAGATATGGTGTTTTTTCAGAGAAATGACGGAGCATATGTGATGCACAGAATCCATCATATCAATAAAAAAGAAAAGTTATTTATCATTGGGGATGCACAGACAGAGATGGAAGGTCCAATTGATAAAGAACAGGTCTTTGCGATCATTATCAAAGTAAAGAGAAAAGGTAAATGGATCTCACCAGGAGATTTCTGGTGGGAGTTTTTTGAGCATATCTGGCTGCATTTGATACCATTTCGCAGAATATTGATGAAATTATACGGAATCAGAAGATAAAGAGTGGTAATATTTTACTTATTACCATTCTTTTTTTGTTATCAGACCATGATGAGAGTGTCAAAAGTAAATTTTGCCACTCTCTGATGTATCCAGATTGTTC
>OLRC01000943.1_pt1 | contig 20135 bp, 12 predicted proteins | sample 1672081 | NCBI WGS metagenome assembly OLRC01 (sample SAMEA3136643, study PRJEB25190) | human gut metagenome | biome: human gut; feature: human-associated habitat; material: faeces | place: Austria | collected 2013
GCCGTGCCGCAGCTGCCGGAGCGGTGCTTAAGCCGCAAGGCGGGAATTGTGCGGTATTGCCCTAATTTGAATTTTGCTGAATTTTGTTTTCGCCCTGATTTTACAGCCAGAACTGCACCAGACGGCTGACATTCTGGTACAGCGCGGGATTCTGGCCCAGAAGGCCCGGTTCCGCAGCAAAGTAGACACAGAAGCTGTAACAGATCCCCACGGCAACAGCTGCCAGCATCGCCCCCTGCAGCATGTGCTGCACGGTATGCAGGATGCTGCCCGATGCGGCGGCCTGCACACGCGGGGCAAGAGCGCTTTCGGCCCACAGCCAGACCAATGCGGCGGCGAACAGCAGCGGGGTTAAATAGTCGCTGAGATAGCGGTAGAGCACACCGGCCATCTGGCAGTCCAACGCGGCCAGAATAACAGCCAGCAGCACGGGCAGCAGCACCATGGCGCGCAGGTCTTTCTGCCTTGCCATACGGCGGCGCAGCAAAGGCAGGGCCGCAAAGGCCCACAGCAGCGGCAGGCTGACCAGGGCACCGCCGTAAAATACTTCGGTAATGGTCATACCCATAAAGTTTGTCTGCATTTTGGTACCCGCCAGGTAGGGGAACACCGCCTGCACCACCGGCAGGGACAGGAAATAGGTGAACAACGCCGGGGCCAGCCGCCCCATGCGGAAGCCGCGGTGGGTCATATCGTTGCTGGTCAGGTTGTAATTGGCGCCAAAATCAAACGGCGAGCCGAACCGCGCGGCATTGTAGGCCATCAGCCCCAGGGCTACCAGAATAACCGGCAGAACAAAGGCGATGGCTTCGGTTATTCCCTGCTTGCTGCGCAAGCGTTTTTGCCGGATATACTGCGGCCAGAAGATCGGCAGGCAGAGCACGGCAAACAGCTCCATCTGGGGGCGGCATCCCGCCACCAGCGCCATGCACAGGCTGCCAAGCGCCATGTGCAGCATGATTTTGCCATGGTGCTGCACCGGGGTGTTGGCGGCGCACAGCCACTGCCACAGGGCCAGCAGCACAAATGCCGCGCCGCACAGGATGGCGTATTCATACACCGAGGGGCGCAGCAGCAGGTAGTACACCTGGCTGCCGCCCGCAATGCCCGCCGCAGCCAGCAGGCAGGCCGCCACTGAGGCGGACGGAAACCAGCGCTGCGCAGCCTGCTGCACCAAACCAAACACTGCCAAAATCAGCAGCCAGGCCATCACGATCATGGCCAAGCTGGGCGGCAGGTCCGGTACGCCGGTCAGCAGCTCAAACGGCAGCTGGAACAGCAGGCACGGCACAATGCCAAAGTAAACATAGTACCGCCCCTGATAATAAGCAACATCCCACAAAGCATCCGGGGCCGCGCTCTGACGGGCGGCGGTATCGTAAGGGTTCTGCATCTCCGCCATGGCAGCGGGCGGGTCGCGCTGCAGATCCAGGCGGCCATTCAGCAGGCTGTGGGCCAGAGCGCCGTACTGCGCAGCGGAATCATTCTGCCAATCGCTGATATGCTGGGTGAAGGTGATACGGCTTTCGCCGTCCCAGTTTTCGACATTATAAAACGAGGTCGCCACGCCGGAGTTGCGGGCATCGGCAAAGGGGGCCGCTGCGGCCAGCAGGCAGAGCATGCAGCCCAGCACCAGCACCGCCGGGCGGTATTTGGCGCGGTGGGTCAGGTAGGCTTCGTGCCACGCGGCAGCGCCGGGGCGCAGCCCCCACAAGGCCAGCAGTGCCAGATACACCACTGCCAGCCGCAGCAGCGAGAAATCCATCGGGCGGGGTACATTGGCCAGAACCGCCTGCACGGTATAGTTCAGGTCATAACTGCGGTACTCTCCGCTATAGCCCTCCGCTTGCAGGGTCAGGGTATCCACCGCGCCGGAAAAATCCAGCGTGCGCACCAGGCTGCGTGCCGCTCGCGGGGCCACCTGCCACTGCCAGCTCTGGCGCGGGGCGGTGCTGGCTTCGTCGGTACCGGACACCCACAGGATAAACAGCGGGTTCTGATCCTGCGGATAGTTGCCGTCATACTGGTAGACAACGCCATCCAGCGCAACGTTATACAGCGGCTGATGGATGCCGGTAAAGGTAAGGGTACTGTGCGCATCGTTCAAAGCAATCGGCTCCCCATCCGCCGGGGCATCCTGCAAATAGGCGCGCAGGTCAACGAGCTGGTAGCCGTAGGTTGCAAAATAGGGTGCGTTGCCCACGAATACTTCCAGGCCAATGGCGGCAATCAGCAGCGCAGCAACCGTCCAAAGTGTGCGGTACCGCCGCCCGCTGCGCAGGCGGAGTAACAACACAGTGCCGCAGGCCCACAGTGCCGCCCCATTGATGGCCAGCAGGCGGAACAGATCAAACCCCTGCGCCAGCCCCGGCTGGGCAAACACACATGCTGCGATGATCCACACTGCCAGCACAATGCCCGGCCCGGCCAGTACATCCGCATGGGTTGCCCTGCGGTCGCACAGCCGCCCCGGCAGTGCCCAAACCAGCACCCCCAACAGGATGCTGACACAAATTGCTGCTGCAAACATAAAAAGCCCCCATACCAAAGTGTATGGGGGTATTATACTATGAATTGCGGTTTTTGTCGATATTGGGGGTGCAGGCGTCCTCTTCCTGCGGATCGGACGGCTGTTCGCCTGCCCGCTCCGCTTTACGGTACTGCGCGGGGGAAAGCCCGGTTTCCTTTTTGAACACACGGCTGAAATACAGCGGGTTATCATACCCGACGATCTCGGAAACTTCACCGATGCTGTATTTGGTGCGTTCCAGCAAGCGCTGTGCATTGCCGATACGCAGCGACTGGATATACCGTGCGGGCGACAAGCCCACATACTGTTTGAAGCTACGGATGAACCATGCCGTGCTCATGTGCAGGGACTCGGCGTATTCATCCACATTGATGCGGGCAGTATAATTCTCGTTAAAATAGGCGGCTGCGGCTTCGATCTGCTCCCGCGTGGTGCCGTTGATCGACCGCCGTTCCTGCCGCTGGCGGCTGACCAGCACCAGCATCATCTGGAACAGCCCGGCCGTATAATCCCGATAGGCGTACTGGCAGAGCTGCAATTCCTGGATCATGCGGCGGAAAGTATTTTTGTACTCCGGCATAATGCCGCTGTAAAACACATGGCCATCCAGCGGAATCTCATGCGCCTGCAGCACTGCAGCGGCCTCGCTGCCGGAAAAATAGACCCAGAACACCTCCGGATGGTCCTCAAGATAGTAGATATAGCGGCGCTCTTCCTGCGGGCGGTACAGCACCATATGACCCGCTGTTACCACATGCTCGGCATCATCAAACCAGAAGTGCGCCTTGCCCGCAGCGATATAAAACAGCTGATACGCATTTTCATCATACCGCGTAATAGTTGGCAGGCTGGCGTGCTTTTTCAATCGGCATGTTCCGCAGGAATCCACTGTAAGCGGTGCAGTACAGCTGCCGTCCGCAGCCTGGCGGCTGTTGATGGAACCAAAATTGATATACATCTGTGTTGCCCCCTCGTGTTGGCTGGGTAAGACGGGCGCACCCATCTTTTATGTGGATTGTATAAGGCAACACCGCACAATTCCCGCCTTGCGGCTTAAGCACCGCTCCGGCAGCTGCGGCACGGCATCTGCGTTGCCAAAATGCTCGATAAGACATCCAGTATTATCTGCGCTTTTGGCTTGGCATCTGCCGCACCTCGCTCGCCGTATCGGCACTTAGAATTATGCGGTATTGCCATAATATTATCCACTATAGTGCAAGTGCAACTGGCCAAATCATATTGTTTTGTTATCCTTCTGTTATGATTTTTGTAAATAATATTAGAATACTTATCAAAATGTTTTTTCAGCTTTTCTGTTTTACCGCGGGGCCACAACAAAAAAGTGCCCGCCTGCTGCAAGGCAGCGTGCGGGCGCTTTCATGCTTATTCCTTTGCTTTTGAGCCGGGATTATTCAATGCCGGTCACGGTATAATCTTTGTCCTCAACGGCTTTTTTCAGCACAGTGTCATCCACCGGCTTATCCAGCGTTACAACAGCGGTACCGGCGGTGTGGCTTACTTCGGCGGCGGAAACACCGTCCAGCGCTTCCAGTGCCTTTTTCACGGTTGCTTCGCAATGGCCGCACATCATGCCTTCAATTTTAATGGTCTTATTCATGGTCGTGTTCTCCTTTTTGCTTGTTTTGTGTGCTTTGCGTTTATGGTCATGTTTGGTGCTGCGAATATCGAACAGGTTCAGCCGCAGTGCGTTGGAAACCACGCAGAAGCTGGACAGGCTCATGGCCGCAGCGCCGTACATCGGGTTCATCTGCCAGTGCAGCAGCGGGATAAAGACACCTGCCGCCAGGGGGATGCCCAACACATTGTAGGCAAAGGCCCAGAACAGGTTTTCGTGGATATTGTGCAGAGTAGCGCGGCTCAGGCGCATGGCGGCGGGCACATCGCTCAGGCGGCTCTTCATCAGCACAACGTCAGCGGCGTCAATCGCAACATCCGTACCGGCGCCAATGGCAATACCGACATCCGCGCGGGTCAGGGCCGGTGCATCGTTGATGCCATCGCCCACCATGGCCACGCGGCCCTTGTTTTTCAGGCTGCGGATCACAGCTTCCTTGCCATCGGGCAGCACACCGGCAATCACTTCGTCCACACCGGCCTGTGCACCAATGGCTTTGGCGGTGCGCTCGTTATCGCCGGTCAGCATCACAACACGGATGCCCATGCCCTGCAGTTCACGCACAGCCTGCGGGCTGTCCTCCTTGATGACGTCCGCCACCGCGATAACGCCCTGCATGGTGCCATCCTTGGCAAAGAACAGCGGGGTCTTGCCCTGGGCGGCCAGTGCTTCGGCGCTGGATGCCATCTTTTGCGGCACCGCCACGCCAAGGGTCTGCATCAGCTTGGCGTTGCCGCCGTACAGGGTACTGCCGTTCAGCACAGCCGTCAGGCCATTGCCGGGCAGAGCCTGGAAATCTGCCACCTCGGCGGGGGGCAGGTTATCCTCCTGTGCCTTTTGCAGCACAGCGCGGGCCAGCGGGTGTTCGCTCTTCTGCTCCAAGGCAGCGGCAAGGCTCATCAGTACCTGCTCCGTCACACCGTCTGCGGGCAGGATATCCGTCACGCGCGGCTCGCCGCTGGTGATGGTGCCAGTTTTATCCAGGGCAACGATCTCGGTTTTACCGGTCTGCTCCAGCGAAACCGCGGTTTTGAAGAGAATGCCGTTTTTAGCGCCCACACCATTGCCAACCATAATGGCAACCGGCGTTGCCAGGCCCAGCGCGCAGGGGCAGCTGATGACCAGCACTGAAATACCGCGGGCCAAGGCAAAACCGACCGTCTGCCCTGCCAGCAGCCACACGATGGTGGTGATAACGGCCAGCGTGATCACCACCGGCACAAACACACCGGAGACGCGGTCTGCAATTTTGGCAATGGGTGCCTTGGTGGCTGCGGCATCGCTGACCATCTGGATGATCTGAGCCAGCGTGGTATCCTGACCCACGCGGGTGGCACGGCAGCGCAAAAAGCCGGATTGGTTCAGGGTTGCGGCGCTCACGCTGTCGCCTTCGGCCTTATCCACCGGGATGCTCTCACCGGTCAGAGCCGATTCGTTCACCGCGCTGCTGCCTTCCAGCACCACGCCGTCAACGGGGATATTCTCGCCGGGACGCACCACAAACACATCGCCCTGCTGCACCTGTTCGATGGGAACGGTAACTTCCGCCCCATTGCGCAGCAGCGTTGCGGTTTTGGGGGCCAGGTTCATCAGGCCTTTCAGGGCATCGGTGGTCTTGCCCTTGGAGCGGGCTTCCAACGTTTTGCCCACCGTGATCAGGGTCAGGATGGTTGCGGCGGATTCAAAATAAAACTCCTCCATATAGCCCATCACGGCCATGGCATCCCCCTGCACCTGGGCCACCGTCATGGCAAACAGAGCGTAAGTGCTGTAGCCAAAGGCCGCGGTAGCGCCAAGGGATACCAGGGTATCCATATTGGGGGCACGGTTCCACAGCGCCTTAAAGCCGCTGATAAAGAACTTTTGGTTGATGACCATGATGATAATGGTGAGCAGCATCTGTAAAATACCCATTGCCACATGGTTGCCCTGCATAAAGCCCGGCAGCGGCCAGTTCCATAGCATGTGCCCCATGGAGAAGTACATCAGCACCACCCAGAAGATCAGCGAGGCAATCAGGCGGCGTTTGAGGCGCGGGGTCTCGGTATCTTTTAAGGCATCTGCTGACGGCGCGGCGGACTGGGCGGCAGCGTTTTTAGGGCTTGCGCCATAGCCTGCGGCTTCCACTGCGGCCACAATATCTGCCGGAGCGGCGGTGCCCTCCACACCCATTGAGTTGGTCAGCAGGCTGACCGAGCAGGATGTTACGCCCGGCACTTTGCTGACGGCTTTTTCCACCCGGGCACTGCACGCGGCGCAGCTCATCCCGGTTACGTTATATTGTTCCACTTCTTTCCTCCGGTTTCCTCTCTTTTGCGGTAGTGATTCTATAATTCCTGTGTGATGATTGGTGAGTGGTTTCGCTTTGGTGTTTGAACACGGGTTGTTGATGTTTGAGTTGTTTCTATGGCAATACCGCATAATTCTAAGTGCCGATACGGCGAGCGAGGTGCGGCAGATGCCAAGCCAAAAGCGCAGATAATACTGGATGCTGCAAAGGTGAGCGCCGCCAGTGGCGGAAACAGCGAACCGAAGCAGGGGCAGCGGTCGCAGAGTGCGAGGGGCTTTTGCCCCCGAAGCACGATGCGGGTACCGCAACCCGACATTATCGAGCATTTTGGCAACGCAGATGCCGTGCCGCAGCTGCCGGAGCGGTGCTTAAGCCGCAAGGCGGGAATTGTGCGGTGTTGCCCTATCCTCGCCCCCCTTTTGGTGAGCGGCTAGCCTGCAATTCGACGTATTATTGAGGTTACCATTTCTATCCACACTCTCCTTGCGGAGAGCGATACGTTGGGGGCAACCAAGGCCGATGCGGCATTTCTATCCACACCCTCTCACAGGGAATGACTGGCATTTATTCATGGCTCTGGTAATGTTACACAAACTTTTACCGATGTTTGTGAACAGAAAAACAACCGTACTGGGCACTGGCATGGCATTTTTGCTGGCTCAAACACTCGTGCATTTATTTCATGTTCTGCTTCTGCTATTTTGTGCAGGCAATGCTTATTTCATCAGTTTCTGCAGCGTTTTCAGCAGCTCATCCACAACTTCGTCATTCCCGGCACGGATACCATCCGCCACACAGGTGCGGATATGGTTTGCCAGCAGCTCACGGTTGAACGCGTTCATCGCCGCCGTTACCGCCGCCGACTGCACCAGAATATCCGGACAATACACTTCGTTTTCCACCATCCCACGGATGCCCCGAATCTGCCCTTCGATCCGGTTCAGTCTGTGGACCAGGCTTTTATACTCTTCTTCACTGCGATGCTTTGTTTTGTGTGCACAGCAGCAACACGGTTCCTTCTTTTCGTTTTCCTGCATTATGTTACCCTCCCATCACATGCAAGGTACCCCGGCGGGGTATATTCACTATATACCCTGCCGGGGTACCTTGTCAAGTAGATAATATAATATTTTTATATTATTTTATGCGAGAGTTTTTTACTATAGCAATTTTTAAAATTAAAGCGGATATCCGCATGAACAAAACCACCCTGAACAGTCAGAAAGAGAAACATTCCATGCTCTCCTTGCGGAGAGCGACCCCGGAAGCATTATGCTTTGCCATAATCACCCCGGGCAAAGTTACTTTTCCCTGCAAGATGTTGCAGTCTTTTTAAAAAACGATTTCATCGGCACAATGTCAATCGTTACAAATCAAGGTAAAGTCTGGACGATTTCCAAAACATCCCGCTTTGATTACGATGCAGCTTTTGCAGAACTGCGCAAATATCGCGGTGCAGCGGAAAAGGAATGGGATGACGTTATTGACAACTTCTTGAAAAACGGCTATACTTACGGTATAGGAAGGAGTTGATGCCATATGTTGGACGGAGATAAGCTCTCTTGGGAAGAAGGCTGGGCTTATATTGAGAAAGCATATGAGGAAGGCAAGAAACTCCGCGAAGAACGACAAAAACAAACCGAAACAACACAAAAATAATGCAACTTGAACCACGATGCACGCGCACCGTGGTTTTTGTTTACCCATTTTTAGCACGATGCAGACCGCACCGTGCTTTTATTATGCCCATTTTGCCCGCATGAGGACGGAACGGGCACCATCGCAGAGGGCAGTGCGTACCCTATCCACAACCGGATGTAGACGGAGAACTGCGTCACCAAACCGAGGTTTTACCCACAGAAAGGAGTTTCCACCATGAAACGCGAAGACGTAAAGAACAAGATCCCCGGCATTACCGAGGAGCAGCTGAACTGGCTCATGCAGGAGAACGGCAGCGATATCACCCGGGAGAAATTTCTATCCACACTCTCCTTGCGGAGAGCGACTTGAGCTTGCCGGAAACACCCACCCGCGTTGTGTTATTTCTATCCACGCTCTCCTTGCGGAGAGCGACTTTTCTGTTTGCGGATCATATCGAGCTGCGTGCAATTTCTATCCACGCTCTCCTTGCGGAGAGCGACCAGCCGGCAACAAAGCAGGCGCAGAATCTTTTAAATTTCTATCCACGCTCTCCTTGCGGAGAGCGACGGACCAAAACTGCGCCAGCTCTTCGGGGCCTTTATTTCTATCCACGCTCTCCTTGCGGAGAGCGACGTCGGAGAATTATTCCAAATTAACATAAACACAATTTCTATCCACGCTCTCCTTGCGGAGAGCGACGCACGCCACCATCAAGACAATCCAGGATAACACCATTTCTATCCACGCTCTCCTTGCGGAGAGCGACAGAACGAATTCCGATAGTTTTTTCTAAGCCTGTAAATTTCTATCCACGCTCTTTATTGTTTCGATTCTTTTCATTACGAGGGATTTCTATCCACGCTCTCCTTGCGGAGAGCGACCTGGCATCAACCCCGATCAGTCCGGCAAGACTGATATTTCTATCCACGCTCTCCTTGCGGAGAGCGACGGTTTTTACGCCGGACTGCTTCTTGCAAATGCGGATTTCTATCCACGCTCTCCTTGCGGAGAGCGACCCGCTGAGGGCGAACGCGTGAGCTACACTTACGCAATTTCTATCCACGCTCTCCTTGCGGAGAGCGACTTGGGCAGCAAGGCCAGACAGGCAATGCAAGCGATTTCTATCCACGCTCTCCTTGCGGAGAGCGACTCTATGGGTCTTGACGGGAGGTTCAAGTTGTAATGATTTCTATCCACGCTCTCCTTGCGGAGAGCGACCGTACGGGGCCCTTAAACACGTCCACCAAACGGAGATTTCTATCCACGCTCTCCTTGCGGAGAGCGACCATGACGACAAATATTAGTAACCTTAAGGTATTCTATTTCTATCCACGCTCTCCTTGCGGAGAGCGACCGCTGGAGCTTGAACCAGTCCCGAACTTCCGGTTTATTTCTATCCACGCTCTCCTTGCGGAGAGCGACAAAAATCTGTTGAAATTGGAGGATAACGAGGCATATTTCTATCCACGCTCTCCTTGCGGAGAGCGACGCGTTCAAGCAGATTCTTGAGGGATTTGGCAATGGATTTCTATCCACGCTCTCCTTGCGGAGAGCGACCATATTCACAGCACGTCACCCGGCCATCGGGGTATTTCTATCCACGCTCTCCTTGCGGAGAGCGACCGAAAGCAGCGGCCGCATCGGCTTGTTTTGCCACATTTCTATCCACTCTCTCCTTGCGGAGAGCGACGCAAACCCAGGGCCTTAAAATCCCGGCGTTGTGTATTTCTATCCACGCTCTCCTTGCGGAGAGCGACCCTAAACGGTTTCGCGATGCGTTGAAACACCTGCATTTCTATCCACGCTCTCCTTGCGGAGAGCGACATTCCATCATGTTTGTCAATTTGAGGGTTGTTGATATTTCTATCCACGCTCTCCTTGCGGAGAGCGACGCAAAGACGTTTGAGCATTATTATAATCAGTATGATTTCTATCCACGCTCTCCTTGCGGAGAGCGACGTAATAGCCCGGTGGTCGTTCCACGGACTGGACATTTCTATCCACGCTCTCCTTGCGGAGAGCGACCCCTTGCTTCCGGTATCAATCCTAATCAGTCTGATTTCTATCCACGCTCTCCTTGCGGAGAGCGACTGGCTCTTGACCAGTATCTCAACGAGCAGGAGGTATTTCTATCCACGCTCTCCTTGCGGAGAGCGACGTGTTTTCAACCTTTTTGCCAATCCGGGTAGTACTATTTCTATCCACGCTCTCCTTGCGGAGAGCGACGCTTAAAAAGATACAAAAATTATGGGATGCTCCTATTTCTATCCACGCTCTCCTTGCGGAGAGCGACCTCATAGCATAAGCGTCCATAATAATCCGAATTCATGATTTCTATCCACGCTCTCCTTGCGGAGAGCGACGTCTCTTTTATGTTATATGATACATCTTCTCTCATATTTCTATCCACGCTCTCCTTGCGGAGAGCGACTGTTGGAACAATCGGCCAGCTACAACGCCGCATTGGAAAATTTCTATCCACGCTCTCCTTGCGGAGAGCGACCCGACACGAGCATTATAATCCTGGATGAGTACCAATTTCTATCCACGCTCTCCTTGCGGAGAGCGACCGACGACCTTCAAGTGCCGGCAAGCGTGTCAAAAATTTCTATCCACGCTCTCCTTGCGGAGAGCGACAGGCTGATTCCGTCTCTCAGTACAATGCTATTTGATTTCTATCCACGCTCTCCTTGCGGAGAGCGACTTTACGCCAATTTCAGCGGGTTTTATTGGTGGATAATTTCTATCCACGCTCTCCTTGCGGAGAGCGACGGCTGCCAACGGCCTTGCGAACGCCCCACCACAAATTTCTATCCACGCTCTCCTTGCGGAGAGCGACCTTTCTTTCATTATCTATAGTATAACTGATAATTGTATTTCTATCCACGCTCTCCTTGCGGAGAGCGACCAACAAGATAAGCACCATCCACATCACGAGAGAGGATTTCTATCCACGCTCTCCTTGCGGAGAGCGACCCGATACAGGCGAACATCTTAAAGTTGTAAAGATATTTCTATCCACGCTCTCCTTGCGGAGAGCGACAAGCTAACAGTGATAGGATAGTTCCAGCCGGTTTATTTCTATCCACGCTCTCCTTGCGGAGAGCGACACGGTTTTTTCAATTTTCCAAGTTGTCATAATAATTTCTATCCACGCTCTCCTTGCGGAGAGCGACAAATTGTTGCCACTAAGCTTTAATGTTACGATCTATTTCTATCCACGCTCTCCTTGCGGAGAGCGACAGCATAGTGGAGCGTAACAGATGACAAATCCTGTTATTTCTATCCACGCTCTCCTTGCGGAGAGCGACCTAGCTTTTCGACTTCTATTATCTCCGTGACTGCATTTCTATCCACGCTCTCCTTGCGGAGAGCGACCGTGCCCTTTAGGCCCGCAAGCCATCTATCCATGTATTTCTATCCACGCTCTCCTTGCGGAGAGCGACGAAAGGCCCGGCCAAAACTGCCAAAGCAAATAAGGATTTCTATCCACGCTCTCCTTGCGGAGAGCGACCATATGGCCGCATCAACGACATTTCGCGCCTGATATTTCTATCCACGCTCTCCTTGCGGAGAGCGACCCGCGGGGCGGTTGCCTGTTACCTTGATAATATAATTTCTATCCACGCTCTCCTTGCGGAGAGCGACTAGTTTTGCTCAATTCCTCGATTATTGTGATGATATTTCTATCCACGCTCTCCTTGCGGAGAGCGACTTTTTTCCTGCCAAAATGGGCGGCAACAGTCAAATATTTCTATCCACGCTCTCCTTGCGGAGAGCGACAGGTTTCTGCCAACGCTACCCATGTATCTAGTTTTATTTCTATCCACGCTCTCCTTGCGGAGAGCGACAAGTAGGGCAAAAGCGATTCCGGCAAAAGTTGGCGATTTCTATCCACGCTCTCCTTGCGGAGAGCGACCTTCGCAAGGTTCCGATACTGGGTATTAAGTAATATTTCTATCCACGCTCTCCTTGCGGAGAGCGACTTATGACAACTGGCATAAAATTGCCCAAGCCAAGATTTCTATCCACGCTCTCCTTGCGGAGAGCGACAAATCCTCTTTGGTTGATGGGGTATGACGTTGGATTTCTATCCACGCTCTCCTTGCGGAGAGCGACTCTTTATCTTCTTCTAGCTGGGGGTTTATGCTAATTTCTATCCACGCTCTCCTTGCGGAGAGCGACGTGAATTCTGATTATTACGGCCGTCTTTGTTATGAGATTTCTATCCACGCTCTCCTTGCGGAGAGCGACTGGCAAAAGTACGACCTTAACAAGGATTGCTTGGATTTCTATCCACGCTCTCCTTGCGGAGAGCGACACGTTGGCGCGCCGCTTTATCGGCTGCGGTAACAATTTCTATCCACGCTCTCCTTGCGGAGAGCGACTGGCTTCAGATATTTCTATATTATCAAGATAACAAATTTCTATCCACGCTCTCCTTGCGGAGAGCGACTTGCGCGATTTGTGTGATGATATGTATCTTGTAATTTCTATCCACGCTCTCCTTGCGGAGAGCGACCACGCACCCAATCACAATCCTTGTCTGCATAGTAATTTCTATCCACGCTCTCCTTGCGGAGAGCGACTCTCCGCGTTGTGGATGGCTCTAAGTCGTCTATTATTTCTATCCACGCTCTCCTTGCGGAGAGCGACATGATACATCTAGTCTTATGAAATGTCAAGTCAAATTTCTATCCACGCTCTCCTTGCGGAGAGCGACGTTAAGGCCTACCGGCAACCAGCCTATCACACCGAATTTCTATCCACGCTCTCCTTGCGGAGAGCGACTGGAGAAAATAAGAAAATTAAAGTCATTCGTATATTTCTATCCACGCTCTCCTTGCGGAGAGCGACCCTCATATTCGCAGCACGTCACCCGGCCATCCGGGTATTTCTATCCACGCTCTCCTTGCGGAGAGCGACGCCGGGAAGGGCCCCACTGTCAAGGGTTATCGTAATTTCTATCCACGCTCTCCTTGCGGAGAGCGACTGTCAATGGAGACGTTCTATCAAGTTGTTTCGTCAATTTCTATCCACGCTCTCCTTGCGGAGAGCGACGGACCAGAACTGGGCCAGCTCTTCGGGGCCCTTATTTCTATCCACGCTCTCCTTGCGGAGAGCGACCCGAAATCGTTTCGCGGTCGTCGATGTCCTGCCAATTTCTATCCACGCTCTCCTTGCGGAGAGCGACGCAATGCCACCGGCCACGGCCCCGACGGCCGTTTATTTCTATCCACGCTCTCCTTGCGGAGAGCGACCGTCACGGGGTCGGAATCGCAAAAATTAATTTTGCATTTCTATCCACGCTCTCCTTGCGGAGAGCGACTGGGTGCCCCGGTGGAAAGAATGCCGTCATCCTCCATTTCTATCCACGCTCTCCTTGCGGAGAGCGACTTTAACAACGGTGTTGCACTGGTACCACATCAGCAGATTTCTATCCACGCTCTCCTTGCGGAGAGCGACTCGCAGTGGCGGACCTTGGCAAGCGGGATGTAGGGATTTCTATCCACGCTCTCCTTGCGGAGAGCGACCCTGCTCCGCGTCGCGGTATTTCAGCATGCCATCATATTTCTATCCACGCTCTCCTTGCGGAGAGCGACTTTCTTTCATTATCTATAGTATAACTGATAATTGTATTTCTATCCACGCTCTCCTTGCGGAGAGCGACATAGAGTTGGCATTTTTGGCAATAAACCCTATCACATTTCTATCCACGCTCTCCTTGCGGAGAGCGACCCCGGGAGCAAAATCCACCACCCCGGAAAGATACTATTTCTATCCACGCTCTCCTTGCGGAGAGCGACCGGTAACGGCCCGAATCATCGATCCCACCTATGATTTCTATCCACGCTCTCCTTGCGGAGAGCGACGGCGACAAAGACCAGGTAGTTAAGTGCCTGGCGCATATTTCTATCCACGCTCTCCTTGCGGAGAGCGACTCCGAGACTGTCCCGTGTCGTCCCGACGCCGATATTTCTATCCACGCTCTCCTTGCGGAGAGCGACTTTAAGGGGGACCACGGCCACATGAGCGGGGACATTTCTATCCACGCTCTCCTTGCGGAGAGCGACCTACTTTCATTATCTATAGTATAATTGATAAATGTATTTCTATCCACGCTCTCCTTGCGGAGAGCGACGATTCAACCGCATCAAGGACCTGGGCAGCACCCTGATTTCTATCCACGCTCTCCTTGCGGAGAGCGACGGGCCTGGATGTTACGATCATCGGCCGGACGTGGATTTCTATCCACGCTCTCCTTGCGGAGAGCGACCTTCCAAGGCCCACGCCTTGTCCGTCACGGGGTCGATTTCTATCCACGCTCTCCTTGCGGAGAGCGACGCGAACAGGCTATCAAGGCCGAGCAGACCGCCCGCATTTCTATCCACGCTCTCCTTGCGGAGAGCGACCCGCAGGACCTGATCGCCAAGGAGCTGGCCCTGGCATTTCTATCCACGCTCTCCTTGCGGAGAGCGACCAGGGTATGTCGTAGGAGATGGAGGATTCCATAATTTCTATCCACGCTCTCCTTGCGGAGAGCGACCGCTTTACGATCTCCGCGCATTGCCTTGATAGTCGGATTTCTATCCACGCTCTCCTTGCGGAGAGCGACCCATTTTTGCGGTCAGACCCTATGATGCGCCGATATTTCTATCCACGCTCTCCTTGCGGAGAGCGACTTGAGGAAGTATCCGGTGATACTTGGCAACGTGATTTCTATCCACGCTCTCCTTGCGGAGAGCGACTCAATGAGTTGTTGGAGCAGTCCGCGAGCTACCATATTTCTATCCACGCTCTCCTTGCGGAGAGCGACCGGTTATGAACAATATTGTACTCATGCCCGGGAAATTTCTATCCACGCTCTCCTTGCGGAGAGCGACCGTTTGCCCGCCGGTGGGCAGCTTGGTGCTGTTTATTTCTATCCACGCTCTCCTTGCGGAGAGCGACCAAAGATACCACCGCCAGGCAGCAGATCGCGGATATTTCTATCCACGCTCTCCTTGCGGAGAGCGACTGCCTGCCGATCTGCAAATATGGGCTGCCCTTGATATTTCTATCCACGCTCTCCTTGCGGAGAGCGACTTCAGCTTGTTGGCGGGGTTGCTCGTTGCGTTATAATTTCTATCCACGCTCTCCTTGCGGAGAGCGACTGCATGAGGCGCTGCACCGTGGCCGGCTCTTGCCGATTTCTATCCACGCTCTCCTTGCGGAGAGCGACCCGGGGCCGAAATCCACCACCCCGGACAAGTACTATTTCTATCCACGCTCTCCTTGCGGAGAGCGACGGGGGCCCCGGTGGAAAGAATGCCGTCATCCTCCATTTCTATCCACGCTCTCCTTGCGGAGAGCGACCCCCAAATAAAAATAATGGGGGCCCCGGTGGAAAATTTCTATCCACGCTCTCCTTGCGGAGAGCGACGCTTTCCGATCTCCGCGCATTGCTTTGATGGTGGGATTTCTATCCACGCTCTCCTTGCGGAGAGCGACAACAGCGGGCGGCCTCATGCGGGCGGCGTATTTCCATTTCTATCCACGCTCTCCTTGCGGAGAGCGACGCGGGTGGTTCTTTATATCCGCGTTTCCACAGACATTTCTATCCACGCTCTCCTTGCGGAGAGCGACGACATAAAGCTGACCGACGCCCAGTATCTGGAGCTATTTCTATCCACGCTCTCCTTGCGGAGAGCGACCCCTGGCTCACGTCGTCGCCTGGGGAGAGCCGGACATTTCTATCCACGCTCTCCTTGCGGAGAGCGACACGCGGCCAAGGTGGGCTGGACGCTGGATGATAACAGCATTTCTATCCACGCTCTCCTTGCGGAGAGCGACCTATGACAGGCTGGGGCGTCCATGATCTGGTCGTATTTCTATCCACGCTCTCCTTGCGGAGAGCGACAATATTATAGCCGTTTATGTTTTCAAAGCCAACACATTTCTATCCACGCTCTCCTTGCGGAGAGCGACGCCGAAACAGCCAAAACATCAAACGCAGACACAATATTTCTATCCACGCTCTCCTTGCGGAGAGCGACACGGCTTCTTGCGTGGTCTGCCTAAAGAGCACTTATTTCTATCCACGCTCTCCTTGCGGAGAGCGACTTCGCGGCTGGACGCTGAATATTAACGGTCCGATATTTCTATCCACGCTCTCCTTGCGGAGAGCGACATACGCCTGTAAAGGCGTATAATATAATCAAAGGATTTCTATCCACGCTCTCCTTGCGGAGAGCGACCCAGTTTAGGCGTTGGACTATACCTCGTGACAGAAATTTCTATCCACGCTCTCCTTGCGGAGAGCGACCAGTTGTACATCAATCGGACGGCCAAAGCGGTTATATTTCTATCCACGCTCTCCTTGCGGAGAGCGACGCGTTGATAAGGTATCTTATCAATACCTATCATCATTTCTATCCACGCTCTCCTTGCGGAGAGCGACTTTTGCAAATGTGAAAAACGTATGGGATCATGTATTTCTATCCACGCTCTCCTTGCGGAGAGCGACGTCCGGTTCGTCCAGCTGTGCCAGGGTGGAATCCAATTTCTATCCACGCTCTCCTTGCGGAGAGCGACTTCGACAAATCCAAAAGATCGAGAACGGAGAAGCATTTCTATCCACGCTCTCCTTGCGGAGAGCGACGATATGCGCAGCCATAACCGCCGGCTGAATCAAGAATTTCTATCCACGCTCTCCTTGCGGAGAGCGACTGCCGGGGTAAGTATCCGATGTGTTGCCCTCGTAATATTTCTATCCACGCTCTCCTTGCGGAGAGCGACTCTTGCTAGTGGGATTAATCCTGACCAGTCCGGATTTCTATCCACGCTCTCCTTGCGGAGAGCGACGGAGACCACATAAGAGTATAATCAACAGCATAATATTTCTATCCACGCTCTCCTTGCGGAGAGCGACACCGGCCCAATTTGTAGGCGCGGAATCGGGATAGAATTTCTATCCACGCTCTCCTTGCGGAGAGCGACGGTTGACGGCTCGGGCAAACGTTCAACATCGAAAATTTCTATCCACGCTCTCCTTGCGGAGAGCGACTCTCTTGCTAGTGGGATTAATCCTGACCAGTCCGGATTTCTATCCACGCTCTCCTTGCGGAGAGCGACGGGACGTCATCGCAGTGATCACCGAAGCCCAATCCATTTCTATCCACGCTCTCCTTGCGGAGAGCGACGGTTCTTGGGTGCTTTCAATTCAGATTGAATCTTAATTTCTATCCACGCTCTCCTTGCGGAGAGCGACGCAAAGTTCACCACCGTAAAACACTGCATAATCGGATTTCTATCCACGCTCTCCTTGCGGAGAGCGACACATACCGTCATAGCTTTCATATAACCCGGCTGTAATTTCTATCCACGCTCTCCTTGCGGAGAGCGACAAAAGACCCGTTAGGCGAAAACATGTCCCGCAAGATTTCTATCCACGCTCTCCTTGCGGAGAGCGACATCCGGTAGCTCGCTTTGTGTAAGCTTATGGGTATTTCTATCCACGCTCTCCTTGCGGAGAGCGACGCCGGTCAGCTTATCCAGCGTTCCAAAACCCGTTTATTTCTATCCACGCTCTCCTTGCGGAGAGCGACATCATGCAAATCATCCACAGCGGTCTGCACAGTAATTTCTATCCACGCTCTCCTTGCGGAGAGCGACAGCGACACAATAGCTGGCATTTCAGCCAGCGGGAATTTCTATCCACGCTCTCCTTGCGGAGAGCGACGATTTGCTACAAGTTTGTTGGTATATCTTGCATTATTTCTATCCACGCTCTCCTTGCGGAGAGCGACCTTCACGGACAGAAAACGAAGGACCATCGTTCTGTATTTCTATCCACGCTCTCCTTGCGGAGAGCGACCAGTTGATGTAGGTGTTAAATCCGCTCACCGATGATTTCTATCCACGCTCTCCTTGCGGAGAGCGACCTCATTTTATAGTATAATGTCTACATTCCTAGCATTTCTATCCACGCTCTCCTTGCGGAGAGCGACGTTGTTTGGGATGTTTAATAACATCGTCCATCCCAATTTCTATCCACGCTCTCCTTGCGGAGAGCGACCAATTACGGTGTGACCCTGGCTTACATGGTGATATTTCTATCCACGCTCTCCTTGCGGAGAGCGACTGCATTTCCTGTGGGGTTTATCGGGGATATTATATTTCTATCCACGCTCTCCTTGCGGAGAGCGACTCTGCCTTGCCTGTTTTCCTGGGATAGGCTGACCAATTTCTATCCACGCTCTCCTTGCGGAGAGCGACGTTTTTTGAAACTGTCCAAATCGCAATCCTGGACACATTTCTATCCACGCTCTCCTTGCGGAGAGCGACCACGATGTCTGCTTATACAGGTGATTGCAAATATATTTCTATCCACGCTCTCCTTGCGGAGAGCGACTTTAACAACGCTTTCTCCATTTCTTCCGATATAGCATTTCTATCCACGCTCTCCTTGCGGAGAGCGACTGCGGGTCATTGTATTCAAATGCCATCTCAATCTCATTTCTATCCACGCTCTCCTTGCGGAGAGCGACCTGAGAAAAAAAGGGACATACACGATCAGCGGTATTTCTATCCACGCTCTCCTTGCGGAGAGCGACTGTCTTATGTTACTTCCGTGTTTATGCTGATTTGATTTCTATCCACGCTCTCCTTGCGGAGAGCGACGTCAGGTGCGTTATTTCTTACATATGGATAACCCTATTTCTATCCACGCTCTCCTTGCGGAGAGCGACGGCATCGTGCCAGTCATTTTGGCGCCACGCGCGTAATTTCTATCCACGCTCTCCTTGCGGAGAGCGACTGTCAGTGGCGGCGTTCTGTCAAACTCTTTCGGCAATTTCTATCCACGCTCTCCTTGCGGAGAGCGACCATGGGGCAGCGAAGATGTGCCGCAGCAATTGTTGATTTCTATCCACGCTCTCCTTGCGGAGAGCGACCGGGTGACAGTATGGAGATCTTTGAGCGATTGCAAATTTCTATCCACGCTCTCCTTGCGGAGAGCGACATGACATCCCATTTGTTCCGCGTTGTACCATAGGATTTCTATCCACGCTCTCCTTGCGGAGAGCGACAACACGCCTGTATTCCTTGTTATTCTTGATAACGATTTCTATCCACGCTCTCCTTGCGGAGAGCGACTGTTTACCGGGGAAAGCAGGATATCCGCAAAAAAATTTCTATCCACGCTCTCCTTGCGGAGAGCGACTTCATGCCCTCCTGCAAGGCCATTTCATTGTCACGATTTCTATCCACGCTCTCCTTGCGGAGAGCGACAATATCTTGTGCGTTGTCAGCGTCTAAATTGGGGGATTTCTATCCACGCTCTCCTTGCGGAGAGCGACCGGCTATTGATGTGTTTCTGGCTGTCTGGGCGGTTATTTCTATCCACGCTCTCCTTGCGGAGAGCGACGGTGGGCAGAGTGATAAATCACATTAAAACATACCATTTCTATCCACGCTCTCCTTGCGGAGAGCGACCAAGCCGCACAAACTTGCTAAACTAAATTTCAAATTTCTATCCACGCTCTCCTTGCGGAGAGCGACATCAAAGAGAGGTGTGCAGGGATTGCCTAACAGGATTTCTATCCACGCTCTCCTTGCGGAGAGCGACCAAGTAATCCAGCGTGCAGCCTTTGAGCGCCCCTTATTTCTATCCACGCTCTCCTTGCGGAGAGCGACCGATTTGTTCTCCAAACGCATCTAACAGCGCATATATTTCTATCCACGCTCTCCTTGCGGAGAGCGACGATACCGTATCAGCGCCAGATATACCAAAAGAGCAATTTCTATCCACGCTCTCCTTGCGGAGAGCGACTCGCGTACCCTGATATGATTATTTGTACCAACGTTATTTCTATCCACGCTCTCCTTGCGGAGAGCGACGGTATATTTAATTGTTTTTCCAATCCGGGTAGCACTATTTCTATCCACGCTCTCCTTGCGGAGAGCGACAAGGTACCTAATCAGAGCGAGATATACCAGTAAAATTTCTATCCACGCTCTCCTTGCGGAGAGCGACCGATTTGTTCTCCAAACGCATC
>OLRC01000951.1_pt1 | contig 20028 bp, 18 predicted proteins | sample 1672081 | NCBI WGS metagenome assembly OLRC01 (sample SAMEA3136643, study PRJEB25190) | human gut metagenome | biome: human gut; feature: human-associated habitat; material: faeces | place: Austria | collected 2013
GCCAGCGTCGAACCGCAGGTGGAGGCCATGGACGACGAGCCGTTCGACTCGAGGACCTCGGACACCACGCGGATGGCGTAGGGGAACTCGTCTTCGCTGGGAAGCACCGGGATCAGCGCGCGCTCGGCCAGCGCGCCGTGGCCGATCTCGCGGCGCTTCGGAGCGCCCATGCGGCCGGTCTCGCCCGTGCAGTACGGCGGGAAGTTGTACTGGTGCATGTAGCGCTTGCCCTCGGCGGGGTCGATGGTGTCGAGGCGCTGCCATTCGTTCAGCATGCCGAGCGTGCAGACGGAGAGCGCCTGCGTCTGGCCGCGCTGGAACAGGCCCGAGCCGTGCACGCGGGGCAGGTAGCCCGGCACGATGTACAGCGGGCGGATGTCCTCGGGACGACGGCCGTCGGCGCGCTCGCCCGTCTCGATGACCATCGCGCGCATGGCCTTCTTCTCGAGCTTCTTGAGCTCGGCGGCGATGTCGCCCTTCCATGCGGCGCGCTCCTCATCGGAGAACTGCTCCTCCTTAATGCGGGCCTTGAGCTCTTCCACCTTGCCCATGCGCGAAAGCTTGTCGGCATCGCGCAACGCGGCGGACATCTCAGCCATGAACGGCGCGACGCGCTCGGCGATGGCCGGGTCGGCGACGTGGACGGGCCACTCGACCGGCTCGATGTTCGCACGGTCGAGGAAGCGCTGCTGGGCTTCGCAGAACGCGGCGATGGCCTCCTGGCCGAACGTCATGGCGGCCAGCATGTCCTCTTCGGAGATCTCGTCGGCGCCGGCCTCCACCATGGAGATGTAGTCGGCCGTGCCGGCGATGGTCAGCTCGAGATCCGAGTTCTCGGATTCCTCGAACGTGGGGTTCACGATGAACTCGCCCGTCTCCACGTCGCGGCCGATGCGCACGCAAGCGGCGGGGCCGTCGAAGGGAGCCGCGCCCAGCATGAGGGCAGCGCTGGCGCCCATGACGCAGATGGTGTCGGGCGGGTTGATGCTGTCGACGACGAGCGTCGTGCACACGACGTGCACCTCGCGCTTGAAGCCGTCGGCGAAGCCGGGACGGATGGGACGGTCCACCATGCGGGCCGTCAGCGTGCCCTTGTCGGAAGGACGCGCCTCGCGCTTGAGGTAGCCTCCCGGGATGCGGCCGACCGCGTACATCTTCTCGATGAAGTCGACCGTGAGGGGGAAGAAGTCGTAGTCCTTCTCCTCCTTCGAGATGACGGCCGTAACGAGCACCGTCGTGTCGCCCTGCGTGACGACGACCGAGCCGGTCGCCTGCTTGGCGAGCTCGCCTGTCTCCAAACGGTACTGCTTCCCGTACAGTTCGAAGGATTCGACGATTTTTTCCATATGCTGCTTTCTTTCTCTTCACCTGAACGGCCCTAGTGCCGCCCAGCTTCTTCGGCGCGGGGTACTTACCGTTCCCCCGCCGCCGCGAGCGGATGCGCCCTTGCGCTTCCGACCGCCTCTATGTAAAAGCCCGCCAAGGCGGGCTTTCATACGCTAGATGGTGTCGCGGATGCCGAGCTGCTTGATGAGCGTACGGTACTCCTCGATGTTGCGGTTCTTGATGTACTTCAGAAGACCGCGACGCTTACCGAGGAGCATCATGAGGCCTCGACGAGTGTGGTTGTCCTTCTTGTGCACCTTGAGATGCTCGGTGAGGTTGCGGATGCGCTCGGTGAGGATCGCCACCTGCACTTCGGGACTGCCCGAATCGCCTTCGCCCTTGCCGAATTCCTTGACGAGCTCGGCAGTGCGCTCTTTGCTGATGCTGAGTTTGCTGGCCATGTGCTATTCCACCTTTCGTTCGCAGCGCCCTCGTCGGACGCCGCCTCCTGCGCGCCTGCCCAGCCCGGGCCTGCACGCGTCGTATGCGCGTCCCTCTGGGTAGGCATGCGGTGAACATGCGAACCAAGCGGAACGTGCCTGCGTTTTCGCAGCCCGCCTATTGTAACGGCAAGCACGGTGCGCTACAAGCGGGACGCGGGTCGCCCACAGGTTCCGCACAAAGCGCCGACGCTTCGAGGGCGCCCTCCCATCAGGACAGACGCAGCTCCATGAACACGTCGGCCAAGGGGTTGTCGTCGTAGCGGTCGATGTCGCAAAAACCCAAGCGGCGGTACAGCGCGACGGCGCTCGCGCTCGTCGACATGGTGTCGAGGCGCATGGCGGCGTATCCCCGCTCGCGCGCGAAGCCGATGGCGCGCTCGGCGAGGCCCCGGCCCCAGCCCCGGCCCTGGAGGCGCTCGTACACGAACAGCGTCTTGAGCTCGCAGGTTCGCGCGTCGAGCGCGCGCACGCCCGCGCATCCCACGACCTCGGCGCCGTCCTCGACGAGGCACCAGAGGGACTCGTAGGCCTCCTCGACGCGCCGCAGGTGCGCATGGCGCCCTTCCGGCTCGAACGAGCGGCCCGATTCGGGCAGGCAGCGCTCCAGGAACGCGAGCAGCCCGGCATGGAGCCGCGGTTCGTAGACGACGAGGTCGATCATTGGCTCTCTCCTTCTTCCTTGCGCGAGGCCGCGCACGTTCATGCGATCGCGTCGCAGGCGGGTCCGCCGGAGGCGCGATGCGCGCTCCATGGTACCCGCCCTTCGTTTCGCGGACGTTACGCGCCCTCAGCAAACGCTGGGGCCTTGAGGGATCCAGACGGTGAACGACGTGAGGCCGGCGTCGCTCGAGGCGTAGATGTCGCCGCCGTGGGCGCGGGCGATCTCGCGGGAGATGGCCAGCCCCAGCCCCGCGCCGCCCGCAGCCGACCCGCGCGACTCGTCAGCGCGGTAGAACTTCTCGAAGATGCGCTCGAGGTGCTGCGGCGACAGCTCGCGTCCCTGGTCGCTCACCGTGAGCTCCCACCACACGAAGCCGTCTGCCGCCGTCACGAGCCCCGTGCGCACCCTCACGTCCGTGCCCGGATCGGCGTAGGCCACCGCGTTCTTGATGACGTTGTTCAGCACGCGGGCCACGCGCCCCGCGTCGGCGAACACGGACAGCTCGGCGGGGCCCTCGTACACGAGGTTCAGGCGCCGCCCTTCGGCCAGGGGGAAGAACTCGTCGACCACCTGGTTCACGAACAGCGCGGCGTCGAAGCGCGAGCGCTCGATGGGGATGGTCTGCAGGTTGTACCGCGTGATCTCGAAGAATTCGTCCAGCAGCTCCTCGAGCCGGTAGGCCTTGTCCAGCGTGATGCCCGTGTAGCGCTCCCGCACCTCCAGCGGCAGGTCGGGCGACTCCTCGAGCAGCGTGAGGTAGCCGATGATGGAGGTGAGCGGCGTCTTGATGTCGTGCGCCAGGTACACCACCAGCTCGTTCTTTCGCTCCTCGGCGGCCTTCGCAGCGCGTTCGTTCTGCTCGGACGTCGCCTTGATGGTGTTGAGCGCCATAGCGGTGGGCGCAAGCTCGCCGGGCAGCATGACCGGGCCGTCGCTTTTGGCCAGGATGTCGGACACCGAATCGAGCAAGAGGTCGAAGTAGCGCAGCGCCCGGTTGATGCCCGAGCGCACCACGAGCACGATACCCGCGACGAAGCCGATAGCCGTCAAGACCAGGAACAGGTTCGACGCAAGGGTGTGCAGCGCGTAGTCGTAGCCGAGCAGCTCGTAGACGAAGTTCGACACGGCCGATCCGAGCGCGGTCATGAAGCCGGCGAACAGCACGAGGTACACGACGATGAACAGCACGACGTTCACCACCGTGCGACGCAGGATGGCGTTCGAGAGCCGCTTCGTCTGGTCGAGCCGCGCCTGCGAGCGTACGGGTTCCTCCATGTCTTCCTCCTTTTAGCCCAGCTTGTAACCGACGCCCCAGACGGTCTCGACGAACTCCTGGGACGAGTCGACGGCAGCCAGCTTCTTGCGCAGATGCCGGATGTGCACCATCACCGTGTTGTTGCTCTGGGCGTTGGCGATCTCGCCCCAGACGGACTCGAACAGATCGCGCGAGGCCACAGGCCGGCCCTGGTCGCGCATGAGACAGGCGAGGATGGCGAACTCCTTCGGGGTGAGGCTCAACGCCTCGCCGTGCAGCGTGGCCGTGTAGGCGCTCTCGTCGAGAGCGATGCCACAGCATTCGAGCATACCCGGCCCATCCTCACTTGCGACGTCGTTCGAGGTAGCGCGGCGCAGGCGCGCGCGGACGCGGGCCACGAGCTCGCGCGGCTTGAAGGGCTTCACCACGTAGTCGTCGGCACCCAGCTCGAAGCCCACCACCTTGTCGACCTCCTCGTCCTTCGCCGTGAGGAAGATTATGGGAACCGAGCTCGTGCGCCGAAGCTCGCGACAGCACGCGAACCCGTCCATACCGGGCATCATGATGTCGAGGATGACAAGGTCGAACGGATCGTCCGCCTGACAGGCCAGCAGATCGGGAGCTGCGTAGAACACCGTCGGGGCGAACCCGGCCTCCACAAGCAGCTGCCCCACCAAATCGGCGATGGCCTGCTCGTCGTCGCATACGGCGATGCGCATCTTCGATTCCACGCGTTCCTCCTCGCACTCCGCGGCCCATCGGGCCGTCCGCGCCCGCTCGGGCGCGCCGTCTCTCCCATTGTATAAGCCCCCGTGCGCGATCACGCCCCTGACGAGGCAAGATTAAGGAAAACTTAAGCAATCGGTTGACGTTTCTTCTGGGACGGGAGGGACGCGCCCGAGGGATACTTGACGGCGAGGACGGCGCGCCGCGAGCGCTGCCGGAGGTCGTCCGGGGCGCAGTCCCGGACGACGCCTCGCTATCCCCGTATCCAACGCTTTCGAGGAGGCTCCCCGTGCCGTACACCAATTCCTTCGATGCAAGGCTTCGCCCGAACCGCTCCGTTTATCGCGCTCGGCCCCTACGCCGCGCTTGCGCTCCCGAAAGCCGCACGCACGCCGCATCCGACGTGCGCCGCATCCCTTCGCGATCGCTGCCGCAGCTCGCCGTCGTTCTGGCGCTGCTGATCGCCCTCGGAGGCGCCTGTTGGTACGCGGTGAGCACCTTGACGGGCCTCGTTGACGGCGCGCAGTCCAGCGGATCCCTCGCAGGCCCGCAATCGACGCCAAAAAGCGCCTGGAAGGCCGGCGAGGTGCCCGCGCTGTACCAGCGCGATCCCGCATGGGCTGACGGAACCTACGCAGAAGACGACTTCGGAACCACCGGTTGCGGGCCTACGTGCATGGCCATGGCGTACGTGGCGCTGACCGGCCGCACCGACATGACACCGGCCGACATGGGCGCGTTCTCCGTGCGCCTCGGATGCGCGACCCCCGACGGCACCGCCTGGACGTTCATGACCGAAGGCGCGGCCGAGCTTGGCCTCGTCGCCGAAGAAGTGCCCGCAGACGAGCAGAGCGTTCGCCGCGCTCTCCTGTCCGGCTCCCCCGTCATTTGCAGCGTGGGACCGGGCGATTTCACCAGCACGGGCCACTTCATCGTGCTCGCAGGCATCGACGAACAGGGCCGCCTGCTCGTGCGCGACCCCAACAGCCCCGAACGCACGGGAAAGGCTTGGGACTTCGCCACCGTGCTCGGCCAATGCCGAGCGATCTGGGCCTACACGGCCGCTTGACGCGCCTCGCGCAGCCCTTTCACCAGCTGGTCGGCGCACGAAGTTGCGCGTCGACCGCACGTGTTGCCCTCAAGCGCCGCGGCGACGTCCTCCACCGTCATGCCCTCGATGAGCCTCGACACCGCCTTCAAATTGCCGTCGCAGCCGCCGACGAACTCGACACGCGCCACCTTGTCGCCGTCGAGGTCGATATCGATCGCGCGCGAGCATACGCCGCGCGGGGTGTAACGGTACATGCCTCTCTCTCCTCCTCTTCGCGGGTCCCGCCCGCGTCTTTCAGAACAATCCGCAAGTGAACAGGAAGTTCAACGATTTCAAGTTCGCCCCGACGTGCTCGCTCACCCATTGCTGGCAGAAACGCAGCACGGAAAACGCGGCGGAAGGATCCGCCTCGAGAATCTCGATCTCGGCGAACGTGGAGCTCAGCAAAGCCCGGCACCACGCGACCGTAGAGGCAGGGACGAGCACCGTCTCCACGCTCGACCGGCATGCGGCGCACACCGCCCCGCCCTCCTGGTACGAGAGCGCCATGAGTCCGCTTTCGGGAACCGCCTCCACGTCGCGCCCGCAGGAGACGCACACATCGAGGCTGGGGCGCAACCCCGCGAACGCAAGCGTCTTGAGCAAGTGCGCCGCGCACACGGCCGGCACCTGCGCGGGATCGACCCGACCCAGGCTGGACAGCGCCGTGCGCGTGAGCGCGAACAACCGCGGGTTCTCCAGCCCCATCTGCGTGACGCGGTCAAGCAGTTCGGCCATGGGCGCTGCCCCGGCAGCGTGCTCGATGTCGCGGCGAAGACGCTCGTTGCTCTCGACGAGCCGCGCTTCCTTCACGATGTCGAGGCTGCGCCCGCGCGCGACGAGCAAGTCGACGACCGAGTACAGCTCGAGGCGCGCCGCGAACGAGCTGGCGGGTTTGCGCGCGCCCTTCGCTACGGCCCGCACCTGCGAGCCGTCCTCGGCGAGCAGCGTCAGGATGAGGTCGCTCTCGCCGAGCTTCGTCTTGCGCAGCACGATGGCGCGCGCGTCGTAGGTAGGCTGGGACACGCGCGCTACGAGATACTGGCGATGGCGTTGTCGCTCGTCCAAACGATGGCACCGCTCTTCTGCTTGGAGGAGCCGTACACGGTCTCGCCGTCGAGCGAGGTCACCGCCTTGCCCGTGATGGTGAACGACGTGGTCTCGCCTCCCTCGTACTTCACGGCATCCACCGACTCCACCAGATAGGCCGTGCCGCCGACCGTGACGGTCGAGCCCGAATCGCGCAAACCGCCGAGATACGACAGCGCCGCCTGCTCCAACTCGGCACCGCGCGACAAGGCGACCGACACGGTGACCGTAGAGCCGGAGTCGGCCTTCGCGTCGGCTTCGGGCGTCGTGCCGAGCACGGTACCGGCAGGCACGCTGTCGTCGTAGACGTAGCTCGCCACCGGTTCGTACCCTTCGTCGGTCAGCATCTTGGAAGCCTCGTCCCACGTCTTGCCCTTCACGTCGGGCACGGTGAAGGGGACGGCAACGGTAACGGTGATCTCGGTGCCGGCAGCGGCCTTCGACCCCGCTTCGGGGGCTATCCCCAGCACGAGGCCTTCACGCTCGTTCGACTTCTCGGTCACGAAGGAAACCTTCTCGAACCCGTCCTTCTCGAGCAGAGCCGCCGCTTCGTCGCGCTGTTTGCCCGCGACGTCGGGGATCGTGCGCGCCTCCGAAACATGGATGGTGACTTCGGAGCCCTCCTCCTCGCGAGAGCCGGCGACGGGATCCATCAGCAGCACGACGCCCTCGGTGTCGTCGGACTTGATCTTCTCCTCGTGCACGGCGAAACCCTTGGACTCCAAAACGTAGACGGCGTCGGACTGGGTCATGCCCACGACGTCGGGCAGCATCTTACCGCCCCATAGCTCCAGATAGTACGTGACGCCCGCGGCCGCCCCGCCGACGGCCAGCAGACATACGAGCACGATGGCCACGATCTTGCCCTTGCCACCCTTCTTCTGGTTGGCATCAGGTGCGCGGAACTCCTTTTGCTTGGGCGCGGCCTGGCCCTCGATACGCGGCATCTCCATGGTATCGCCCGGCCCCCACGACTTCTTCGGGGGCACGTAGCCCGCATCGACGAGGCATTCGTCGAAGCCCGAGAAATCGGAGCGACCGGAGATCGGCTCTTCGTCGGGGCGACGGGGTACGAACGGCGTGAGATCGTCGGCAGCGCGCGCGGCCTCGTCGTCTCCGATGGAGCCGAAGTCGAACGCGTTGCCGTTCTCGTCGACGTTCACGCCCGCCACGTCGATGGCGGGGATGCTCGAACGATCGAGCGGGCCCGAAGCGTCGGGTTCCCCGGCGGACTCGACTTCGACGGCGGATGCCGCGCCCTCGAAGTCGGGATCGGAATCGCCGGCCTGTACATCCTCGGGGCCGTCGTCAGCCGCGATCGAGCGCAGCGTCGCATCGCTCGTGGACGCCGCGGCGACGGCCGCCATACGGCCGGTCAGGGGAAATCCGCAATCGTTGCAGAATTTCGCGCCGTCTTTGTTCTCAGATTGACAGTTCGGACAGATCATGCTGGCTTACTCCCTCGCGCAAATGGCACATACGACGATTGTAGCCGAAAACGGGCCGAGCGAAGCCGGACAACGCCCCGTTTGCACGCTTCGTGACAATACCTGCAGAAAATAGGCGAGCTTCCAGGTTGGCGCAGCCGATCGGCGATAAGCGCCGAGCCGTTCCGGCCGCCGGCGGCCGGGCAGACAAAGCCCTTAAGCCCCTTCGCCGTAGCCGAAACGGCGGATCTGGTTCGCGTCGCGGCGCCAGTTCTTCTTCACCTTCACCGACAGGTCCAAGAACACGCGGCAGCCCAGCAGCTGCTCGAGATCCTGGCGCGCCTCGGTGCCGATCTGTTTGATGGCCGCGCCCTTCTTCCCGATGATGATGCCCTTCTGGCTGTCGCGCTCCACGTACACGATGGCGAAGATGCGGTAGAGATCCTTCTTGCGATCGTACTCCATCTCCTCCACGCGCACGCCGATGGCATGGGGCACCTCGTCGTGGAACGAACGCAGGATCTTCTCGCGGATGAACTCGGCCACCACCACCTCGATGGGCTGGTCGGTCTCCATATCGGTCGGGAACCACGCCGGACCCGGCGGCAGCAGCGCCACCACCTCGTCGACGAAATCCTGCACATGCTCGCCCGTCTGGCTCGACAATTCCACCACGGCGTCCCAATCGCCCAGCTGGGCTGCGGCGAAGCGCTGGCGGTCCAGCTGCTCGCCGTCCACGAGGTCGATCTTCGACAGCACGAGGATCTTCTTCGAGCGCGCGCGCTTGAGCTGAGCGGCCACCCACTCGTCGCCCGTACCGACCGGCTTCGACGCGTCCACGAGGAAGGCGACCACGTCCACGTCCTCGAGCGCCTTGAGCGCCGACGTGTTCAGCTCCTCGCCGAGGGCGTCGTGCGGCTTGTGCAGGCCCGGCGTGTCCACGAGGATGAGCTGGAAGCCCTCGCGCGTGAGCACCGCGCGAAAGCGATGGCGCGTAGTCTGCGCCGTGTTCGACGTGATGGCGATCTTCTTGCCCATAATGGCGTTGATCAGCGTGGACTTGCCCGCGTTCGGGCGCCCGACCAGCGTGACGAACCCTGACTTGAACGAATCGCCGACTGCGGGATAGATGTTGTCCATGAAAAGCCTTCCGATGTTTCCGATGCGTTAGACGAACAGCGCCGCAAGGCGCGGGACGAACACGGCGGCGGCTACCGCCACCGCGCCCAGCGCGCACACGAGCACTGCGCCGGCGGCGCAGTCTTTCGCGTGCTTGGCGAGCTCGGCGTATTCGGGCGACACGAGGTCGACCACCGATTCGACGGCCGTGTTCAGGCATTCGGCGGCCAGCACGAGCACGATGCAGATGACGATGGCCGCCCACGACGCCGCGTCGATGCCGAGCGCGGCGCCGAGCAGCACCGCCGCCGCGCCCACCGCGAAATGTATCTTCATGTTGCGCTGCGTGCGCGCAGTGTAGACGACTCCCTCCCATGCGCACGAGAACGCGCGTCCGAGCGAGAACCGAGCGCGCGAATCCTTGTCAGCACGGTTGCGGACGAACCTCACGCCGTCCGCCGCACCGTCCTCCGGCGACGGATTCCCCTCTTTGCGATCGCCTTCGCCCATGGCGTCAGTCGCGTTCATGCAATCCAGCCCCTCCCCCGATCTCAGCGCTTGGACCAGGCTTCGAGGATCTCGGCCTCGCGCTTCTCCATGACCTCGGCTTCGTCATCTTCGATGTGATCGTAGCCGCACAGGTGCAGAAGGCCATGGACGAGCAGCAAGCTGATCTCCTCCTCGAACGTGGTGCCGAACTCGCGCGTCTGGCGGCTGGCCACGTCGGGGGCGATCACCACGTCGCCCAGTTCGTAGACGGGATCCTCCGCCAGCGTCATGGCCGACAGGTCGTCGTCCACGCCGTCGCACTCGAAGGAGAGCACGTCGGTGGGGCCCTCCTTGTGGCGGTAGCGCTCGTTGAGCTCGGCGATAGCCTCGTCGGTGACGAAGCTGATGGACACCTCGGTGTTGAAGGGCTTGTCCTCGCGCGCCAGCACGAACTGGGTCAGCTCGTGCAGCGGCAGCTTCTCGAGGTCTTCTTTGCGGTAGTCGTAGTTGATCTGGATATCCATGATACCTCAAGCCTTTCTGCTTGCCTGATCGTAGGCCGAGACGATGGCGGCCACCAGGGAATGCCGAACCACGTCCTTGCCGGTGAAATCGCAGAACGCGATATCGTCGATGTCCTCGAGGATGGCCCGCACGCCTTTGAGGCCCGAGACGCCGCGCGGCAGGTCGAGCTGGGTCACGTCGCCCGTGACCACCATCTTCGAGCCGAAGCCCAGGCGCGTGAGGAACATCTTCATCTGCTCAGGCGTGGTGTTCTGCGCCTCGTCGAGGATGATGAAGCTGTCGTTCAGGGTGCGCCCGCGCATGAACGCGAGCGGGGCGATCTCGATGACGCCGCTCTCGACGAGCTGCGTGGCGCGCTCCATGTCGGTCATGTCGAACAGCGCGTCGTAAAGCGGGCGGATGTAGGGATCCACCTTCTCGGTGAGGGTTCCGGGCAGAAAGCCCAGGCTCTCCCCCGCTTCCACCACGGGGCGCGTGAGGATGATGCGGCCGACCTCCTTGCGCTTGAGCGCAGCCACGGCCATGGCCATGGCGAGGTACGTCTTGCCGGTGCCCGCGGGCCCGATGCCGAACGTGATGGTATGCTCGCGGATGGCGTCGACGTAGCGCTTCTGGCCCGCCGTCTTCGGACGGATGGCCCGGCCGCGGTACGTGAGCAGGATGTCCTCGCGCAGCGCCTGCGGGCTGAACTCGGCCGTGCGCAACAGGTCGATGGCGTGCCGCACGTACTCGAGCGTAGGCTCGCCGCCGCCTTCCACGAGCTTGATGAGATCCGAGAACAGCGCCGTGAGCGACTGCACCTCCAGCGGATCGCCGACGAGCTCGACCGTGTCGCCGCGAACCGTGATCCGCGAGGCGAACGCGTCCTGCACGACATGGAGGATCTCGTCCGCAGGGCCGACGATGAGCGCCATGTTCACGCTTCGGGGGGCCGTGAGGGTGATTTGGGTTTGGTCAGTCATGGGGGCATTGTACCACGCACGGCCGGCGCGCGCTTCGATGTCATCGAACCGACAAGGGAATATAGTGCAGGTGATCAAGATCTGCCGGGAACGGCGAGGCGGTTCGAGGTCGCGCCGCTCCAGACTCGCATCTTCGCTCCGAAAACACGCCTCAGGGTCGTTTTCCGTGTTTTACGGGCGAAGACGCATTGCCCGCACGCGCACCCGCGTCCTCAGGCCAGCCGGTAGGCCCACAGCGCCTTCGTCTGGCCGAGCACCGTGTCCACGTCCCAGGCTCTGTTCGAGCGCTCGGCCGAGTACGGATCGTTGATGCGCAGGTTCCCGTCGCCGTCGATGCCGGTGACGACGAAGAAGTGGCCGTTGTCGGTGAAGTCTCCAGGGCCGACGTTGCAGACGAGCACGGCGCCGCCTTCGAGCGCCGCGCGCACGCTGCCCGCATCGACCGAGAGCGCCTCGCAGGAAAGGCCGAGCGAGGCTGCCTCGCTCACGAGGAACGAGGAGTCGGTGCCGTCGAACGCCGTCTCAAAGCCGCCGTCGCTCGCGCGTTTCCCCATATCGTAGGGCGACAGATCGCCCTTGCCGGTGAGGCCCTGGTACACCATGGAAAGCGACGTGGGGCAGCATCCCGTCAGCGCGAACGTCGTGGAGCTGTATACGGTGGAGCCCCAGCGCTGATCCCACTGGTAGAGACGCGGCACCTCGCCTGAGGCGGGGTCGTCCGTGCCGAGGGCGCTCTCGGCCGGATAGGCGTCGGGAAACGTGCGCACGAAGGGCACGGCCTCGGGCTCGACGGCGGCCAGCTTGAGCAGCTTGCGCTGCACCGCTTCGCCGTCCACGGCGTAGGCGTCCGGATGGGCGGCGATCCATGCCGCGTCGTCGCTCGCCGAAGCCGCTTGGACGAGCTGGGCGGCCAAATCGTCGCCGAGCACGGCCTTGAGCTTGGCCTCGTCGACGGGGTCGCGCTGCGGCTGCTGCTGGACGGGAGCCCGGTCAGCCTCGTCCGGCGCCTGCGTCGCAGCGCCGGCGGCCATGCAGCCGCGAACGCCCGCGACGAGCGCGACGACCAGCACGATCGCGGCGGCCGCGATCGCGAGGCGCTTGAGACCGACGGCGCGCACGAGGTTCGTCGCAGCCTCGGAGAAGGCGAACAGGAGCTCCGAGCCGTGCGCCTCCCACGAGTGCCGATTGCCCGTTCCGGGACGGCTCGAACGGAGGCGACCCGAGCTTATCGGCTCGCGCGCGTCATGCACGCCGTGCGTATCGCGGCCGGTGGACGCTTCCCCGCGCATGCGCGCCTTGCGCTCCTCGAGCCTCCTGCGCGCCCGCTCGCGCGCCTCGTCGTCGCCCATTCGCGCCTCCCGTTTTAAATCGCTATTCTGGCTAGTATACAGCCTATCGGAAAACAGAGGCATTTCGAATCGCCTCATTCAAGAAAGGGCCAGCAGCCGCAGGGGTTCAGAAAACAAGAGAGGCTGCCATCATGGCAGATACGAAAACCCGAACATCGACACGCTCTCCGAAATTGCCCGAGGACTCGGGGTGAGCATACGCGACCTGTTCCAATACGCGCTCTCCGTGAAGAGCTTCCCGTGCCGGAAAACGACTGCCCCGCCGTTAAACCAAGATTGACGCAGCCCGTTCTGAGCATCGCGCGCCCATGGCGATCCTTCGCGCAAACAGGCCGCTCGCCCGCTCTTGGCGCGCCGGTTCGGGGGCGATGCGCGACCGGCTACAGCGTCACCTCGACCAGCGCGCCCGGGGCGGCGCCGGCGGGGGCGGGCACCTCGAAGTAGCTCTCCGTCATGGCGACGCCGCCCTCCTCCACCAAGGCGAGCTCGACGGTTCCGGCGCGGCGGGCGCGCTCGGATGCGCGCAGCTCGTCGCCCAGCGCGCGCAGCATGGCGGCGCGGGCTTCCTTGACGGCGGGCGGCACTTGGTCGGCGCGCTCGGCGGCGGGCGTCCCGATGCGCGGCGAGTACGGGAACGCGTGGATCTTCGCGAAGCGGCAGACGCGCGCCACGTCGAGCGTCTCCTGGAACTCGGCATCGGTCTCGCCGGGGAAGCCGGCGATGATGTCGGTGGACAGCGCCAGCTGCGGGATCCGGCGGTAGAGCCGCTCCACGAGCGCGACGAAACGCTCCGCGTCGTAGGGGCGCGCCATCTCGCGCAGCACCTTCGAGCTTCCCGCCTGCAACGGCAGGTGCAGATGGCGGCAGACGCGGCCGTCCGCCGAAGCCAGAAGGTCGATGAGCGCATCGTCCACATCGCGCGGCTCGATACTGGACACGCGGAAGCGCGCCGGGGCCTCGCCGGGCGCGTGCAGGTCGGCCGTCTCGTCGAGCAGGCGTCGCAGCAGAGCGGCCAGCCTGATCGCGGAGGGGTCGCGCCGTCCTCCGTCGCAGTACGACCCCAGGTTTATACCCGTGAGCACGATCTCCCGCGCGCCGGCGCGGGCATAGGACGCGCACTCGCGCACGACGTCGTCGGCCGGACGGCTGGTCGCGCGCCCGCGCGCCACGTGCACGATGCAGTACGTGCACGCGTTGTCGCAGCCGTCCTGCACCTTCACGCCCACGCGCGTGCGGAAGCCGGATCCGATATGGAGGGGCGCGTCCTCGCCGGGAGAAAAGGGCGCCTCGTCGAACAGGGCATCGATGGCCTGCGCCAGCTGGGCCTTCCCCACCACGCTCACGCGCTCGTCGAGCGCCTCGTAGAACGCGGCGTCGATGGCGGCGGCGCAGCCGGTGACCAGCACGCGGGCATGGTCGTTCGCGCGCAGGGCGCGGCGCACGGCCTTGCGGGTCTTCTTCTCGGCCTCCCCCGTGACCGTGCACGTGTTCACCACGATGAGGTCGGCGGACGCTTCGGACGTCTCGACACCGCGCAGGGCGAGGCGCGCCGCCGCATCGTCCGACTCCACGCGGTTCACCTTGCATCCCAGGTTGACGACGGCGAAATTCACGATTGCCCGCCTGCCTCGCACGCGTCCCCGGCTTCCTCGCGACGGCTTTCGACATGGGCGGACGTGCGTTCCTGCGCTTCGCGCGCGTCGTGCATCATGCGGCCCAGCTCGTGCAGGACGAGCGCAGGAGCCACGATGCCGGCCGTCTCGGTTCGCAGGATGGACGAGCCCAGCGACACGAGCGACGCACGCGGGTTGCAGGCCAGAAGCGCGTCCGCCTCGCTTCGCGAAAGGCCCCCTTCGGGGCCCACCACCACGGCGATGCGCGCGTTCTCGGGAAGCGCGCGGTCGAGCCGGAGGCCGCGCTCGAGCGCCTTCTCGATGCGCGCGTCCAGCGGCGCCTCCTCCCAGCACACCAGCACGGCGGTGGCGTGCGCCAAGAAGGCGCACACATCCGCCAGCGCCATCGGCTCGCCCACCTCGGGACACGCGCGCTGGCCGGACTGCATGGCCGCGCTCTTCGCGATGGCGCGCCATCGCTGCGTCCTCGCCGCGGCCTTCTTCGCATCGAGCCTCACGATGGAGCGCTCGCACGACATCGGAACGAACGCCGAAACGCCCAGCTCGGTGGCGTGTCGGATCACCGTCTCCATCTTGTCGCCCTTGGCCAGGCCCTGCACGAGCATCACGAGGGGGCGCTCCTCGTCGTCGAGGCGCTGCGCGATGCGCACCACCGGGACCGCATCGTCGAAAGCGGTGATCTCGCACTCGAAGTAGTCCTGCGCGGCGTCCACCACCGCGATATGCTCGCCCGGCGCAAGCCGCAGCACGCGAGCGTGCTTCGCGTCGTCCGGCGACAAACGCAGCGGGAAAGACGGCGCCCCCTCGTCGGCAAGCACCTGGTCGTGCAGGTAGAAATGCTGCAGGGACATGGCGACCCGCTAGTTGAACGCGTCGCGGAGCTTCTGAAGCGGGGTGCGCTCGTCGGCCACGTCCTCGCCCAGCTCCTCGGCCAGCTTCTCCAGCAGCTCGCGCTGCTTCTTCGTCACCTTCTTGGGCACCACGACGTTCACGTGCACGTACATGTCGCCGCGCGACTCGCTGCGGAACTTCGGCATGCCGAAGCCCTTCACGCGAACCACCTGCTCGTTCTGGCAGCCTTCGGGAATGCGCACCTGCACCTTCTCGTCCTCGAAGATGCCGTCGATCTCGATCTCGGCGCCGAGGGTGGCCTGTACGATGGAAACGTTCGCGCGCGCATGCAGGTTGTCGCCGTCGCGCTCGAAGAACTCGTGCGGCTGGATGCGGCACGTAACGATGAGGTCGCCCGGGCGGGCGCCGTGCATGCCGGCCTCGCCGAAACCGGACAGGCGCAGCTGCTGGGCGTCGCGAATGCCCACGGGCACCTCGACGGTGACGCGCTGGCGGTCGGGCACGCGGCCCTGCCCCTCGCACTCGGGGCACGGGTTCTCGATGGTGTGGCCGGTGCCGCCGCAGGTCTTGCACGTGGTGGCCGTCTGCATGTCGCCGAGGAAGGTGTGCTGGATGGTGACCACGCGGCCTTGGCCGTGGCAATCGGGGCAGGTGATCTCGCGGCCGTCGGGGCCGAGGCCCGACCCTTCGCAGTCGGGGCACGGCGCCAGGCGATCGTACACGATCTCCTTCTTGGCGCCCGCGGCCACTTCCTCCAGCGTCAGGCGCAGGCCCACGCCCATGTCACGACCTTCCTTGCGCATAGGCGCGCGGCCGGCGGCCTGCCCGCCGAAGAAGGAGCTGAAGATGTCGCCCATGCCGAATCCGCCGCCGAACAGGTCCTCGAAGTCGACGTAGCCGCCGCCTCCGTAGGGGCTGCCGCCGCCGGCCGCGCCGGGAACCGTGCCGAAGCGATCGTATGCGCTGCGCTTCTGCGCGTCGGACAGCACGTCGTAGGCCTCGTTCAGCTCTTTGAACTGGTCCTCGGCATCGGGCGCCTTGTTCACGTCCGGGTGAAGCTCGCGCGCGCGCCGACGGAACGCCTTCTTGATCTCGTCTTCGGTCGCCTCGCGGGACACGCCCAGAACTTCGTACAGATCCTTCGCCATTGTGCTCTCGAAACCTTTCCTCATAGACGGCGCAGGACGCGCCGCCTCCCATGTCGTTTACACGTCCTCCAGCGCCGCGCTTGCGATGCGCACCGCCTGTATAACCTTGGAATAATCCATGCGCGTGGGACCCACCACGGCGACGACCCCCGCCGACGCGCCTCGCCCGTAGCGGCTGGCCACCACCGACACGCCCGCTAGCGCAGCCGCGTCGTTCTCGCGTCCGATGCGCACGCTGGGCGCGCCCGAGCCCTGCCGGGCGGCGTCGTCGAGGATTTGCAGCAGCACCGTGTCGTCCTCGAGCACCTGCATGACAGGCAGCAGCGCCTGGGACTGGCTGAACTCGGGCTTCGTCAGAAGCGAGCTCACGCCGAGGCGATGCGTGCGCGACGCGTCGCCTTCCTGCAAACACGACAGCACTTCGTCCAGCGCCATGCGCACGAGCGGGTCGCGGAACGCCTCCGCCATGCCCTCGCCCAGGCCGTCCTCGATCTCCTGAAGCGACTTGCCGCCCATCACCTCGGCGAGGAAGCGCTGCACGCGCGCCAGCTCGTCGGGCGACACCTCCTCGGCGAAGTCCATCTGGCGGTTGAACACCTGGCCGTCCTCGGTGACCAGCACCACGAGGGCGCGGTACGGCGACAGCGAGATGAGGGACAGCTGCTTGATGTGCAGGTTCAGCACCGACGGAGCCAGCACGATGGACAGGCAGTCGGTAAGGCGCGTGAGAGCCGACGACGTCTGCTCCAGGAGCGCGTCCAGCTCGCTTGCGCTGCGGCGCAGCTGGTCCACCACAGGCCGGTAGCGCTCGTCGTCGCCGGCAAGATCGGACGCCAGCAGGTTGTCGACGAACGCACGGTAGCCGAAGTCGGTCGGAATGCGCCCGGCGGACGTGTGCGGCTGCGTGATGTAGCCGCCGTCCTCGAGGACGGACAGCTCGTTGCGCACCGTGGCCGGGCTGACGCCCAACTGGTAGCGCTCCGTCAACGTGCGCGACCCCACGGGTAGGGCGCGCGCGACGTATTCTTCGATGAGGGCGCTCAGCACCCGTTGCCTTCGATCCGAAAGCACGCTCCTCCACCTACCTCTCTCGCCAGTCGGCTTACCTGAACCATAGTAACGCATCATATTAGCAGCCGAAAGCCGAGAGTGCTAACAACAGGCGGAAATTATGGAGAAACTCGACGGGAGACGCACAAGGAGCGGGCGCCGTCAGTCGGCCAGATCGAACAGGGCGCCGTACAGCTCGTTGCCGCAGAGCCAGCCGCGCTCGGTGGGCCGCCAGCGGCCGCCTTCGTGCTCGACGAGCCCCTGCCGCTCCAAGTCGGCCAGCACCGTCGTCGCCTCGGGCAGCAACTCCGCGGCGCGGGCGGCGTGCTCGTCGGACACGCCCGCGGTCATGCGCATGCCCAGCATGAGGTCCTCGGCGGCCATCTGGCGCGGGTCGAGGTCGTCGGTCACCTGGCCGTCCTTCACCCGCATGCGACGCTGCGCGTTCTGCGTCATCGTGGCAGCCGAACGGCCCAGACCCAGGTAGGGCACGCCCGTCCAGTACGCGATGTTGTGGCGGCATGCAAAGCCGGGGCGGGCGTAGCTGGCCACCTCGTAGCGCTCGAAGCCCTCCGAATCCAACACGCGCGCGGCGATCTGCATGTGCGCGGCCTCCACGTCGTCGTCGGGCTCCTCCAGCTCGCCCGCCAGCACCGCGGCGTCGAAGGGCGTGTGCGGCTCGACGGTGAGCGGGTACACGCTCACGTGCGTCGCGCCGAGGCGCACGGCCTCGCGCACGCTCGCCTCGAAGCTCTCCGCGCTCTGGCCTGGGATGCCGCACATGAGATCGACGCTCACGTTCTCGAACCGGGTGCGCGCCGCCTCGATGGCACGGCGGGCGTCATCGGAGGAATGCGCGCGGCCGAGCGTGCGCAGAACGTCGTCGTCGAAGCTCTGCACGCCGATGGACAGACGGTTCACGCCGAGCGCCCAGATGTCGCGCACCATGCGCTCGGTGAGGCTCTCGGGATTCGCCTCCATCGTGCATTCTACCTCGTCGGTGAGGTGCATCGACAGCGACAGCGTGTACAGCAGCATCGACAGGCCCGCCAGCCCCACATGGCTGGGCGTGCCGCCGCCGAGGTACACCGTCTCGACCGCCCCCAGCTCGCCCTCCTTAGCCTTGCGGCGGATCTGAAGGCTGAGATCCTCCACGTACGCTTCGATCTCGGGCGCGCCGGCGGGCACGGCCGCCGTGGCGAAGTCGCAGTAGGCGCACCGCTTCACGCAGAACGGAAGATGCAGGTACAGCGCCTTGTACGGATCGTGCGGCATGAGCGCCTCTCTTCTCACTCGTGGGCGGCGGCATGCTCCCTCGCGCATGCCAGCAGCTCGTCGAACACCTCGTCGAAATCCTCCACGGACACGCAGCCGTTGATCCTGCCGCGCGCGGCGGCGGCGCCGGGCAGCCCCGCCAGGTACCACATGGCGTGCTTGCGCATGCGCACGATGTTCCTGCCTTCACGCGCGCTGAGCAGCCGCGCGTGGCGGCGCGCGAGCGCGATGCGCTCCTCCACGGTTGGCCCGTCAGGCTCCGGCTCGCCCGCAAGCGCAGCCTTGGCCTGGGCGAACAGCCAAGGGTTGCCCTCGGCGGCACGCGCGATCATCACGGCGTCGCAGCCGGTGCGCTCCGTGATGGCCACGGCGTCGGCGCCGCTTCTCACGTCGCCGTTGCCCACGACGGGCACGCTCACGGCCTCCTTCACCCGCGCGATAGCGCCCCACTCGGCGCGCCCGCGGTACAGCTGCTCGGCATAGCGCCCGTGCACGGCTATGGCGCAGGCGCCCGCGTCCTCCATCCTCCGAGCGAACTCGGGGGCGGTTTCGTCGCCCTCGGCCCACCCTCGACGGAACTTCACCGTGACGGGGCGGCTCACCGCTGCGCGCACCGCGCGCACGATGGAGGCGGCCAGCGCCGGATCCTTCATGAGCGCCGAGCCGTCGCCCTTCGACACGATCTTTCTGGCCGGACAGCCCATGTTGATGTCGAGGTAGGCCAGCGACTGCCCCATCTCGCGCTCGATCCACGCAGCTTGGGCGGCCATCGTGTCGGGCTCGTGGCCGAACAGCTGCACGGCCACCTGGTCCTCCCCCGGCGCGAGGCGCAGCAGATGCCGCGTCTTCTCGTTCGCGTAGGAAAGACCCTTGGCCGACACCATCTCGGTGTAGGTGAGATCGGCGCCCTGCTCGCGGCAGAGCGTGCGGAACGCCTCGTCGCTCACGCCCGCCATGGGGGCGAGCAGCAGACGGCGGCTCCGGAAGAACGCGTGCATATCCTCCATGGCGCTACGAAGCCATGATCTCGGCCATGTTGACCAAGACGAACCCCAGCAGCACGACGATGCCCACGACGGCGATCAAACAGCCGCAGCCCAGCGCGAGCTTGGTGCCGCCCGACGTGGCGGCGCGCATCTCGTCCTTCGCGGCCTTCTTCTCGTCGAACGGGTCGTCCAGCCAATCGAAATCGTCTTTGCGTGCCATGCTCTCAACCTATCTGCATCAGTCGTCCACCTTCAGGATGGCCATGAACGCCTCCTGCGGAACTTCCACGTTGCCGATGTTCTTCATGCGCTTCTTGCCGGCCTTCTGCTTTTCCAGCAGCTTGCGCTTGCGGCTGATGTCGCCGCCGTAGCACTTCGCCAGCACGTCCTTGCGCTTCGCCTTCACCGTCTCGCGCGCCAGCACGCGCCCGCCGATGGCTGCCTGGATGGGCACCTCGAACATCTGGCGCGGAATGATCTCCTTGAGTTTCTCCGTCAGCACGCGTCCGCGATCGTACGCCTTGTCCTTGTGCACGATGAACGACAGCGCGTCGATGGGCTT
>OLRC01000953.1_pt1 | contig 20013 bp, 17 predicted proteins | sample 1672081 | NCBI WGS metagenome assembly OLRC01 (sample SAMEA3136643, study PRJEB25190) | human gut metagenome | biome: human gut; feature: human-associated habitat; material: faeces | place: Austria | collected 2013
ACTACAACAGATTCTTTAATAATAAATATTTTCAAAGACACCTGAAAAATAAGCGCTTACTTTTCAAATTCAAAATCCCCAGACATGATGTTATTTTATGACATCATGTCTGGGGATTTTCTTTTTGCAGGCTACCTTGAAAACAATCTTGAAAAAAATCCTTTCTTTTTTGCCTTCTCAGGTACTTTCTGTGCATTCTGATTTATGTATTCCTGGAACATTCGCTTTGAATCTCTGATCATTCCGTTTAACTGTGCATTATTATCAGCGTTAATCCCATCGCACAATTCAACACCTTTTCTTGCATAATATAATGCATTTTCATCATGGTTTAGTCTTATATTTGCCACCTGAAGCATCTGATAAATCGGTATCTGATAAACTGGCATTTCTTCCTGCAATATCAAATCTCTATGATTATTCAATAACAACAGCACTTTTTCTGCTGTTTCTATTATCTGTTCAGGGTTTACATTCTCTTCCTGAACATTTTGCAGATACATAGATCCGCATCCTACGCAGATTCTGATGAATGTTTTTTGCACATTTTCTCTCACTTGTTGGTTTAAAATTTCTGCATTCCACATATATTCAATACTTTCTGCCATAAACCAACTCTTCTCAGCCAATTCTGCACATTCCTGTCCCTGAATCTTCTTTACTGTTACAATAGAAATACATGCCAACATTCTTATGAGTTCATTCATCAAGAAAATTTCTGCTGTTTCTTCTCTGGATTTTCCCTTTTGTTCTTTTTCAAAATCTCCCTGTTGGTATTCCACAAATTTCTGTAATTCACTGACAACTTCCAGATTGTTCCCCTGTGAATCATCCATTTCCAGTTTTTTGATCATAACCCATATCAGATTTTGATATGCATTCTTCCATTCCCTGGATTTTTCCGCACTATTACTAATAGCCATACAGCTTCTTAACATTTCTATTTTATCATATGTCTGCATATATGGGCTATTCAAAATTCCAAGAACTTTAAAAGCCATACAATGAAAATCTGCTTTTTTTACTGCATTCATCAATAATTCAGGATATTTCTGAGATTCAAGAAACTCGGAAGCAAATATTTCTTTCTGTTTCTCTGCAATGAGGCATTTCTTATTTATATTTTCTCCGCAAAATCTACTTCCCTGTAAAAATTCTCCAAATATATTTTCAAAAACAGCCTGTTTTACAGTTTCTTCCATAGTCATTCCGCGAAACCGCATCTGCGGACAGTCCAATTTTTCTGAAACTGCTGTAATTTCATATTTTTCTTTTATTTCAATCAGCGCCGGTACAATTAAATATTCTGCTCCTGTCAGTATTTCCAGACGATTATACACGTCTTTATACGGAGCGTCTGATTTATCTCCTCTGGAAAATATCAGCTTGGGAAATGACTTCCAGCATATGCCTTCCAAAATATGCTCTTTCACCTTCACTTGTGCCAGTTCATAGATACAATCATATCCTTCCTGAGTGCTCTTTACAGTAACATAGGTATCTGACTGCACCGAATATAATTGTTCTTCATAATAATCTGACAAAAATATTCGGTCACTCCAGTGTTCCCAGGAATACATGTAATCCATGTATGATTCATACACATTATTTCCAAACAATCCTGTCGTAGGTCCTGTGAACAATGCATTCCACGTTTCATATCTGTCAATTTTCTCATTATAAGCTTTTAGCATTTCTGCCTGCTCTTCTTTACTATATGGCGAAATTTCTGTTCGTTCACTTGTTTTCTGTACACTAACTCCACCTTTACGACGTCCATGTTCAATCAGAACAACTATTATAAGCTCTTCTTTTGGCAAAAAATCTATCTCAAAAGAAACATCCCATGGCTTTTCGTCACAATAAGTTCTGTAATTAATTCCTGAATTTATTACTTTTTGTATTGTTTGGGCATCAAGATTTTCCCACGGAGTATAAATAGGAAATTCCATATCATTTTCCCTCTACGTTTTCTATTTTAATATCTTTATTGAAACTTTCCCGCCAATTCCGGCCTGACATTGAACCTTGATAATATCCCCATCCTTTAAATTCAGATCCAGATATCCATCTCCGGTTTTAAACATTGCTCCTGCCATTGATTTTGCAAATCTACTGGTTGCCATGGTATCTGCAATCCCATTCCCTTCAACAACTCCTATTATTGATCCTATTAAATTAACATTGCCTTTTTTATTGTCCTTCGCCGGATCTATCATAGTAATGCGGTGGAAACCTGGTTGCAGATTGATTTCATAAGGAGTCTTGGAAGCTTCATATAAAGTTCCTTCTTCTTCATCATCAATTAATATGCCAATTTTAGCCTTTGAATTCAAGATTTTATTATGTTTTAACGGATGAAACATTTTATCCATCATACTCATAGAATAATCCTTTGCCATTCTGCTTGAATCCTTTACTGTTAATACTAACTTTGCGCTCATGTTTTTCCTCCATGTTCAAATGATTTATAACATATTTTACTATATTTCTGCTTTCGAGATTGATTAGGCACAAAAGTTAGACAAAATTCTCTGAATTTTCCGTCTAATTTCTACGCCTAATACACTCTTTTTAATTTTTTATGCTATGATAAAACAAACTTGTGAAATATTATTCACAAAACTATTTTCTCAGGAGGAAAACTAATATGAAAAAAAAGAAATGGATTCTTGTAATCACAAGTATTCTGATGATGCTTCTTGCATGCACTCAGATACATGCCGCTACTGTTAAAGCACCTGCAAATATCAAAGTTACTGCTTCAAAAAAAGCAAGTATTTCCATTAAATGGTCTAAAGTGTCTAATGCATCCGGGTATGAAATCTGGCGTGCCAATTCTGCAAAAGGAAATTATAGTAAAATCAAAACCATAAAAACAAAAAATACTACCAGCTATGCAAACAAAAAACTTTCTGCAGGACATTACTATTACAAAGTACGTGCTTATAAAACCGTAAATGGAAAAACTATTTACAGTAACTTTTCCAGATATAGCGGAACAACGGTCAAAGTACTTAACCTTATGAAAAATCTTCCGCCTTTAAGCCCATCATATGTCGGAAAATATTCTACTATTATCAACAAAATAGGTGGAATGCATAAAAAAAGCAATTCTGGTTATCCATCTTTCTATGCTGCCGGAAACAAGATGATCATTGGTGTAAATTATAATGCAAAATATTCCAAGAATCAGAAATATGTCTATATTTGCAATCGCGGAAATTACGGTGTAGGTATCGGTGGAATGCAGCTTGGAATGACACTTTCCAAAGCTACTGCTATTCTTAATAAAAATGGCCTAAGAAGCTTTAACAATCCGACTGTATTCTGGTGGGGAAATGCTGCAAGCATCACCCTGACTATAAAAAATAACATTGTAACAGGCTTTACATATGCCTGTGCACCAACTTGCGATTAAACATCTACTCACTGTTTATTACTTTTCATAATTGAAGCAGATAAATTCATTGATTCGATTAAATTTTACAGGAGGCATCTATGAAAAATAAAAATACAGGGTTTAAACATCTTGTTCTGCTATTTGCTTTCATCCTTTGTCTTTTTAGCTGTGTATCGGCAAAAGCCGCCAACTATTATTATGAGGATGGCTATAAATACACACTCTCCCTTGGAAAAGCAACAATTATAAGCTATGTTGGGTCTGATACAGATTTTACAGTCCCCTCTATCTTAAATGGAAAACCTGTTGTTAAAATTGAATCCTCTGCATTTGCTAATAACAAAAACCTGTGTTCTGTAATATTGCCTGATACGATCACATCCATGGGAATCAGTGTATTTGCACAGTGCGAAAACCTTAAGTCTATTCATTATCCAGAGGGTCTTGACCGAATTTATTATCGTACATTTGCAGGCTGTCACAACCTTACTAAGGTAAACATTTCTTCAAATATAAAAATTATAGAAGACAGTGCTTTTGCAGGATGCACTTCTCTGACATATCTGGATTTACCTAAAGTAAAAGAAATTGGCGAATACAGTTTTGCAAACTGCACGTCACTATCAGAAGTTATCTTCCATAAGGGTTTTACCTATGTTGGCTCTGCATCGTTCAAAAACTGTACCAATTTAAAAGATGTAACTCTGCCCCTCGGAACACAAACAATCAGTTACAGTGCCTTTGAAGGTTGCAAAGCTCTAAGACATATTGATTTTCCCTCAACCCTTGTATTCCTGAAAAGTGCTTCCTTTAAGGATACCGGACTTGTCCATATTATTGTTCCCCCTTCTGTAACACATGAGGAACAAAGTGTCTTCCTGAATTGTAAAAATCTGGAAGAAGCCGAGTATCACGGCAAAGTTATAGAAGGATTTACTTTCGCAAACTGTACAAACTTAAAAAAACTAATCATCGGTCCAGAAGTAACCTACATCGGCTCCAGTGTTTTTGATGGCACTACACAATTAGAAACCTTGCAGATTCCTGCAACTACCAATCTGCATAGCCGGGTGTTTATAGGTGCAGAAGCACTTCATACCATCTACGGTGTTAAGAACAGCCCGGTAGAAATAGCTGCAAATAATGCCGGACTCAACTTTGTTCCTGTAAAAGATCACTCAATCAAACTAAATAAAAAGCAACTTACTCTTTATACTGTCAAAGGCAAAAATTCTGCTGTATTAAAATCAGTCATCTCTGGCAGTACATCAACGCCAACCTGGAACAGTTCAAATACAAAAGTAGTTCAGGTCAACGCCACTGGAAAAGTAACAGCCAAAGGTGCAGGAACCGCTTATGTCACAGTAACTCTGGGAAATAAAAGTGCTTCCTGTAAAATTACTGTAAAAAAGCCAGTTCTCAACCTGAAAAATAAAGCAATAACACTGAAAAAAGGAAGCAGCTATACCATCTCCTGTTCTGCAGTTCCAACAGGTAAAATCACATATAAAAGCTCAAATACTAAATGCGTAACAGTAAACACTAAAGGAAAAATCACTGCCAGACAAAAAGGAACAGCTACTGTCTCGATAAAATGTAATGGAATTACTCAAAAACTAAAAGTGACAGTAAAATAAAAAATTTTCTTCAAAAAACTCATTGTTCGGAGGAAAGTCAATGAAAAAGCAATTAAAAAAACACTTCTCATTTATTATCGCAGTATTAATGGTTATTTCTCTAATAATAATTCCACGTACTGCTCAGGCAGCTTCCGTAAAACTGAATAAAACTAAACTGACAATGAATGTTGGTGGTGTTTATCACCTCAAGGTAAGCGGGACAAACAAAAAAGTTACCTGGTCCAGCACTGACAGTAAAGTTGCATCTGTTTCTTCTGGAAAAGTAAAAGCAAAGAAAACAGGTACCGCAACAATTACAGCCAAAATCGGCTCTAAAAAACTGAAATGTCAGATTAAAATAAAAGATCAAAGAGCCTTATATGAAAAGGTTCTGCTCCAATCTGGCGGAAAATGTTTCTATCTAATGGATATTGACAGAAATGGAACCCCTGATCTGATTGTATCAAGCAACCGTGGAGTTATTGTAGATTATTCTGTATATACCATAAAAAATGGCAAAGTAATCTATGCCGGTCAGTGTTCCGGAAAAGGGATGAATTATCAAATTTTACAGTATAACACTCACTACAATGGAATACATATAAGCTGGTGGACCAACGGAGTAGGTGGTTCCGGTTCTGCATTATGGACTTTGTCCGGTTCTAAACTTGTCAGTACATCAAGGGCATACTGTTCTGTTGCTGGTTTTCAAACCGGTAAAGATGAACAGCATATGAAAAATGTAAGCCAAACTTCTTTCAATTCTTACTGTGATAAGCATTTTAGAAATTGTAAACAATATACTATGTGGTCCAATACCAGTGAAAACAGGATAAAACACTTGAAATAACTCTGTTAAGATGAATTTGTATTCTCATCAGATGGCAGATTCACAATTATTCAATCTTATCCCTAAAACACCTGCTATTGATGCTGATATATTTTATCAGCTATCAACAAGCAGGTGTTTTTATCACATATTTTTCTACTTTTCAGATACTTACTTTCTTTAATATGAACTTTTATATTCGTACTTCTTCATCCGCCTTAAGCAACGCACTCTTAGCCAGCTGGTCTGCCTCTTCATTGTAGTGATTGCCCGTATGGGCTGCTATTTTACAAAAAGAAATCTTTACTTTCTTTCCTGCTTCCTGCATATAGGCTGCGTATTTGCTGGTCAGTGGTGTTTTGGCTCTCCACACACCTGTTACCCACTTCTCTACACCTTCGTAATCATAGCGGATTTCCACAGCTGGATATTTGTTTTCTATGGCCCAGTTTACTGCAGTCATGGAACCAAGCATCTCTCCTGCCACATTTCGGATCGCGACTCCTGCAGAATCACTGCCGCTGCCGGATTTACGGATTTCCTGTCCATCCGGTGTAAGGATCACACAACCAAAGGCATATCTGCCAATACTTTTCTCGAAACTTCCATCTACATAAGCAATGACCATATTTTCAGGTACTTCCACGATTCCTGCCGCCTCTTTTGCTTTATCACCGGATACATTTCCTGTTGTCTCCATGTTCAGAAAAGCCAATGCTTCCTCTTTCTCTGTAAATCCCCGAAACTCAGCTCCTGAATATCCGTTTACTGCCTTCTGGCACTCCGCCCATGTAGCAAAAAGTCCTGTTTTATGTCCCTTGCGTACTGCATATATTTTCTTCTTTGCCATAAAATCCTCCTGAACAATCAATATTTTGACCCACATTACTTTACTATATTTTGATTAATACTATATAATCTTTCTTTCTATCAGGCAAGTTATACAATGGAAATTTCTCAAAAAAATAACGTGCAGATACATTTTGAAATCGAGATAAACCTTCAAGCCTGAAGTTATCTGTCGACTTCGATGTCTCTGCACGTTTTTTATAATAACAGATATTTTTAATCAATATCCTACCTGTAGCAATCACATAAAATACTGCATTATTCTTTATCTTATAAAGCTTTATAATACAGTTTCACAATATCCTGCTTTCTGGAGGATCTTGGATTTACTGCAATATTTCCGCTCTTCATAGCATCATCTGCCATGGCATCAATCTTGCTTTCAATCTCCTCATCAGAAATCTCTTCTCCCTTCTTTGCCTGGCGGATGGCTGTGGTCAGGTCTTCCGGGATTCCGATATCTTCGTTTAATTCCCGGATGGCATCCACCAGCATCAGCGGTTCGAATTCATCCTCATATGCAGAGATTGGACTGATATAATTATAAATCTTCAGATATCTGCCATGATCTGCCAACGCATTATATTCTGCAATCACAGGGAGAAGAACTGCATTTGCCACTCCATGTGCCACATTAAAGAAAGCACTTACCGGATGACTCATGGCATGGACATTTCCAAGTCTTGCAAAGGAAAAGGCGATTCCTGCAAAAAGAGAGCCTGTAAGCATTGCTTCTGCTGCCTCCAGATCTGTACGTCTTGCCACAAAACGGCGGATATTTCCACCGATCAGCTCCATTGCTTTCTCTGCCATTGCGTCAGAAAAAGGAGATGCTGCTGTGGAAACATAAGCCTCCTCCGCATGAATAAATGCATCGATTCCGCAGGCTGCTGCCACAGATGCCGGAGCAGATGTGAGAAGTTCAGGATCCAGGATCGCATATGCAGGAAGAAGTTCATAACTGAATATCGTCAGCTTATAATCTCTGCTGTGGTCAGTGATAACAGAAAATGCCGTAACCTCTGAGCCGGTTCCCGCAGTAGTCGGGATTGCGATCAGCGGAACAATTTTTCCGGGAACCTTATGTGCCCCCTCATATTCTGTAATACTGCCGCCATATTTAGCCGTAACTCCCACTGCTTTTGCCACATCCATAGGAGAACCACCGCCCAGCGCAACGATAAAATCTGCGCCGGAATCCTTATACGCTTCTGTCGCTTTTTCCACTGTGGTGACAGACGGATTGGCTTCTACATCTGTAAAAATATCCACTGCCATTCCGGCGTCTTTCAGATAATCCGCCGCCTTATCCACAACTCCCATTTTCCGGAGAGTTGGTCCTGAGATCAGCATTGCATGAGAACCTCCAAGCTTTTTGGCACATTCCGGAAGCTTCGCCAGAGTACCTGCACCGACTGTAATATTCTGAGGAATAAAAAATTCAAATGGATTCATTAATTTCTGCCTCTTTTCCTGTATTTTTTCAATATTGCAATGTGCAGGGCATCTACCCTGCACAAATTCAAAACTCTGTTACCCAAAATAATTCCTAGTACAGCGTTTCGTAAATAACTATACCAATCGCGTAGGATGCGGATTCGAGTGTGCTGGTATAAAAACGCAGGCGTAGCGGGCTACGCTGAGGCTTTTAGACCTGTGCAATCGGATTCGCAGACAAGTGAGTGGTATAGTTATTTCGAAAACGATGTACTAGCAATAATTGTCATGTCATTCATAGCGTTATGCCATAGAGGAAAGCACCCTGTCAATAGCCGCATCGATTACCACATCAAGCTCTTCATCATCAGCCTCCGGCATAAGACTTGCTGCATCCTCATCAGAGATCAGTTCAATAAGTTTACCAAAGTCTTCTTTATATTTACGTTTACAGATCGCATAAAATACAACTCCAAGTAAACTCCAGCTACCTACCATAAGCCATTCCTGAAATACCAGACTTCCACCGGAACCCGGAATACAGTAAACCAGAAGCATCAGCCCTGACATGACTACTGCCATAAAACCTACAAATTTGTAGTGGCCTACTTTGTAAGGTCTTGCCATATCCGGTTCCTTTTTACGAAGGATTAGGAAAGAGACAGAGACCATACAGTATGCAAGGCAGCATCCGAAGTTACCTGCATCACAGATCCAGACCATCATTGTTCTTCCTGCAAAAGGAGCCAGCATAGTCAGGGCACCGATCAGATACAGAGAATTAACCGGAGTTTTGTGCTTCGGATGAAGCTTTGCAAAAAACGGAGGAATCATGTAGGATTCTGCCATAGAGTACATGGCACGGGAACCACCAAGGAGAAAGGAGTTCCATGATGTAATAATACCACACATTCCACCTACAATGATAACCTTGGCCATAATCTTTGTCCCGAAAGCCTTGGCCATGGCATCTGCTGTTACAAGTCCTGTTCCCTGCTGAGACTCAATAATCTCTGCCGGATTCAGGATATAACCTACTGCAAGAATAATCAATGCGTAAAATACAACAGCCAGCACAACAGAGAGGATCATCATTTTACCGATTTTTTTCAGCGGAACATTAATCTCCTCTGCTGCCTGTGGGATAACATCAAAACCAATAAAGAAAAACGGAGTGATAACTGCAACCTTAATAATACTTTTCATTGCTTCACCGGTACCGTTTCCAACAAACATCTGTCCCTGAAGGTTATCCACACTTCCTGTAACCACAGAAGCCACGATCAGAATAATTCCGGCACCGCCGATAATACAGGTAAGAACAGTCTGCAAAACTGCTGCAGTTTTTGCTCCATTAATGTTGATTATCATAATAAGAAAAGCAATCACAATTGCCACGATCAGCCAGGATGCATAAACATCAAAGCCTGCAACTGTATAGAGATATCCTTTCAGGAACCCCGGCCACAGATAAGTGATGATTGTGGGAAATGCACATGCCTCAAAGCAGGCAACACTTACATATCCAAGAATAATCGCCCAGGTACAGATAAAAGAACCTGTAGAACCCATTGCCCTGTAGCTGAATACGTGCTCACCACCACACTGAGGCATGGCTGCTGTAAGCTCTGCGTAAGTCAGACCTACAAAGAAGATCATGATTCCACCGATTGCAAATGCAATAGCTGCACCAAGCACACCACCGGATTCAATCCAGTTACCGGAAGAAACTACCCAGCCCCAGCCGATCATGGCGCCAAATGCAATTACAAGTATGTCCCATGCACCAAGTACTTTGTCAAATTCTGATGTTTTTTGTTCCATAGTTCAGGCCTCCTTTTTTCCGTATTTTTTTGCGATCAGATCTTCCAGATATTCTGCTGTTCCCTGAATTCCCAGAAAATCACTGTTAATAAGAATATCCCTGTTATGTCTGTCACCGCGGTTACTTCCTGTCAGTGCCAGATGTCTCTTATGATAACGTTTATCCTTCTCATCCAGCAGAAGCTTTGCATCCTTTTCCGAAAGATTATGGCTTTCCATAATGTTGTGAACGCGAACATCATTAGGTGCATAAATAAATGCTCTCACCAGCTGGATTCCTTCTGTATCTTTCAGAATATAATCTGCAGACCGTCCTATGATCACACAGGCTTCTTTCTGAGCCAGCTTCCGGATAATCTGCTTCTGTACATGAATAGCGCGGTCTGTCAGATCCGCATACTTGGAAAAAGAACCTCTCACATCACCCTGTGCACCTTTACCTGCGATGGTTCCGCCTTCCTCTACTCTGTCCATAATGTCTGTAGGGATGCCTACCTCTTTGATAATCTCATCCACAAGATCACGATCATAAAACTTAATCCCCAGATCCTGTGCAATCTTCTTACCGATGGCATTGCCCTTGGCTCCATATTCGCAGCCAATCGTAATTACCAGATGTTTCATGCTCTTCCCTCTCACACTCAAATTTTTATCAGATTCTCAAACATTCGAAATCCACTGATTTGCTATGTAAATCGCTACTTTCTCATATTTGGCAGGTCCCAAGTTCAAAAGTCTTATCGTGAAGGCACGAACGACTTTTTGATTTTTTGACCCTGATATCATATCATAAAAGGGCGCACGAATATAATTCGTGACGCCCTTGTCCTTACTGTATCACTCCGTTGCCGGATTTTTATTTTTCCAGAGATTTAATTGTATCTTCGATGATTGCTACAGCTTTGTCGCACTCTTCTTCTGTAACAATAAGCGGTGGAATCATACGGATGATATGCGCTCCGATAGCTGTGATCAGAAGATGTCTGTCAAGACAACCATGTTTTACATCCACTCCGCCGATAGTATCATCAAATTCCACACCTACCAGAAGTCCCTGATGTCTTACTTCTTTTACATGAGGAAGCTTCTCAAGCTTAGCTGCAAAGTAATCGCCAACCTTCTTTGCATTTCCAGCCAAATCTCTGTCCAGAAGCTCATTCACCTCAGCCAGTGCAGCTGCACAACTTACCGGATGTCCGCCGAATGTAGTTCCATGGGAACCTGCTGTGAAAGCTTTTGCAACCTCTGCTGTTGCACAGATGGCACCGATTGGCATTCCACCGCCCAGAGCCTTTGCCATAGATACGATATCCGGTTTGATACCATAATTCATATAGGACATAACAGCACCTGTTCTGCACCATCCTGTCTGTACTTCATCGATCAGAAGAAGCATATCGTTCTCATCACAGAATTTACGAAGTCCCTGCATGAATTCCATTGTTGCAGGATGTACGCCACCCTCGCCCTGTACAGGCTCAACCATAATGGCAATTGTGTTCTCTGTACATGCATCCTTGAAAGCCTGAAGGTCATTGTACGGTGCATAGGAGAAACCATAAGTCATAGGTCCGAATCCAACCTGGCATCCATTACCCGGCTGACCTGTTGCAGACATGGCACCAAAGGTTCTTCCATGGAATCCCATCTTTGCAGTTACGATATGATAACGGTTTGGACCATACTTTTCAATACCATATTTACGGGCCATTTTGATCATTGCCTCGTTAGCCTCTGTACCAGAGTTCTGATAGAAAATCTTGTCCATTCCGATTGTTTCACAGACCTTCTCAGCAAGCAGCGCCTGCGGGATTGTGTATGGATAGTTGAATGTATGCATAATATCATCTAACTGATCCTTTGCAGCAGCTACAACCTTAGGGTTACAGTTTCCTGCGCTGTTTACTGCAATACCAGCATAAAAATCAAGATATGGGGTTTTATTCTCATCATAAATGTACATGCCCTCTGCTGTCTCTGCAAGGAAATCAAATCTCTCATAAGTCTCGATCATGTACTTGTTTACTTTGTCCTTAATGTCCTGAAAAGTTAATCCTGTGTCTTTTAATTTCATAGCTGTGCCCTCCTGCATCCTTAAGATAATAAAAAAAGCAAAGACAAACTGACCCGTATGGGTAAGCGCCTTTGCTTAACTTTTTCTGTGTATTATTTTGTACATCCTTACAATATCACTGCCCTTATGATTTGTCAACATGTTTTTTTGAACATTTACATTTTTTACAGAAAGATCGTTACTGAGAACGGAGTGAACAGTAACGAAAGCTCTGTGTTCTCCTTATTATATATCCAATATTTCCTGCATATTCGTGCGATAATAAAGGTTTCTCAACAATTCATAACAACACAGCCTCTTCATGAAATGGCAGACTGACAAACCATTACATACATCCTTTCTTTTCAGATATTCATTTTCTGGTGTATCTTTTTCATTATTTTGTGCATTATATTGTACATTTTACACTCATACTTCGGATAAAATCACCTGCTTCACTACTCAGTTCTACACTATGGTAATCCACCAATCATACAAGGGAGAATCCTGCAAACAGGATTCTCCGCCTGCGGCAGACCGCTTCAGTAACAAAACTCCTGATACAACTGCATCAATGATAATCCAGAAAAAAACAGGTACAGCAGGCTTTCTCCTTCCCTGTGTTCCGATAGACATGCTCCTGATCCGTTTCAAACTTAAACACCTGATCTCTGTGGATTTCATACTTCTCACCATGACATTCCAGAGTAAGCACACCCTCCATAACAGCCAGATATTCTCTTGTCTTCTCCCCATGGCTGCCACTGATATAAACACCACCCGGTTCCACCTCGATCCGGTACACCTCCACCAGACGGGTATCCTCATAAGGCAGACAGGTCCATACCTTGTACTGTCCTGCTATCTCCTTGGTAGGAACCAGTTCTGCCGGTGTCACCAGACAACAGTCCACTCTCGGCGGCTGTATCAGCTCCTGAAACTCTATCCTCAGACCACTTGTAATCTTCCCCAGCACACCCAGAGAAGGATTGGCAGTCCCTCTCTCAATCTGAGCCAGCATACTCTTACTCACCCCCGTCTGCTCAGACACCTGATCCAGACTCATACTCTTGGATTTCCGAATCCTCTTCAGATTCACCGCCACATTATTCGATAAATAATCCATATCTCCCCTCCTTCCAAACAACTGTATTATTTATTTTTTATATCAGCAATATAGAAATCTGTCAATTACATTACTGTTCACTCCGTTCTCAGGAACGTAGCCAAAATTCAGTCAGGAACATAAATTTTACAGCAATTATCCAAAACCCGGTTGACAATTTCCTCTCTATAAATGTATAATGTAACCCAAGAAAACATTTGTCCACCCTATTCGGACAATGAATATCCCTATATCAGCCAAATGCTATGACAGGGAGGAGTACACAACCCCGGGAAGCACAGAGAGAAAGCGGTCGGTGCGAGCTTTCGTGAACGAATTGTGGAAGTAGCCCCCGAGCAGTGAACCAAACCGCATATCCAGTCAGATGATTCATAGACCCGGACAGACATGCCAAGTAGGCTTCAACGTCAGTTCCACGTTACAGGAACACAGTATATCAGTACTGACAAAGTGCAGAGCCAGACTCTGAATACAGGTGGTACCGCGGAAACATTTTCGCCCTGGGCAAACAAGCCCAGGGCGTTTTTTACTATATTTAGATATCAGGGTCAAAAAGTCGTTCGTGCTTGCACGATAAGGCTTTTGAACTTGGGATCCGCCAAACATGAGAAAGGGACAAAATACCTTTTGCCCCTAACATCATTTAATCTGTCACATCAAACCCGCCACCCCACACTCGGCAGAATCAGCGCAGCGCCATTCTGCCCCCTGTATTGGCCAACACACAGCTCGGAAATTTATTTGTTTTCGGGTGCATTTGCAGGAGTCGTAGTAACTCTTAGTGCCTGGAAATCTGCGTTGTTCAGAAAAATCTCACTGTCTGAGCCGCATCTGCGGCGAGTTTGAGATTTTTCTGAACGGTTTTAGCAGATTTTCAGACACTTAGAGTTCCTAGACCCCGAAACCGCACCCGAAAACAAATAAATTTCTGAGCGTCCTATACCCATACACAAAGGAGGTTTACCCAAATATGAAACAAATATCCGGCAACAAACTCTTAGTCAAAGCCTTAAAAGAAGAAGGCGTAGAATACCTCTTCGGCTACCCCGGAGCCTGTACCATCGACATCAGTGATGAACTCTACAAACAGGACGACGTCAAAATCATCCTCCCCCGTCACGAACAGGCCCTTGTACACGAAGCCGACGCCTACGCCAGAACCACCGGCAAAGTCGGCGTATGTCTGGTAACCAGCGGTCCCGGAGCAACCAACCTTGTAACAGGACTTGCAACCGCCAACTATGACAGCGTACCTCTTGTATGCTTCACCGGCCAGGTAGCCCGCCACCTCATCGGCAACGATGCATTTCAGGAAGTAGACATCGTAGGAATCACCAGAAGCATCACCAAATACGGCGTTACCGTCCGCAGACGTGAAGACCTGGGACGTATCATCAAAGAAGCCTTCTACATTGCCCGCACCGGCCGTCCGGGACCTGTCCTTATCGACCTTCCAAAGGACGTAATGGCAGAACTCGGCAGCGCTGAATATCCTAAAAATGTAAATATCCGCGGATACAAGCCCAACACAGATGTCCACATCGGCCAGCTCAAACGTGCCATCAAACTTTTAAATAAAGCAAAACGTCCCTTATTCCTGGCAGGCGGCGGTGTAGTAATCTCCCGCGCCCATGAAATTTTCCGGGAAGTAGTGGAAAAGACAAAAGTACCGGTTGTCACAACCGTAATGGGAAAAGGCTCTATCCCCACAGACCATCCGCTCTATATCGGAAACCTTGGCATGCATGGTGCCTATGCAGCAAATATGGCAGTCAGCAACTGCGATGTGCTGTTCTCCATCGGAACCAGATTCAATGACAGAATCACCGGAAAACTTCATGAATTTGCACCACATGCCCAGATTATCCACATTGATATTGATACAGCATCCATTTCCCGAAACATTCAGGTGGATATCCCCATTGTTGCTGATGCAAAAGAGGCTATCACCAAAATGAACGAATACGTCCAGGAATGTTCAACGGACAAGTGGCTTAACCTGATCAAAAACTGGAAAGAAGAGCATCCGCTTAAAATGCGTCCAAATGATCTTTTAAGTCCGATGGATATCCTGAAAGAGATCAACGAACAATTTGAGAACAGTATTATCGTAACAGATGTAGGACAGCATCAGATGCTTGTCTCCCAGTATGCGGAAATCACAGAGGGCAAACAGATGATCATGTCCGGTGGTCTGGGAACAATGGGCTATGGTCTTCCAGGCGGCATCGGAGCCAAAATCGGAAATCCCGACAGACCTGTCATCGTTATCTCCGGTGACGGCGGTGTGCAGATGAACATTCAGGAGCTTGCAACTGCAGTTCTGGAGGAGCTTCCGGTTATCCTGTGTATCTTTAACAATGAGTATCTTGGAATGGTACGCCAGTGGCAGAAGCTTTTCTACGGCAAACGCTATGCTATGACCAATCTGCGCGCAGGAGCACTTTCCCGCCGCACTGAAGGCATGGAATATCCACAGTACACACCGGATTTCATCAGACTTGCAGAGAGCTACAGGGCAAAAGGAATCCGTGTCACAAAAAAAGAGGAAATTGCAGCAGCCTTCGAGGAAGCAAAAAAGAACACAAAGGCACCTACAGTAATTGAATTCATCATTGACCCTGAGGAAATGGTTTATCCTATGATCAAACCAGGCGGAACTCTAGAAGATATGATTATGGACTGTTGATCAGGAGGAAAATTATTATGGATAAAGGAATGAAAAAAAGATGGATTTCTCTCTATGTTGAGAACCAGGTAGGTGTTCTGTCCAAAATCTCCGGACTTTTCTCCGGAAAAAGCTACAATCTGGACAGTCTTACTGTAGGAACCACCGAGGACCCCACAGTATCTCGAATGACGATCGCAACTGTCAGTGATGATGAAACTTTTGAGCAGATCAAAAAACAGTTGAACCGTATGATCGAGGTTATTAAGGTTATTGATTTCACAGACGTATTTGTCCGCATGAAAGAGATTCTGTATATTAAGGTTTTTAACTGTTCCAAAGAAGATAAGGTTGAACTGTTTCAGATTGCCGAAACCTTCAAGGCAAAGGTCATTGACTATGGCAAAGACAGCCTGCTCCTGGAATTTGTCCAGACAGCAACCAAGAATGACGCAGTAGTGAAACTGATCAAGGAAGAATTTCACAGAATTGAAGTGGTACGTGGAGGAAGTGTAGGAATCGAATCTATCAGTATGATGGAACGATAAAACTTTTTCTGAAATTTTTATAAAGGGAGGATTGTCGCATTGTTCTTAATGCTCAGTCCTCTCTTTACTTACGGTTCTTCCGTCTTTTCGTTTTTCATCTGTGCTTTCGCTTTTCGCCCAATCCGTGCATTGCTGTTCATAATACTGGCACGGGTGATCTTATCATTTCCAAATTTCATCCGGATCTCATCCATAGCTGCATCCAGCTTTCTGTGGCGTTCTTTATTTTCTGTATCTTCAAACAGAGACATCTGTTCATAAGTGCCATCTGTAAGGCCTGTCAGTGCCACACCAATCAGACGTAGCGGCTGTCCTTTCCAGAATTCTTTAAAAAGTCTTGTAGCATTTATATAAATTTCATCTGTAAGATCTGTAGCATTTTCCAGCTTTGTCTGGTGTGAACGGTTTCTGAAATCCAAAGTACGGAAAGTCACGGAAATACAGTTGCATTTCTTATCTTTTCTGCGCATTCTGGTTGCCAGAACATCACACTGCTCCAAAAGTATGGGAAACACCTGCTCTATGGAAGTAATATCATCGTTAAAAGTAGTTTCCACGCTGAAACCTTTTGCCTCATCAGGCACTGCTTTTACAGGGGAATCATCGATACCTCTGGCATATTGCCATAGCTGATGTCCCGTTTTTTCCCCAAGCCAGTACTGCACATTGGATGCTCTTTCTCTTGCCAGATCACCGATGGTACGGATTCCCTGATTCAGAAGCTTCTGCTCGGAAGCTTTTCCCAGAAACAGCAGATTACGGATAGGAAGAGGCCACATTTTCTCCGGGATTTCATCCGGGAACAGAGTGTGTACTCTGTCCGGCTTTTGAAAATCTGATGCCATCTTTGCCAAAAGCTTATTGGTAGAAATTCCTACATTTACTGTGAATCCCAGCTCTCTGTGAATCTTGTCTTTCAGCTCATGAGCAGCAGCTACAGGGTCAGGATAGATCAGAGAAGTACCTGTCATATCCAGAAATACCTCATCAATGGAAAAAGATTCCATCACAGGTGCAAAGGAAGCACAGATTGCTTTAAATGCCCGGGAACATTTATCGTATAATTCAAAATCACTGGGAACGATCACCAAATTGGGGCATTTCCGAAGAGCCATAGCTACTGGCTCGCCGGTCTGGATCCCGTATTTTTTTGCAGGGATAGATTTGGCAACCACGATACCTGTCCGTTTCTTTGGATTTCCTCCTACACAGGAAGGAATTTCTCTGAGATCCGGCAACCCCTGGCTCACCCTTCTGGCTGATTCCCAGGAAAGAAATGCACTGTTTACATCAATATGAAAAATTAACCGTTCCGTACTTTTCACTGTTCTTCCTCCAATATATGAATTGCGCTCTTCATATCTGATGATTTCATTTTACCCTGATCTGCTCTCCAGGGTAAGAACCTCGTTTGTCCAAAAAAGTGTCTTTATTTGCATCATCTTGTCTGAGCTGTTACTGTATTTATATTTGTTTGATTTCACTCTGCTATCAGAGTTTTGAACAACAACGCCGCACTTGCCATACGGCAGTGCGGCGTCTGTATTTCGCTACCGGTCACATTGTTCCCGGTAACTTTTTTTACTTAATTCTGAGGATTCATTTCCTCTCGATATATACTTATCGATTAGTCATAAAGGTTAGGAGCAATTTCTTCGCTGTCCATATTTGTGGAATCATACCAGTATCCAGTTCAGCCTCCAGCCATTCATAAGAGAATTCCGGGAATGTCTGATGTTTGAAATTTTTCCATGTTACTCCTTTCTCATGAAGTAACTGTCTACACATAAGCAAACAGTGCTATCGCTGTCATTGATCAGCAATAAGCCCCCGTGTTTTCATATAGTTCCATTATACCTTCTCATTTTCCCGAAGTCAACATAATTTAACATGTATCAGCCGTTTATTTGTGTTGTTTTTTATTTAATTTTTGTTGTATTTCAGTTGTTTTTATTTTGTTTTCTCATTGACATTTAAATCCTCATCTGTCATACTTGAATATAATGAATGCACCATCAAACAGCAGCTTTGCATCTCCCGTAAGGCTCTTATCATATATAGAAACCGCTCTGGAAAGGAGACAAACAATGTATCTTTCTGACATCCACACACATTCTATCGCCAGCGGTCACGGAACCACCTGTACCATCTCTGACATGGCAAAAGCAGCCAGCAAAAAAGGACTGAAACTCCTTGGGATTTCTGAACACGGCCCGGGAACTCTGGCTTCCGGAACTTCTTCTTATTTCAGAAGCCTTCCTTTTTATCCCAGAAAAAGATTCGGCATAGATATTCTTTACGGAGTTGAACTAAACATCCTGGACAGTGCAGGACATACAGATCTGTCAGATGAACTGCTGAACAACCTGGATTACGCTATCATCAGTATGCATCGGCAGAACTACCGTTCAGGCTCTGTATCTCAGAATACAGAAGCTTACATCAATGCAATGAAACATCCTGCTGTAAAAATACTCGGCCACTGCGACGATACACATTTCCCTGTAGATTATGAAACGCTGGCAAGAGCAGCTTTACGGGAAAATGTTATTTTTGAAATAAACGAAGCTTCCCTCGCACCCGGAGGATATCGGGGAGACACAAGAGCCAATGCAGCCAGAATCCTGTATCTCTGTCAGAGATATCAGCTTCCTGTTATTTTGTCCAGCGACAGCCACGGAAAAGAACATGTTGGAGATTTCACCTATGCCGAAGAATTCGTTCACCAGCTCATGTTTCCGGAAACTCTTATCCTTAACAACCAGCTTCCCAAATTAAAAGTTTTCCTTCAGACACGTTAAAAGAATGTTCCTCAAAGGGACATTCTTTTATTTTATGCATTGTTTTTTGCATTGTGTTATTTTGTTTATTTTCTATAATTTCTTGTCAAAAAAGACGACATTTTAGTACATTTTAATTAACAAAACTCACTTAACCATTTACATATCTCGTGATAGATCAGTCTTACTGTAGGAACCACCGAGGATCCTACAGTATCCCGAATGACTATCGCAACAGTCAGCGATGATGAAACCTTTGAACAGAGCAAAAAACAGTTAAACCGCATGATTGAGGTTATCAAGGTAATCGACTTCACAGATGTATTTGTCAGAATGAAAGAAATTCTCTACATCAAGGTTTTCAACTGCTCCAGGGAAGATAAAGCAGAACTGTTTCAGATTGCAGAAACCTTCAAGGCAAAAGTCATTGACTACGGCAAAGACAGCCTACTTCTGAAATTTGTCCAGACAGCCACCAAGAATGATGCAGTTGTCAAACTGATCAAGGAATAATTCCACAGAATTGAAGTAGTACGTGGTGGAAACGTAGGAATTGAATCCATCAGCATGATGGAACGCTAAATCTCATAATCAATATTTTTTTACAGGATATAGAAACACCTCTATATCCTGTATTTATTTTCAAACATACTATAAAATATTGCAGTTTTTAATCAAATGTGTTATTGTTTACGGGAGCGTTATTCGAAAGAAAATGCATCTGATTTCCACATCTGACAGTCTGGTGGATAAAGTCATCCACTTCACAGTCTGGTTAAATTTGTGAGGCGACCTGTAAGGCGTCTACACACCGGAAATTTTTCTTTTGTTCTGATGCATATTTTTCATAACGCCTGATCCCCATACTCTAAACTGT
>OLRC01000967.1_pt1 | contig 19853 bp, 17 predicted proteins | sample 1672081 | NCBI WGS metagenome assembly OLRC01 (sample SAMEA3136643, study PRJEB25190) | human gut metagenome | biome: human gut; feature: human-associated habitat; material: faeces | place: Austria | collected 2013
TCGTCGTGTTCATGAACAAGTGCGATATGGTCGACGACGAAGAGCTGCTGGATCTGGTTGAGATGGAGATCCGTGAGCTGCTGACCGAGTACGACTTCCCCGGCGACGACACCCCGATCATTCGTGGTTCCGCTCTGAAGGCTCTGGAGTCTACCTCCACTGATCCCAATGCTCCCGAGTATGCTTGCATCAAGGAGCTGATGGACGCTGTTGACACCTATATCCCCAACCCCGATCGTGAGGAAGACAAGCCCTTCCTGATGCCCATCGAGGATGTCATGACCATTTCTGGCCGTGGTACTGTTGCAACCGGTCGTGTTGAGCGTGGTATTGCTAAGGTTGGCGATGCTATGGAGATCGTCGGCATCAAGCCCGATCGTCTGAGCACCACCATTACCGGTCTGGAGATGTTCCGTAAGTCTCTGGACTTCGCTGAGGCTGGCGATAACATCGGCGCTCTGCTGCGTGGTGTTGATCGTACCCAGATCGAGCGTGGTCAGGTTCTGGCTAAGCCCGGTTCCGTGCACCCCCACAAGACTTTCGAGTCTCAGGTGTACGTTCTGACCAAGGACGAAGGCGGCCGTCACACCCCGTTCTTCTCCAACTATCGTCCTCAGTTCTACTTCCGCACCACCGACGTTACCGGCATCATCACCCTGCCCGAGGGCACTGAGATGTGCATGCCCGGCGACAACGTCGATATGCACGTTGAGCTGATCACCCCCGTCGCCATGGAAGAGGGCCTGCGTTTCGCTATCCGCGAGGGCGGCCACACCGTTGGTTCCGGCGTTGTTTCCAAGATCGAGAAGTAATTTCTTGCTCTGAAAAGCAATACTAAGGGCGCTGTCCGTAAGGGCAGCGCCCTTTTTTGTATTGGAAACCGATGCTTGTAGGGGGCGGCGTCCTCGACGCCCCGCAGAGGGGACAAGCTCCCTCCCTGCAATAGGACACATCCCTCTGCGCTTGTGCACCATCCACAAACGCAGAGGAATTTTTTTGCGGAAAAAGTCAAATAAATCCTATAAACCTATTGACATTCTGGGTAAATAGGTATATTATACAGGCATCGGGTTTGAACAAATGCAAACCAAGAACCAGAAAGGGGAACGCTGCCATGTCTGCTATGTGTTGTTGTCGTATGTACTGTCACCGGGCATGGTCTATGGGGCGCACCAGCACTCCTATGTGTTGAACCTGACCTTCGTCCGGGAACTTTCGTTACGAAAGCCCGGATTTTTTTGTACCCAAATTTGTTCATGACCCGATAGGGAAGGGGAGACTTTCGTGGATTGGAATGTGATCGCACAATACCTGCCACTGTACAAAAAGGCCGCGTGGCTGACCCTGCGCCTGGGCCTGGCAGGCATCGTGATCGCAATAGCCGTCGGGCTGGTCTGTGCGCTGGTCCAGTATTACAAGGTGCCTGTGCTGCGCCGCATCGTGGGGGCCTACATCGAGCTCAGCCGCAATACGCCGTTGCTGGTGCAGCTGTTCTTTATCTATTATGGCCTGCCGAAAATCGGCATCAAGACCAACGCCGAAATCTGCGGTATTGCGGGTCTGGCGTTCCTGGGCGGCAGCTACATGGCGGAGGCGTTCCGCAGCGGGTTGGAATCCATCGAGCCGATTCAGACCGAGAGCGCCATGAGCCTGGGCATGGACCACGCGCAGACGATGCGCTACATCATCCTGCCGCAGGCTATGTCCATCAGTGTGCCGGCGTTCGTCGCCAACGTCATTTTCCTGCTGAAGGAGACCAGCGTGTTCAGCGCCATCAGCCTGATGGATCTGATGTTCACCGCGAAAGACCTCATTGGCCTGTACTACAAAACCACCGAGTGCCTGTTCCTGCTGGTGGTCTTTTACCTGCTGATTCTGCTGCCGGTGTCTCTGCTGGGCAGTTGGCTGGAAAGGAGGCTGCGCTATGCCGGATTTGGGGCTTAACGTACTGCTCAAGGGCAAAAACGCGGCCCGCCTGCTGGGCGGCCTGTGGGTGGCCCTGCGCATCAGCCTGATTTCCGTCGTCATCAGCATCTCGCTGGGCATCCTGCTGGGTGTGCTGATGAGCGGCAAGAACCCTATCGTCAAAGCCATCCTGCGGGTGTACCTCGAAATCATCCGCATCATGCCGCAGATGGTGCTGCTGTTCCTCGTGTTCTTTGGCACCACCCGTGCCTGGGGGTGGGATCTCTCGGGCGAGACAGCGTCCATCATCGTTTTTGTGCTGTGGGGCACAGCGGAGATGAGCGACCTCGTGCGTGGGGCGCTGATTTCCATTCCCAAGCACCAATACGAGAGCAGCGAGGCGCTGGGCCTGACGAAGGGTCAGACCTACCTGTACATCATCATCCCGCAGACGGTGCGCCGCCTGATCCCGCTGAGCATCAACCTCATCACCCGCATGATCAAAACCACCAGCCTGGTGCTGATGATCGGTGTCGTCGAGGTGCTGAAGGTCGCACAGCAGATTATTGAAGCCAACCGTATGTCCAGCCCGAACGCTGCGTTTGGCATCTACCTGGTGGTGTTCCTGCTGTATTTCCTGGCCTGCTGGCCCATCAGCCTGCTGGCATCGTACTTAGAGAAAAGTGGAGGTAAAAAACCATGGCAGAACCAATTTTGACTGTGGAGCATCTTGTCAAGGGCTATGGTGAAAATACCGTTCTGGACGATGTCAGCCTGGCTGTCCGCCCCGGTGAAGTCATTGTGGTCGTCGGCCCCAGCGGCTGCGGAAAAAGTACGCTGCTGCGGTGCATCAACGCCCTAGAACCTACCCAGAGCGGCCGCGTGCGGCTGGGCAACGAGACGGTTGCCTACGGCGGCAATGGACTTACCAGCCTGCGGCAGCGCATTGGCATGGTGTTCCAAAGCTATGAACTGTTCCCGCACCTGACTGTGCTGGACAACGTGATGCTGGCCCCCCAAAAGGTGGCCAAGCGCCCGAAAGCCGAGGTGCAGCAGGAGGCCGAGAACCTGCTGGACCGCGTAGGTCTGCTGGGCAAGGCCAAGAGCTACCCGCGTGAGCTGTCCGGCGGCCAGAAGCAGCGCGTCGCCATTGTCCGTGCGCTGGCTATGCACCCCGAGATTTTGCTGTTCGACGAGGTGACGGCCGCCCTGGACCCCGAGATGGTTCGCGAGGTGCTGGACGTCATGTTGGATCTTGCGAAGCAGGGCCGCACGATGATCATTGTCACCCACGAAATGCAGTTTGCCCGCGCGATCGCCGACCGGGTCATCTTCCTGGACGGCGGCAAAATTGTAGAGGAAGGCACGCCGGAGGAGTTCTTCGACCACCCCAAGACTGAGCGCGCCCAGAAGTTCTTGCGGACCTTCACGTTTGACAGCGTGAAGTGAAGATCGTTGTAGGGCGGGGTACTCTCACCCCGCCGCACATAGAGGAAAGTATATAAAGGTTAAAAGGAGTGTACCATCATGAAAAAGCTTACCAAAGTGACCGCAGCGGCATTGGCCGCGACCCTCAGCCTGTCCCTGGCCGCCTGCAGCAGCAGCGCCAGCACCGATGCAGCCTCCACCGTATCCGCTGACGGCGTTGTCTACCGCACGCTGGACGAGATCAAGGCCGACGGTACCATCAACATCGGCGTTTTCTCCGACAAGAACCCGTTCGGCTACGTTGACGAGAACGGCGAGTATCAGGGCTACGACATCTACTTCGGCAACCGCCTGGCCGAGGATCTCGGCGTAAAGGTCAACTACGTCTCCACAGAGGCCGCCAACCGCATTGAGTACCTGCAGACCGGCAAGGTGGACGTTATCCTGGCAAACTTCACCGTCACGCCGGAGCGTGCCGAAGAAGTAGATTTTGCGCTGCCCTACATGAATGTCGCGCTGGGCGTTGTCTCCCCGGATTCCAGTGTCGTCACCACGCTGGACAACTGGAACGCCGATGACCAGATGATCGTCATTTCCGGCACCACCGCCGAGACCTATCTGACCCAGAACTACCCCGACATCCCGCTGCAGAAGTACGATTCCTACGCCACCGCCAAGAGCGCCCTGGAGAACGGCGGCGTGGCCTGGGCCAACGATAACACCGAGGTCATCGCCTTCGCAAAGCAGAACCCCGGCTACACCGTCGGCATCCCTTCTCTGGGCAGCCAGGATACCATCGCCCCGGCCGTCAGCAAGGGCAACGAGACGCTGCTGAACGCCATCAACGACGAAATCAAGGCCCTGGGAGAGGAGAACTTCTTCCACAAGGACTATGAGGCTACCCTTGTTGACACCTATGGCACCGACTACGAGAACAGCCTTGTCGTCGAGGGCGGCGTGACGAGCGCCAACTAAATAAGGCTTCTCCCTTGGGAGAAGCTGTCCGCGAAGCGGACTGATGAGGGGCAGGCTTGCCAGGCAACCTTTGAATGGGATGCAGCCGCAAGCTCGCCCCTCATCCGGCCCTGCGGGGCCACCTTTTCCCAAGGGGGAAGGCATAAAGAAAAGCGGCAGACTATGCACGGTCTGCCGCTTTTTCTATACAGGCTATTCTACCCCAAATTCAGCCCTTACGCGGGCCAGCATCTCCCGCTGGGCGTTAGCCTCGGTGTCGTTGTCCACGCTGCCAAAGGCACGCTGGGCGGTGCTGCCGGGGCCGGTGGAGCCGTACTCGCCGAAGCGGGCGGTCTTTTCGTTCTCGGGGTCACGCCAGTTGTCCCAGCCGTCGGTGCAGACTTCGTCGCTCAACACGCAGTCCAGCCAGTAGCAGGCCGCGTCAGCCCGCCAGGGGCGGCCCAGATAGACGCTGCCGGGCGCGACGCTGCCCTGTACGGTACAGTTCACAAACAGGTAGCCGGGCTTGCCAGCGGGCGTGCTGGGGGCTGTGATGTAGCAGGTGCCGGTGGCGTGGTGCCACGGCTCAATGCGGCAGCGGTCAAACACCGCGTTCGCGCCGCCGAAGATAAAGTCAATGTTGCCACGGATTGTGCAGTTTTTGTAATACTGCACGGTGTCCAGCCGGGGCGCGTTTTCCCGCGGGCCGCGGAAGCCGTGCTCCTCCCGCTCTTTCAGGGGCAGGGGAGCAGTGAACAATGTATCCTGGTTGCCGTAAAGGTTCACGTCCTCCATCAGCACGCGGCTGGCGTCGGCGTAGACCGCCAGCGCCTGCCCTGCCTTTGCACCATCCCCGGCATTGTTCTGCACGGTCAGGTTGCGCACAACGGCCCTGCCGCCGCCCAGAAACAGTGTTTCACTGCGGAAGGTTCCGGTCTTACTCTCGCCCGGCCAGGGGTCACGGCCGCCCACAGAGGCTGTGAGTACGGTCGCGTTGCGGTACTCGCCCTCGATGATATAGTCGGCCAGTTCAATAAAGGGCCGTTCCTCATAGATGCCGTGCTTGATGTAGAACCGTACCGGCTCATTGGGCGTATCGGCACAGGCGGCCACGGCGTCGGTCAGCGTGCGGTAATCGCCGGTGCCGCCCTCGTCCACTACCAGTGTTTTTCTCTGAATGTCAGCCATCAAAAGAATCCTTTCATAAATGCAATGTCGCTAGCCGCGCGGGCGGGTACGGCCTCTTCGCGCAGCACCGGCAGGGTGGCCTGGGGCAGTTGGCGCAGCATGGCGAAGGCCCCGGCGTAGTCGGTGCGGCTTTCTTCCAGGCTCGTGTGCAGCAGGCCGCCCTCGGCGTCAAACGCCTGGCCTTTGAAGTGTACGGCGACGATTTCCTCGCCCAGCAGTTCGCCCATGTCGTTCCAGATGCGGGCCTGATCGTGCACGTTCTCGGCGTTGACAAGGTTGCTCATGTCAAAGATGACTTTCAGGTTCGGGCTGCGCATCGTGTCCAGAATATGCCGCGTGGCGGCGGGGGAATTCATGCTGTGCAGCGTCACAGGCTCAATGCCCACCGTGACGCCCAGTTCCTCCGCCGTGGGCAGAATCTCAGCCAGGCTGCGGCAAAGCAGTTCCTGGGCTTCCTCGCGGGTCGTACCGGCGGGCTGCTTGGACATGGCGGTCGTCTCCGTGCCAATGCACCCGGCCCCCAGCGCCTTGCAGACGGCCAGCTGGCTCTTGAAATCTGCCGCGTTCTGCAAGCGGCTCTCATCGTTGATGGCAAGCTCCACATAGGTGCCCAGCACGGCCACCTGGATGCTGTGTGCTTTCTCGGCGGCAATAGTGTCGGCCACCAGCGCGTCGGTCACGTCGGCATAGCTCTTGACTGTCGGCACGCACTTTTTGTAGGCCAGCTGTACGGCGGCAAACCCGTCGGCAGAGACTTTGGCAAACAGTTCGTCGGGCGTGCCCTTGCCGTAGTCATGCAGGCGGGCACCCACGATAAATTTCGGCATACAAACCCCTCCTTACTGCTTTTGGGCGGCCAGAATCTCCGTGTAGGCCAGCAGCAGCGGGCCTACGCCCTTGGCGTCGTTTTCCACGATCGGCTCACTGAAATAGTAGGCCAGGCTGCCGTCACGGCGGGTCGCACCGCCAAGACCTGCCACCAGGCAGATCCCGCCCAACTGCAGCGCACCGTCCGCGCCCACGCCCAGGTGGCGGTCACAGGTGCCGTAGAAGGCCTTCTCACCGTAGGCGGCATAGCGCTTAGGCAGGTAGCCCAGCCGCACGCCCTTGAGCACCGCGTAGGCAAACAGCGCACTGCCGGAGGTCTCCAGGTAGTTGCCTTCGACGCCGGCCTTGTCAATGACCTGCCAGAACATACCGCTCTCGGCGTCCTGGAATGCGATCATCGCATCCACGGCGTCCTTCAGCATCGACATGATGGCGCGATACTCGTAGTACAGCATTTCGTCCATGCGCTCCAGCACATCCACCATCGCCACCAGAAACCACCCCATGGCGCGCAGCCAGAAGTTGGCGCTGCAGCCGGTGACGGGGTCGGCCCAGTACATTTCGCGGCTCTCGTCGTAGCCGTGGTAGTACAGGCCGGTCTTGGGGTCCTTCATGTGCTTCTGGATGTTCATGAACTGCTTGTAGCTGTCAATGCAGCCGTGCATCCCGTTGCAGCGGGTCTCGTACTCCATGTAGAAGGGCTGGGCCATGTAGGTGCCGTCCAGCCAGACCTGGTTAGGGTAGATTTTTTTGTGCCAGAAGTTGCCTTCCTTGGTGCGGGGCTGGGTCTCCAACTGGCCGCGTATCGTTTCAATCGCGTCGCGGTAGCGCTGGTCGCCGGTCAGGTCGTAGAGGGTAAACAGGTTCTTACCCTGATTAACATTGTCCAGGTTGTATTCCTCGGGGTCATAGGTCTCAATGACGCCGTGATCCTTGACGAAGTAATCAAGAAAATTCTTGGAGAAGGTCAAAAACTTCTCGTCACCGGTGGTCTTGTACAGGCTCAGGCAGGCGGTGATCATGCAGCCGTCGATGTAGTTCCACTTATTGGGCTTGCCGCTGCGCACTTTTTCAATGTTCCACAGCGGGGCCTCGGCGGTGGAACCGGCAATCAGGTAGTCCACATAATGGCCCAGGGTGGACAGGATTTCTTCGTGGGTCATGGCTTAGTCCTCCTCATAGCTGTCTACGTGGGTGAATTGCAGGCGTTCGCCCTCGTAGCCGGTGATTTCAACGTTGTGCAGCTCGATTTTGCGCACATTTTCGGCGTGGATGCCCACCTTGCAGCTGGCATCCGCACCACACATCATGGCAGCCTGGCCCGCCTTGGCGTCGGGCGCAAAGCTGATTTTCACATTGCGCATCTTTACGCCGCCGATGGGCTGCTCCGGCAGGCCGCTGAACCAGCAGCCCGCGTACTGGGCATCGGTGGCAGTGATGTTCTCCATTTCCAGCGTGCCCAGTGTCGGGGTCATCTCATCCACCGGCAGCGGGTCGTGGGTCTGTACATAGTCGCTGCGGCCGTCCGGGTCGCAAAAATAGAACATATTGATGACAAAGGGCGTCAGCACGCCGTCCATAACGACGTCGCGGAACACCAGCCCGTCAATGACGGCATACTTGCCACGCCCACGGCGGGTCTTGACGCGCAGGCCGCGGTCAGTGTGATCCATCAGGCACTGGGTAACGGTGACATTCTTGACGCCGCCGCTCATCTCACTGCCGATGACCAGGCCGCCGTGGCCGCGGCTCAGGCAGCAGTTGCGGATGACAACATTCTCGCAGGGGATATGGCGCTTCATCCCTAAGAACAGCTTGCTGGATTTCAGCGCAATGCAGTCGTCGCCCACATGGATATGGTTGCCGATGATATTGACATTCTTGCAGCTCTCGGGGTCGATGCCGTCAGTGTTGGGGCTGCTGGAGCTGTTGCGGATGCGGATGTTCAGAATGTCCACATTCTCCGAGTAGGTCGGGTGGATGGTCCAAGAGTAGCTGTTGCAGACCTGCACACCGTGCAGCACCACGTTTTTAGCGCCGTTTGTAAAGAACAGACGGGGGCGGTAGGCAATATTCTTCTTCTTCGGGTTCTGGTACCAGTCGCCGTTCTGGGCGTTGGCGTCAATCGTGCCCTCGCCGGTGATGGTCACATTCTCGGCGTTGATGACATTGATAAGCCCCGCAAAGCTGTCCAGGGGATTGCCCTCCCACAGGGCCAGGTAGTGCTCGTCCCTTTCGTTGTGGCAGGGGAGGACACCGGGCAAAATCGGATAGTCGGTGCGCTTGGTGCCGCCCAGCAGCGTGCAGCCTTTTTCGAGGTAGAGCGTCGTGTTGCTCTGCAAAAACAGGCTCTGGGTGCGGTAAGTACCGGCGGGCACATAGACCGTGCCGCCGACTGGGCAGGTGGACAGCGCCGCCTGCAATTTGGCAGTGTTGTCGGTCACGCCGTCCGCCACCAGGCCGCAGCGGCTGGCATCCACAAAGAAGCTCTCCTCAGCGGTGGTAAATTCCAGCGTATCGGTCACACCGTCGAGGGTGACGGCTACCGTGTAGCTGCGGCCCGGCTCCAAGGAGTAGAGCGAGAAAATGTTGGTGTCACCATCATAGACAGCATCACCATCCAGGGCAACCGTGTAAGGCGCCGGTGCGCGGTAGCAGCCGGAATTGACCAACTCAAATACCGCACTGCGCGCCATAGAACGTACAAGCGTGATTTTCATGTGGAAACCCCCAAATGATAAAAATTTGTATAAAAATAGTTTGAAAAACAGCAAAAATTGTGCTATTCTAGTAAATAGAACAAGAACCAATCGCCGGGCGCATGGCACCGCGGCAGCAAGGAGCAAGCGTTATGGTTTCGGAATATGTCTACTCGCCCCATGTGGACTTTTTTATTGACCGCGTTGACCGCGATACCGGCTACGAGATGGCCAGTTTCCACATCCACCATAAGTATGAGATTTACTATGAGATCGAGGGCAGCCGCCGCTATTTTATCGAGGATGCCGCCTACATCGTCAACGCAGGCTGTGTTGTGCTGATTGGCGAGAACCAGATTCACAAGACTGCCTCGCTGGGGGACACGGCCTCCAGCCGCATTGTTGCGAACTTCAGCCGGGAATACCTGGGCAAAATCACCGACATATTCCCGGAGGTGGATTTCTTCTCGTTCTTGAACGAAGAGCACAACCATCTGCTCTCCAACATCACGGTCAAGCAGCAGAACCATATTCACAATCTATTGCAGCAGCTGCTGGCTTTGCAGGAAGAAACCTCCCCGGAATCCGACGCCATGCGCAAAATGCTGTTGGCCACGCTTTTGCTGGAACTCAAGGATCTCTGCCGCCAGCAGCAGGAGCAGGGCGGCGAGAACGGCCGCGTCAGCAACCATATCGTGGACCAAATTCAAGCCTACATCGCCGAGCATTACGCCGAGAAGCTGACCCTGACCGGCATTGCCAGCCAGTTCTATATCAGCCCCTACTACCTGAGCAGACTGTTCAAAAAGTCCATCAACCTGAGTCTGATCGAGTATATCAACGGCGTGCGTATCAAGGCGGCGCAGAATCTCATCGAGAAATCGAACGAGAGCATTTCCGACATTGCGGAAAAGACCGGCTTTATGACCACCGCCCATTTCCGCCGTGTGTTCAAGGATGCCACGGGTCTGTCCCCGCAGCAGTACCGGCAGTATTATAAGAGAGTGAATAAGTAAGGTTGAAACATCCGCCGCCCTGATAGGGGGCGGCCTTTTTGTTTGCACCGTTGCAGGGGCGGATGCCTGCATCCACCCGCGGGACGCCGCGGACGCCGTCCCCTGCAAAGCTATCAGTAAAACTCCGTCCCCCTGGCAGGGGAGGGGAGTGTCATTTTCAAAAGAAAGGCTGCCCCGTACCCCCTGGTTGTGGTGCGGGGCAGCCGTGGTTTAAGTGGGTTTTCGGGCTGCCAAAATGGCGATTAGCCCTTCACAGCACCGGCGGAGATACCGTCGATGAAAGCATCCTGCGCGCAGAAGAAAACGATCAGCTGCGGGATGATGGAGATGAGGGACAATGCCAGAATACGGTTCCAGTTGAAACCGCTGTCAGCGTCCATGGACAGCTTGACGAAAATGGACATCGGGTATTTGCTGGGGGTCTGGACGTAAAGCAGGGGACCCATGTAGTCGTTGCAGCTCCACATGAACTGGAACAGACCGCAGGCCACCAGAGAGGGGCTCAGCATCGGGGCAATGATCTTGTACAGGATCTTGACCGGGCCGCAGCCATCAATGGCGGCCGCCTCGTCCAGGTCATGGGGGATGCTGCGCATGAACTGCACCAGCTGATAGACGAAGTAAGTCTCGGTGGCAAACAGGGTGGGCACCCACAGAGGCAGGTAGAAGGGGCTGTTGACCCAGCCGAAGGAGTTGTACATCAGGTACTGGGGAACGTTCAGAACGACCTGGGGCAGGAACAGCGTGGAGATCATGATGCCGAACAGCATATCGCGGCCCTTGAACTTAAAGCGGCTGAAGCCGTAAGCGGCAATGACAGAGCTGATAACGGTGAAGATGACCTTGGGGATAACGAAGCTGTAGGTGTTGATGAAGGCGCGCCAGATGCTGATATCGCCGCCGTAGTTCTGGGTGACGGCGTCAATGTAGCCCTGCAGCGTGGGGTTGGCAGTCAGGAAGCCGATGCCGGAGAAGATCTCGGCGTTGGACTTGAAGGTGGCACCCACCATCCAGACCAGCGGGTAGATCATGATAACGCCGACAAGGATCAGCACAAAGTACTGGAAGAAACGGCCGATTTTATGGGCGGTAGAAAGTTTCATTTTTCGTTCCTCCTTAATCAGCGTAGTAGACCCAGTGCTTCTGGCTGGTGAAAGCAATCACAGTCAGCAGAGCAACGGCAATGAACATGACCCAGGCCAGCGCACACGCCATGCCCATCTCGTTGGACTTGAAGGCGTAGTTGTAAACCAGCAGGGAGACAAGCGTTGTAGCGTTACGCGGGCCGCCCTGGGTGATGATGTAGGGGCCGTTGAATTCCTGGAACGCCTGTGCGATCTGGGTGACGAGGTTGTAGAAGATAACGGGGGTGATCATCGGAATGGTGATCGAGAAGAACTGGCGGGTCTTGGTAGCACCGTCAATGGTGGCGGCCTCGTACAGGTCGGCAGGCACGCCCTTCAAAGCGGCCAGGAACAGAACCATGGCGGAGCCGAACTGCCACACACGCAGCAGGCAGATGACGAACAGCGCCCAAGTCTTATCGGCCAGCCAGTCGGGACCGGCAATGCCAAAGAAGCCGAGAATCGTGTTGACAACGCCGGTGTCCTTGAACAGGGCGCGCCACAGAACGGCGATGGCCACAGAGCCGCCCAGGATGGACGGAATGTAGTAAACGGTACGGAACAGGTTGACGAACTTGATCTTGAAGTTCAGGATGTAGGCGATGAACAGCGCGAACACCAGCTTGAGGGGCACGGTGATGAAGGCATATTTCACAGTGGTCAGCAAAACGGAAACGGTCTTGCGGCTGGTGAAAATCTCAACGTAGTTCATAACGCCGTACTGGCTGATGCCCTTGAAGAAGTTCAGATCAGTAAAGCTGTATACCAGAGAGCTGGCAAACGGATAGGCTTTGAAAATCAGGAAGCCCAGAATCCACGGAATCAGGAAGAACAGGCCAGTGTTTTCGTCACACCAACGCTTAAACGGTGTGCGCTGGGTCGTTTTGGGTGCAGAGCTCATCCAAAAACCTCCTTGTCACAAATTGCTGCATTGCGTTTTAACATGAATAACCGGCCCCGCCATGCGTGATAACGGGGCTGGGGCCGGCTAAACTTTACTTTTTAAGGGATTTCGATTGCTCTTAGGCGTTGGCGCTCAGCACACCGGAAACGCCGTCCAGCAGGATCTCGGCAGCCTCCTCAGCGTCGTAGTCGCCATAGCTGAAGCCGTCGAACACGTCGGTGTAAACGCCGTCGGTGGTGTCCTTCAGCTTGCTGGACTCGAAGTACGGGTCAAGCGGCATATCGACGAAGGACAGAACCTTGGTGTTGGCCTCAAGAACCAGAGGCTTCACAGCGTCAGCAGCCTGAGCGGCAGCCAGACCGGCGGTGGAGGCGGGAATGCCGCACTCGGAACCCATGATGGCAGCGCCTTCGCCGTTCCACAGGAAGTCAATCAGGGCAGCAGCCTCAACGGGATGCTGGCAGGAGGAGGTGATGGCCATGCCCATGGAGACCTTGGAGAAGCCGCCGTTGGCCTTGTCGCCGAACTTGATCTCCTCACCGACGGTGAAGCCGGAGTTGTCGGCCAGAGCAGACTGGTACTTGTTGGCGGAAGAATCCCACTCGAAGATGCCGGCGTACTTGCCATCGATCCACTCCTGAGACTTATCGATAGAGTCGAAGCCAGCAGCGATCATGGTCGGACGGGTGGGGATAACGTGGTTGTCCTCGAGGGACTTGATGAAGTTCAGGCCATCAACGACCTCTTCCTCGCTGTACTGGCACTCGTTGTTCTCGACCCAGGCCTTGCCGTACTTGGACTCGAGGTAGAAGGTCATCAGGATCATGCGGTCATACTGACCGATAGCCAGAGGATAGTAATCATTGCCCAGCTTCTCCTGGAAGGCCTTGCCGGCGGCGATCAGATCATCATAGGAGGCGGGAACCTGCTCAATACCGGCCTGCTTGAAGGTGTTCATGTTCCAGTAGAAGATACGGCCGGTCATCGAGATGGGCACAGCCTGCAGGCTGTCAGCAACGGTGCAGGCGTTCTTGGCGGCATCGCTCCACTGGCTCAGGTCGATGACATCGCTGTACTCGCGCAGGTCGACGAACTTCTCACCCGTGGGGCTGTACTGGTACAGCCAGTTCCAGTTGACCTGCATGACATCGGAACCCTGGTCAGCGGCCAGCGCGGTGGACTGCTTCTCTTCCCAGCCGGACCATGCGCCGTAGGTGGGGGAGACGGTGATGTTGGGATACTTCTCGTGGAAAGCCTCCAGAGCCTTCTGGTAAGCCTCATGGCGGGAGTCGCCGCCCCACCAGCTGATGGTCAGCTCGATAGGATCGGTGGTGTTGATCTCGTGGGCCTCGCTGGGGGCAGCCTCAGCGGTAGACTCGGCAGCGGTGCTTTCAGCAGTGGAAGCAGCCTCGCTGGTGGCGGCGGAGCTGCTGGCAGCGGTGCCGCAGCCAGCCAGCAGAGTGGCGGTCATAGCAGCGGCAACGCCAAGGGAAATTGCCTTCTTCATTGTCTTGTCCTCCTAAAAATGCTGTGCGATTTATTTTTGCAGATTGTCGTGTGTGGGTGTAAGCACCACAACATCTGCCATTCGCTTGTCTATATGATAGCAAAACGCACCAACAAAAAAAACAGTCAATTTAGTGCGTTCCACCTCAAAAGCGAACAATTCTTGCTTTGTTGCTTGTAACAGATTTGACACCACCGTCAAAACTTACGAATACGAGCACCTGCGTTTGTGCAATTTGACAAAGGCGGCAGGAACCCGGACGGGGATATCCAGGGCAAAGCGCACCGATATTTACCCACTAAAATGCGTTACCAGGGGCAAAATATGCAAGATTGATGCAAAAAACGTGCTATTTCGCAAATATTATTGCATTCATCTATGCACGGTGCAAAATAAGTGCGGCCAAGAACAAAAAAGGCCCCGCCGGGAGGAATCCCGGTGGGGCCTGCACAAATTATGTTCACTTCTTCGGGTGGCGTGCTAAAAATGCACGGTATTCGCGGTACCAGCATTGGGGGCATAGGCTTTGGTACTCCACATCGTCCACTGTATCAATCGCGACCTGGGCACCCTCAAAGACATATTCGCCGTTGACCTTGCGCCCGTTGCAGATGGCCTTGCGGCCGCAGGCGCAGATAGTTTTCAGTTCCTCGATCGTATGGGCAAGCTCCAGCAGCCGCGTCGAGCCGGGGAACCCCCGCATCATAAAGTCGGCACGCAGGCCGTAACAGATGACCGGAATGCCCAGATCGACCGTGACCAGGAACAGCTGGTCGGCCTGCCGGGGGGTAAAAAACTGGCTCTCGTCGCACAGAACACAGGCAATCTTGCCATTGGCGGCCTCGTCGGAGCGCACCAGCTCCACCACGTCCATGTCGGGTGTGACGAGCTTGTCAACTTTGCAGGAAATACCCAGGCGGGAAAGGATGGAATCCTGCCCCTTGGTGTCGATGGCGGGCTTTAAAATCAGCACGCGCATCCCGCGCTCTTTATAATTGTAGGCGACCTGCATCAGCGCAGTGGTCTTGCCGCTGTTCATAGCGCCATATCGAAAATACAATTTTGCCATGGTGGCTCCTTACTTCTCCTGGTTCCGCAATCTGTACCCCAAACTCATCAAACTGTCGCCCAAGTGGACATTCTCCACCGTGACGTCCGGGTACTCGACCGATAGATCGTAGTGGCTGAAATTCCAGAAACCCTTGATGCCCTGGCCCACCAGCTCACCCGCCAGGTCCATAGCGCTCTGGCGCGGCACGCAGAGCACGGCCACCTCGGGATGGTGCTCGGTGCAGAAGGCCTCCAGCTCACTCAGTGGCAGAATGGGCACGCCGCACATTTCCTTGCCGATCAAGTCGGGGTTCACATCAAACACGCCCAGCAGCTTGTAGCCGTTGGCGTCGCGGCTGATGAAACTGGATACTGCAGAACCCAAACGACCGGCACCGACCAAAATCGTGGGCAGCTTTTCGCCATCGCCGAACAGCAGCTTGCCAATCTCGGCACGCAGCACATCCACCTTGTAGCCGATGCCCTGCTGGCCGAACCCACCAAAGCAGTTGAAATCCTGGCGCACCTGGCTGGCGGTGGTGCCCATCATGTGGGCCAGCTCGCTGGAAGAAATTTTATCCTTGCCGTCGGCGGAAAGGTTGGTCAGATAACGATAATATTTCGGCAGTCGCTTGATGACCGGGAGCGACACCTTATTTTGAACAGCCATGATCGTATCCCTCACATTGCAATACTTGTTTATAGCTTATTATAAAATGAAGCACGGCGGTTGTCAATTTTTTGTCTAAGTTTTTTAGCTGATTTCTCAAATTATTATACGGTTATACAAAAATAGAACGGGAAATTCTGGCGGTATAGACAAAACAAAACGACACCCCTGGTCCAAACCGCGCATATTTTGCAGGGCTGCAGGACAGACTGTTTTTGTGTATAGTTTGCGCAGAGAAGGAGAGCAATGATGGAAACGAAGAATAAAAAGGTCGGCACCAGGCACAACCCCACCGAAAGCGCCGCCCTGAAGCGGCTGGAGCATGATTTGATAAAGGAAGATGGCATTGTGCCTGCCACCAAGGGCCGCCACGCCATCCACTGCCTGACGGTCATCGGCACGATCGAGGGCCATACGCTGGCGTCCGACGCGCAAAAGACGACAAAATATGAGCACGTCATCCCCCAGCTGGTGGACATTGAGGAGGATCCCGAGATAGAAGGGCTGCTGGTGATTCTGAATACGGTGGGCGGTGATGTGGAGGCCGGGCTGGCGCTGGCGGAACTGATTGCGGGCGTCAGCAAGCCCAGCGCCACGCTGGTGCTGGGCGGCGGGCATTCTATTGGCATCCCGCTGGCGGTGGCGGCGCGGCACAGCTTTATTGTGCCCACGGCCACCATGACGGTGCACCCGGTGCGCCACTCCGGCATGGTGCTGGGCGTGCCCCAGACCCTGCGCTATTTTGAACAGATGCAGGAGCGCATAGTCAGCTTTGTGACCGGGCACTCCAAAATCACGGCCCGGCGGTTCACCCAGCTGATGCACAATACCGGCGAGCTTGTCATGGACATGGGCACCGTATTGGACGGCACCCAGGCTGTGGAGGAAGGGCTGATCGACGAGTTGGGCGGCCTGGCGGACGCACTGGGGTATTTATATAAGGAAATAGAAAAGTGAAGGCGGAATCGTAGGGGCGCATTCTATATGCGCCCGGGGAGCTTGCGGCAAGATAAACGTACACGGGCGGATATGGAATCCGCCCCTACATAATTTTGTTGCGGCAGCCTATTGCAATCTACAATATTATATGCTATATAATATATAATCCTATACACCATACACCCGGAAGGGGGACACCCTATGGCCATCAATACCACGGCGGGGCTGCTGGATGCCATTGTGCTGGCTGTCGTCGGGCGGGAGGAAACGGGCACCTACGGCTATAAGATCACGCAGGAGGTCCGCGCGGTGCTGGACCTGTCGGAATCCACGCTGTACCCGGTGCTGCGCCGCCTGCAAAAGGACGGCTGCCTGACCGTCCACGACGAAGCCTTCAACGGCCGCAACCGCCGCTACTATCAAATCACGCCCACAGGCCGCGCACGGCTGGCGGAATTTACCGCCGAGTGGGAAGCCTACACCGCCAAAATCAACAAGCTCTTTAAGGGGGAGCCGCAATGAAAAAATACGAGTACTTATCCGAACTGGAAAAACGGCTGTCTGCCCTGCCAGCTGATGCGCGCCGCGACGCACTGAATTATTATGAGGAATACTTCGACGCCGCAGGCCCCGACAACGAGGACGCCACCGCCGCCGAGCTGGGCGACCCTGCCGAGGCCGCCCGCAAGATTCTGGAAGGGGAGGGGCTGACGCCGGACGCCGACCCCGCCGTACCCGAGAGCGCACGCGGCGGTGCCGTGCCGCCCACCGCCCCGGAGCCGCCCGCCGCCGACCCACAGCCTGCGCCGCCGCGCCGCAGCCCCAAAGCAAAAACAATGTGGCTGATTTTTGCCGTTGTCATTGTTGCGGCGCTGATCATTCAGCTGGGCGTCCTTGTGCTGAGTTTTGCAAAGCCCGGCGGCGGCACGGCGTCGATGGTTGTTGCGCCGACGGAGGAAGAAACTGCTGCATCCGGTCTTGTCCGCACCGAGGACTTTTACAACGGGACCGCCGCCACCGAGGACGCGGACAGCGGCAGCCCATTGGAGAAGATGGATTTCACCACCGGTCTGGCCGACGCCAAAAATATAACCTTCGACATCGACTACGGCGCGGTCACAGTCGTTGTGGACAGTGGTGCGGCGGAGCCGACCCTTTCCTGCACGAACCTGCGTCAGGACTGGTTCAACTTTACCAACACGGGCGACAACACAAGCCCGGTGCGTGTCAGCTACAAGGTGCCCGCCAACTACAACCTCGGCAAAGAGCTGGGGCCCGAGCCTGAGTTTGTCCTGTCCGTGCCGGATGCGAATACCTTCCATTTTAAAAGGCTCTCCATCACTGCCGCTATGGGCGATGCAGAATTTGACAACAGCAATACCATCGCCGCCGACAGCATCGACTTAGATCTGGCGATGGGCAACTTTACCGGTAGCACCGTGCAGGCAGAGCAGTTTACGGCGAATATCTCAATGGGCGATTTTGATTTGGGGCTGCTGGCGGGCGTTGAAACCGCTAAAGTCGAAGCTGCCATGGGCAATATTGGCCTGACGGTGGACGGCAGGCCCGACGATTACGCGCTTGACCTGCAAACGTCCATGGGGAATGTGGTGTTCAACGGCAGGACGATGAGCAGTATCTACACCCAAACGGCCGCCGCGCCCCGCAGCGTGACCCTTACCGCGTCGATGGGCGATGTAGTGCTGACGACGACGCAGTAATCCCGCCCGCGTATAGCAAACGGCCAGAGCCCCTCCGGTCATCGCTGACGCTCGACCACCTCCCCGCAAAGCGAGGAGACTTTCACGCGGGCTTTGCCCGCGCAAAAAGGCTCCTCACGAAGTGGGGAGCTGGCCGCGCGCAGCAAGGCCTGAGGGGCTCTTCCACCTCGCCATAGCTGCCGCCCTTATAGGGGGCCGATGCTCGCATCGGCCCGCCCGGCCACCCCAAAGTCATACTACACACCCAATCCATTGTTCAAAATCCACAACTTTCCTTTTCGCGGTGCAAGAAAGATTTTCGCCGAATCCTTTGTATTTTGTCCGCGGTTGTGGTACAATCTTTCTAATAAGTAAAAACCGTCGAAAAAAGGAAAGTCAGGAGAGTGTATTATGGCATACTATTTTTCCGAGCCGTCCCGCACCTTTGGTGAGTATCTGCTCGTTCCCGGGTATTCCTCTTCAGAGTGCGTCCCTACGGCTGTCAGCCTGAAAACCCCGCTGGTCAAATACCGCAAGGGCGAGGAAGCCTGCCCGCTGGAAATGAACATCCCGATGGTCTCCGCCATCATGCAGTCCGTCTCCGGTGAGAAACTGGCGATTGCCCTGGCCAAGCAGGGCGGCGTCTCCTTCATCTACGGCTCCCAGACTATCGAGCAGGAGGCCGACATGGTTCGCCGTGTCAAGGCTTACAAGAAGGGCTTTGTCACTTCCGACTCCAACCTGCCGCCGGAGGCTACCTTGGGCGACGTGCTGGACCTCAAGACCCGCACCGGCCATTCCACCGTTGCCATCACCGATGACGGCTCTGCCCATGGCAAGCTGCTGGGCATCGTCGCCTCCCGCGACTACCGCCTCTCCCGCATGACGATGGATCTCAAGGTCACTGAGTTCATGACTCCGCTGGATAAGCTGGTCACGGCCCCCGCCACCACCAGCCTGCACGACTGCAATGATATCATCTGGGACAACAAGATCAACTCCCTGCCCCTGATCGACGAGGAAGGTCGCCTGCAGTATATGGTTTTCCGCAAGGACTACGACTCCCACAAGGAGAACGTCAACGAGCTGCTGGACGAGAACAAGAGCTATGTCGTCGGCGCGGGCATCAACACCCGTGACTACGCCGAGCGCGTCCCCGCACTGGTGGACGCTGGTGTGGATGTGCTCTGCATCGACTCTTCCGAGGGCTTCAGCGAGTGGCAGTCCCGCACCATCGCTTGGATCCGCGAGAACTACGGCGACAAGGTGAAGGTCGGTGCCGGCAACGTTGTTGACCGCGAGGGCTTCCTGTTCCTGGCGAAGGCTGGCGCAGACTTCATCAAGATCGGCATTGGCGGCGGCTCCATCTGCATCACCCGCGAGACCAAGGGCATTGGCCGCGGCCAGGCTACCGCGGTCATTGAGGTCGCAAAGGCCCGCGACGAGTACTATAAGGAGACCGGCATCTATATTCCCATCTGCTCCGATGGCGGCATCGTGCAGGACTACCACATCACCCTGGCACTGGCTATGGGCGCGGACTTTGTCATGCTGGGCCGTTACTTCGCCCGCTTCGACGAGTCCCCCACGAACAAGCTGCGCGTCGGCGGCAACTACGTCAAGGAGTACTGGGGCGAGGGCTCCAACCGCGCCCGCAACTGGCAGCGCTATGACCTGGGCGGTGCCCAGAAGCTGAGCTTTGAGGAAGGCGTTGACTCCTATGTGCCTTATGCCGGTCCCCTGGCTGACGGTGTACAGACGACGCTGTACAAAGTGCGCTCTACCATGTGCAACTGCGGTGCGCTCTCCATCCCCGAACTGCAGGAAAAAGCCCGCCTGACCGTTGTGTCCTCCACTTCCATCGTCGAGGGCGGCAGCCATGACGTTATCCTGAAAAACGGCCCCCAGAACCGCTGACCCATAAACATACAGCCGCCCCGC
>OLRC01000968.1_pt1 | contig 19837 bp, 16 predicted proteins | sample 1672081 | NCBI WGS metagenome assembly OLRC01 (sample SAMEA3136643, study PRJEB25190) | human gut metagenome | biome: human gut; feature: human-associated habitat; material: faeces | place: Austria | collected 2013
AAGAAGGATTATAAAGTTGGATGGAGGACGAGAGAGTGAACGGGATAGCGGCACTTTTGGAGCAGGGAAGGTATCTGGCGGCACAGACAGATGCATTCCCGTCGACCACGGAGACCGTGGAGGCATTGAACCATGCACAGGAGGGAATTGAGGAGGTTGCAAAGAATCCGGGAATTATCCGTACATGGCTGGAAGGGCTGGTGCCGGATCTGTTAAACTTCGCATTCCAGATTCTGATCGCACTCGGAGGCAGGATCATCAAGTGGATCACAAAGCTGGTGCGGCGCTCGATGGACCGGGCGGGAACCGACGAGGGCGTCAAGCAGTTCATGATACCGGTGATCAAATATTCACTGTATGTGGTGCTGATTTTTATCATTACAGGGATCCTGGGAGCCTTTATGGTAAAAGAGCAGAAATGGCTGCCAGTGCTGGCTGTGTTTTTTCCTGTGTTTGCCCTTACCGCAGCAGCCGGCGGAAGGCCGGGAATTGCAAAAATATCCAAAATATAATTTCATTATACAAAATTCCCCGAAGGGATTCAATCGGGAAAGCGCGCGAAACGAAAAAAGTTTTCGCCGCGCTTTGCAGGGGCAGCCAAGTGTGATACAATGAGCGGGAAAACAATCGACGGAGGAACATCATGGCGAAGGAAAAGACGGTGTTTGTGTGCAGCGCCTGCGGCTATGAAACGCCGCGCTGGATGGGCAAATGCCCCGGCTGCAATGCGTGGAATACGCTCGAGGAGCAGGCTCCGCAGGCCGCGCAGCAGGCGGCAATCCCCGTGAAGGCGAACAAGCAGCGGCCGGGAACGGGTGCAAGCGCCATGCGCCTTTCCGAAATCCCCGAGGAGACGAGCGCCCGCGCGACGACGGGCATCGGCGAATTGGATCGCGTGCTCGGCGGCGGCGTGGTGGAAGGGTCGCTGATGCTGGTGGGCGGCGACCCCGGCATCGGCAAATCGACACTTTTGCTGCAGGCGTCGGAGCATCTGGCGCGGGGCGGCGCGCGCGTGCTGTATATCTCCGGCGAGGAATCCGTGCGACAGATCAAGATGCGCGCGCGGCGGCTGGGCGTGACGAGCGACAATCTGCTCATCCTCAGCGAAAACGCAATGGATGCGGCCGAGCGCCGCTGGGAGGAAATCGCGCCGGATTACATGATTATCGACTCGATCCAGACGATGTACCGCCCGGACATGGCCAGCGCGCCCGGCAGCGTTTCGCAGGTGCGCGAATGTGCCAGCCTGCTGATGCGCATGGCTAAGACGACGGGCTGCGCGGTGTTCCTCGTCGGCCATGTGACCAAAGAGGGCGCGATTGCGGGCCCGCGCGTGCTCGAGCACATGGTGGACGTGGTGCTCTATTTCGAGGGCGACAGGCAGCATGAATACCGCATCCTGCGCGCGGTGAAGAACCGCTTCGGCTCGGTCAACGAGCTGGGGCTGTTTGAGATGCACGAGCGCGGCATGGTTCCGGTGGAAAATCCGTCGGAGCTGCTGCTCTCCACGCGGGCGCGGAATGTGCCCGGTTCGTGTGTGCATTGCGCCATCGAGGGTTCGCGGCCAATGCTGGTGGATGTGCAGGCGCTGGCGCTTCAAACGGCCTACGGCACGCCGCGCCGCACGACGAACGGCTTTGACGCGGGGCGGCTGGCGCTGCTGCTGGCTGTGCTGGAAAAGCGCGCGGGCGTGTCGCTGTTCAATCAGGATGTGTATATCAATGTCGCGGGCGGCCTCGAGCTGTCCGAACCGGCGGCGGATCTGCCGCTCTGCGCGGCGGTGGCGTCCAGCGTGCGCGACGCCTGCGTGCCGGGGGATTGGGCGGTGATCGGCGAGGTCGGTCTGGCGGGCGAAATCCGCGCGGTTTCGCAGGCGGAGCGGCGGCTTGCGGAGTGCGCGCGGCTGGGCTTCACAACCGCCGTCATCCCGCGCGAAAACGCCAAGCACCTGCGCGCGCCGGAGGGCATGCGGGTCTACGGCGTGGAAACGCTGGCCGAGGCGCTGGCCATCCTGTTCGGATGAGCGCCATCATGTGCGGAAAGGGCTATTCTCCCCCTTCGGGGGGGAGAATAGCTTTTTGTCTACAGTCTGAAACCCGTTTCGGGTTTCAGACCGATTACGCCTGTTCCTCCCCGACGGAGAGCTTGGCCACCTCGTCGCGGATGACGTCCACCACGCCGCCGTCCACCATGCTCTTGGCCTGACGGATCGCGCAGAAGATCGCGCGCGCGTTGGAGTTGCCGTGCGCCTTGATGACCGCGCCCTCCACGCCCAGCAGCGGCGCGCCGCCGATTTCGGTGGAATCAAAGCTGCGCTTGATCCCGCGGAACGTGTCCTTCGCCAGCAGCGCGGCCAGCTTGCCCTTGGTCGAATCCATCAGGCCGCCCTTAATCAGGCCGAAGATCATGGAGATCACGCCCTCGGTGTTCTTGAGCAGCACGTTGCCGACAAAGCCATCCGCCGCGACGACGTCCGCCTTGCCTGCCAGCGCATCGCGCGCCTCGACATTGCCGATAAAATGGAACGGCTGCGGCTTTTCCATCAGCGCGTAGGCCGCCTGCGCCTGTTCGTTGCCCTTAGCTGCCTCCACGCCGATGTTCAGCAGGCCGACCTCCGGGTCGCTCACGTTCATCACGCGGCGCATGTAGGCGCTGCCCATCATCGCGAATTGCACGATCCACTTCGGCTGGCAATCCGTGTTCGCGCCCGCGTCCACCAGCAGCATCGGGCGCCCCGGCACGGGCAGAAGCGTCGCCAGCGCGGGGCGGTCAATGCCTTGATGCGGCCGATTTTGAACATCGCGCCCGCCATCAGCGCGCCTGTCGAACCGGCGGAGACAAACGCCTGCGCCTCCTTGCGGCGGACGATGTCCATGCCGACGACGAAGGTGGAATTTTTCTTGCGGCGCAGCGCCATGACGGGGTGCTCCTCGGTGGTGATGACCTCCGGCGCGTCCACCACCGTCAGGCGCTCGCGCACCCTGCCCAGCGCCTCCGCGTCGCCATAGGCCGAAATCGTCTCCTCCACCAGTGCCTGCGGGCCGACGCGGATGATGTCCATATCTGGGTATTCGCGCAGCGCGTCGATGGCGCCGTCCACGTTGACCTTGGGGGCGAAATCGCCGCCCATCGCGTCTACGACAATTTTCATGGTTTCTTCTCCTTTATCTTCTCGTAAAGACATACATGCCGATGCCCGCGGCAATCGCGAGATTGAGCGAATCAATCTGATGGCTGTGCGGGATGAGCGTGCTCACGCCCATCTGCGCGAAGGCATCCGGCAGACCGCTGGCCTCGTTGCCGAAGACGAGCGAAAACGGCCCGTCCACCTTCTGCACGGCCTCGTCGAGCGGCACGGCACCCGTCAGCATGAACGGGAAAAGCCGGCGCAGCGGATACTGCGCGCGGTATTGATCGAAGGAATCGAAGTGGCGCACATTGAGCGAAAACGCCGCGCCCATCGACGCGCGCACCACGCGGGGATCGTCCGAATCGACCGCCGGGCGGATGATCGCGATGTTTTTGAGGCCGAAGCCGAGCGCCGTGCGCAGGATCGTGCCCAGATTGCCGCTGTCGCTGGGGTGGTGGAGCACGATGTGCGGGCTGTCCTCGTCAAACCTGCCCTCCGCCTTTTTATAGACCATCGCCGCAAAGCAATTTTCTTTTTTGGAAATGCGCTCCAGCGCGCGGTCGGCGACCTCCACGCGGACGCCTGCCTCCTGCGCATCCCTTTCCAGCGCCTGCACGCCCTCGCTCTGCAAGCCGTTTGAGGAAACCAGCAGCCGCATGCAGCGCTTCTTGGCATTTTTGAGGCACTCCGTCGCGGGGAAAATGCCCGGCGCGTAGGAATAATCCAGCGCCTTGTCATACACCTCCAGCTTTGCCAATCGCTTTCCCTCCTTTGATTTTCAAACACATTCAACCATTTTGTCATTATAGCAGACTTGGCCGCCCGCATCAAGCAAAAGCGCGAAAAAAACGGCGCGGCGCGGGTTTGCGCCCCAGTTTCTCGTCCAATCCTCACGGTTTCCCTTCTTTATTATTGTTCAATCATTGACTGTTTTCTGTTTATACTTGTAAAAACATCGTTTTTCGCTTATAATGTCATGTTGAAAAAAGCTGCTTTACGCATACACGGTCTATATTTCCCCGCTTTTTCGCGCAATACGGCTTGGATATTGGATACACGTCGCAATAGAAAGGACGTTTTCATGATGCCCGAAATTCTTCGCATCGGCCTGGATATCGGCTCGACCACCATCAAGTGCGTCGTGCTCGACGAAGCCGACAAGATTATTTATTCCTGCTATGAACGCCACCTCTCCCTGATCGCGCAGAAGACGCGCGAGCTGCTGACCCGCCTTGACAACGAGGTGGTGCACGGCGCGCCCGTCCGCCTGAGCATCTCCGGCTCGGCCGGCATGGGTCTGGCGCTCGGCTCACACATCTCCTTCGTGCAGGAGGTCTACGCCACCAAGGTCGCGGCGGATATGCTCATGCCCGGCACGGACGTCATCATCGAGCTGGGCGGCGAGGACGCGAAAATTCTCTTTTTGCAGGGCACGCTCGAAGTGCGCATGAACGGCTCCTGCGCGGGCGGCACCGGCGCGTTCATCGACCAGATGGCCACGCTGCTGGGCGTGACCCCGACGGAGATGAACGAGGAGGCCAAAAAGGCGCAGCGCACCTACACCATCGCCTCGCGCTGCGGCGTGTTCGCCAAGACGGACGTGCAGCCCCTGCTCAATCAGGGCGCGGCGCGCGCGGATGTGGCGCGCTCCATCTTCATGGCCGTGGTCAACCAGACCATCGCCGGTCTGGCGCAGGGGCGACCGATCGAGGGCAGCGTCGTCTACCTCGGCGGCCCGCTCACCTTTATGAGCGAGCTCCGCGCCTGCTTTGACGAGGCGCTGCACCTCACCGGCGTCTGCCCGGAAAATTCGCTGTACTTCGTCGCGCTCGGCGCGGCGCATCAGCCCTCCGAGCCGGTTCTGCTCGGCGAATGTCTGGAAGCCATCGAGGCGTTCCACAGCACAGAGAGCTACAACGCCCTGCCGCCGCTCTTCCGGGATGAGGACGAGCTGGCCGCCTTCCGCGCGCGCCATGCCAAGGCGCAGGTCAAGCGCCGCGATCCTGCGGCGTATGCCGGCGACGTGTATCTGGGCATCGACTCCGGCTCGACGACCATCAAATCCGTCGTCATCGCCCCCGACGGGGCGCTGCTGCTGACCCGCTACCAGAGCAACAGCGGTGATCCCGTGCCCCATGTGCGCAGCTTCCTGACCGACCTGCGCACCGAGCACCCGGATTGGGTGATCCGCGCGGGCGCGGTCACCGGCTACGGCGAGGATCTGATCCGAAGCGCGTTCGGCGTGGATTTCGGCCTGGTCGAAACCGTGGCGCACTTCACCGCCGCGCGCGCGTTCATGCCCAACGTCGATTTCATCATCGACATCGGTGGGCAGGATATCAAGTGCTTTAAGATTCACAACGGCGTGATCGACAACATCTTCCTCAATGAGGCCTGTTCCTCCGGCTGCGGCTCGTTCCTGCAAACGTTCGCCAGCGCACTGGGGTACAAGATCGAGGATTTCGCCCAGTTGGGTCTGGCCGCGCGCAAGCCGGTCGATCTCGGCTCCCGCTGCACGGTGTTTATGAATTCCTCCGTCAAGCAGGCGCAGAAGGACGGCGCGGATGTGACCGATATTTCCGCCGGCCTGTCCATCTCGGTCGTCAAAAACGCGCTCTACAAGGTCATCCGCTGCTCCGGTCCGCAGGAGCTGGGGCAGCATATCGTCGTGCAGGGCGGCACGTTCCTCAACGACGCGGTGCTCCGCGCGTTTGAAAACGAACTGGGCGTGGACGTCGTCCGCCCGGATATCGCGGGGCTGATGGGCGCTTACGGCGCGGCGCTGCACGCCATGGCGCAGCGCGCGCTGCACGCGGGCGAGAGCACCGTGCTCAGCCTCGACGCGCTGAATGCCTTCACCCACAGCGTCAAGCAGGCGCGCTGCGGCCTGTGCGAAAACCACTGCCGCCTGACGGTCAACGATTTCGGCGGCGGCCGCCGGTTCATCAGCGGCAACCGCTGCGACCGGCCGGTTTCCGGCGGCAGGCAGCAGAGCGGCCTGAATCTTTACGCCTACAAGCAGGAAAAGCTGCTGGCGCTCATCAACGACCGCCGGGAGAACGCGCCGCGCGGCACAATCGGCCTGCCGATGGGGCTCAACATGTATGAGCTTCTGCCCTTCTGGCACGCGCTGTTTACGGATTTGGGCTTTGACGTGGCCGTTTCCCCGTTCTCCAGCCGCAAGCTGTATATCGCCGGTCAGGCAACCATCCCGTCGGATACCGTCTGTTTCCCGGCCAAGCTGATGCACGGCCATGTCGATTATCTCATCGAGCAGGGCGTAAAGACCATCTTCTACCCCTGCATGAGCTACAACATGGACGAGCATCTGGGCGACAACCATTATAATTGCCCGGTCGTGGCGTATTATCCCGAGGTCATCGCCGCGAACATGCCCGCCGTGCGCCGGATTGATTTCATCCACGATTATGTCGGCATCGACCACCGCAAGGTGTTCCCGAAGAAGCTAACCGGCATTTTGCAGCAGCATTTCCCGGATATCACCGCCCGTGAGGTTCGCCATGCCTGCGACGCGGCCTATGCCGCCTACGACGCCTACATGAACGACGTTCGCGCGAAGGGCGAGGAGATGATCGAGCAGGCGCGCCGGGAAAGCCGCCGCATCATCGTGCTGGTCGGCCGTCCGTATCACGTCGATCCCGAAATCAACCACGGCATCGACAAGCTGATCGCGGGCTTCGGCGCGGCCGTCGTCACGGAGGATTCCCTCTCCTGGCACATGGAGAAGCAGGCGCAGGGCGTGCTCAACCAGTGGACGTATCACGCCCGGCTGTACGCCGCCGCGCGCTACATCACCACCCAGCAGGATATGAACCTCGTCCAGCTCGTCTCCTTCGGCTGCGGCGTGGACGCAATCACCACCGACGAGGTGCGCGAGATTCTGGAAGCCAAGGATAAGATTTACACCCAGATCAAGATCGACGAAATCACCAACCTGGGCGCGGTGCGCATCCGCCTGCGCTCGCTGTTCGCCGCCATCGACCAGCAGCAGGCGCTCGCCGCCCAAAACGAAAGGAAGGATTGACCCCCATGCCCAGCAATCACGTTGAATTTACCCGCGAGATGCGGGAGGCGGGCTACACCATCCTCGTGCCCAACATGCTGGAATTTCACTTTTCCCTGATCGTCAAGGTGCTCCGCCTCAACGGCTACAACGCCGAGCTGCTGACCAACAGCGGCCCGAACGTCATGGCCGAGGGCCTTAAATACGTGCACAACGACACCTGCGTGCCCGCGCTGCTGGTCATCGGCCAATTCCTCGACGCGCTGCACTCCGGTAAATACGACATCAACAAGGTCGCGCTGATCATCACCCAGACCGGCGGCGGCTGCCGCGCCAGCAACTACATCTATCTGCTGCGCAAGGCGCTCAAAAAGGCGGGGCTTGAGCAGGTGCCGGTCATCTCCGTCAACATGAGCGGCCTTGAAAGCGCCTCCGGCTTCAAGCTGACCCTGCCGCTGGTGCGCCAGATCGTCGCGTCGCTGGTCTACGGCGACTGCATCATGTGCGTCTCCAACCAGACGCGCCCCTACGAGCTGGAAAAGGGCACGACCGACGCGCTGATTGAAAAATGGAACGATGCGCTGATCGAGCAGTTCAACCGCGGGCAGGGGCTCTCCAACAAGGCCATGCGCCAAAACCTCGCCGCCATCGTCGATGATTTCGACGCCATCGAGCGCAGCCGCGAAACGAAAACGCGCGTCGGCGTGGTGGGCGAAATCTACGTCAAGTATTCCTCGCTGGGCAACAACGGCCTTGAAAAGTTCCTGCGCACGCAGGACTGCGAATACATGCTCCCCGGCATCATGGGCTTCGTGCTCTTCAAGATCGACAACCGCATCGAGGATCACCACCTCTACGGCGGCAGTCTGGTCAAGCTGCTCTTCTGCAAGGCGCTGATGAAGTTCTGCGAGCGCATGGAGACGACGCTGATCGAGGCCGTGGCCGCCCACCCGAACTTCGTGCCGCCGACGGCGTTCCGGCACATCAAAGCGCTGGTCAAGGGCGTGATCGGCTACGGCAGCAAGATGGGCGAAGGCTGGCTGCTGACGGCCGAAATGCTGGAGCTGGCCGAAAACGGCTATGAAAACATCATCTGCGCCCAGCCGTTCGGCTGTCTGCCCAACCACATCTGCGGCAAGGGCATGATCCGCCGCCTGACGCAGGTGCATCCGGGCATCAACATCGTGCCGATCGACTACGATCTTTCCGCCACGAAGGTCAATCAGGAAAACCGCATCCGCCTGATGCTCGCCGTCGCGCACGACGCGGACGCCAAGCGCCGCGAGCAGGAGCAGCTCATCGCGCAGGATGAGCGCGAGGGCGGCTGCACCGGCCGCTGCGAAGCCTGCAAGCAGCACATCGTCTGAGCCGCGCTGACCGCAAAAAAGGCACGGCGCGCCCAAGGCGCAGCGCAGAAAGCTTTTTCGAATACGCAAAAGCTCCCCTGACAAGGAACGGCGGCCTCAATGCACCGCTTTCCCGTCAGGGGAGCGTGTTTTTTTATACTAATTCGCAGTTAAAATGCTTAACAGAGCGCATCAGATTTTTTGTTCTGACGAAGCCAAGTGAAGTGAGGCGTACTGGAGGTACGTTGAACGGAACGAGGCAAAGTCAGAGCGAAAAAGATGGTGCGCGGATTAAGCCATTTTAACAAGAATTAGTATTATGATGGTCAGAACATCCCACATTCGCTTTTCGTCGGCCCCTCGCGGCCGGAGATGTAGTGCGCGACATATTCGCGGTTGATCTCGTGCAGTTCCTTTTCCCCGTCGATATACGCCTGATACATCTCGATAACGCCCGGCGCGCAGCCGTCGCAGGCCGCTTCAATCTGGCCGACGGATTCGCTGACGATCCGTTCGCGCTCCTCGCGGGTGGTATCCTTGATGAGATAGCTTTTCATGCTCGTTTCTCCCTTTCAGCGTCATCCGCTCACAGCAGCCCGAACAGCCGCAGCAGAAAAATCCACAGCGTCAGCGACACGGAGGAAAGCACCGTCGCCAGCATGACCACGTTGCCGGTCAGCACGCCCCTGTGCCCCATGTTTTTGGCCATCACACAGCAGGAAACCGTCGTCGGCGAGCCGACCAAAATCAAAATCGCGATCATCGCGCTGCCGGTAAAGCCAAACAGCGCCGCAATCGGCAGGAAGATCGCCGGGAGGATGAACAGCTTGATCGCCGTCGCCGCCAGCGCGGGCTTCATGCACTTGGCCGCCTCACTGCCGGAGAAGGACGCGCCGACCGCCAGCAGCGCAATCGGCGTCGCCGTGCCGCCGATGGTGCTGAGCGTCGAGGCAAGGATGCCCGGCAGCTTCACGCGCAGCAGCGAAAACGGCACGCCCAGCAGAATGCCGAGGATGATCGGGTTTTTCACCACGTTGACCAGCGCGCGCTTGACCGCCGCCGCGCCGTTTCGCTCCGGCGGAATCAGCCGCCCGTTTTCATCCGTATGCGGTGAAAATTGCAGAATCAGCACCGCGTACACGTTGAAAAATGGCACGGCCGAAAGCACCATCATCGGCACCATGCCCGCGTTGCCATAGATGTTGGTGTTCAGCGCCACGCCGAGAATCGCCGCGCTGGAACGCACCGCCGCCTGACTGAATTCGCCGACGAGCGCCTTGTCCTTCATCAGCCTGCTCGTCAGCGCCCATACGCCGAGGAAGACGATGGCCGTCACCGTAAAGCAGAAAAGGCAGAACATCGGGTCAAAATCGCTGTACACATCCATCTTCGCGATGGAGAGGAACAGGCTGACCGGCAGCGCGCACTTGAACACGTAATGATCCGCGGGTTTGCAAAAAGCCTCGTTCAGCACGCCGACGCGGCGCAGAAACCAGCCCAGCAGAATCACCAGAAACACCGGCATCGTCGTGTCGAGGGCAAAGACAAAGCTATCCATGGGTATTCCCTTCCTTCCGGGCTTCGGCGCTTGCCGCCTCGCAATGCACGGGAAAACGTTCCGCTCCAAAACCGCGTTTATTCTGTCATACTATAGCACAAAACAGGCGGACCGGCAACCCGTTTCCGAGTCGCTTCCGCCTGCTTTGGCTTATTTTAAGCTCTCCTCCAGCCGCGAAACCGCGTCGCGATAGATCGGCGTTTCCCGAAGACCGTCAAGCGCCTTTTCCTCCCGCAGGCCGCGCAAAAACATGGCGCGCCACGCCCGCGGCATTTGATTGTCCTGTGTTCGGGGCGAAATCGTCGGCGCAAACAGAATCGGGTTCGGCGTCATCGCCGGGCCGACCGCAACATCCGCCAGCCGTTTCAAGCAGCAGAGCGCCGCGTCCGTTTCGCCAAGCTTCAAATACTGCTCCATCATCAGCCCGTCGCTCATGCCGCCGCCCACGGAAAAGATCGCCTCCACCTGCCGGTAAATCTGCGCGATTTGCAATGCGTCGTGCGCGTCCGTCCGCGCTTCCATCAGCAGGGTCAGCCGTTCGAGCGTCTGGGCGACGGCGCGATACAACTGCTTCTGCACGACCTCCAGCGCTTGGTCATCTTCGCCGCGCTTTTTCAAAAGCCGCACGCGCAGCAGGGTTGTGTCCTCCCTGCTTTCCGGCAGTGCGTCCAGCCGCGCCTGTGCCGCATCGAGCCGCCCCTCCGCCAAATCCATCGAGGCCAGCGCGCAGGACGCGCTTTCCCGCTCGGCGACGTTTTCAGACAGCGCCGCCTCTTCATACAGCGCACGCCGCTTGTCGTGCCAAGCCGCTTTCGTTTCTTCGCTCTCATCCGGGAAGCTCATTTCCAGCACGCTGATCAGCGCCGCGCAGTTGAGCCGAAGCGCCGTATCGCCCGGATATTCCATCAGCAGGCGCGCCATGTTTTCCTGCGCTTCCCGCTGTCGGCCGTCGCGCACATGCCGCACAAACGTTTCCGAAAACGCCGTCAGTTGTTCGCGCGTCAACTGCTGCTCAAAGGCCAAAAGCGCGTTGACATTCGTGTGCAGGGCTCTGGCCAGCGGGCAGAGCAGCGTCACATCCGGGCAGGCCGCGCCCGTTTCCCACTTGCTGACCGCCGCCGCGCTCACGCCGAGCCGGTTTCCAAGGGTTTCCTGCGTCATGCCGCATGCGCGGCGCAGTTTGGCGATTCGCGCGCCGAGTTGGTTGTCCATCCTCCCCGCCTCCTTGCAAGCATTATACCAAAGCCCCGCGTCCTCCGCAATGGAGGCGTTTTCAACCCGCGCGCCCGTTTGCTCAACCGCCGCTCATCATCCGTTTGAAATATCCTCGTGCGGCATGAATCCGCACATCCACCGGCCATCCGCCGTTTCGACCATCACATACGCCCATTCGTCGTTGAGGCTGCCCAGATAGAAGATATCCGTTTCGGCCTTGACCGTGCACAGCTTCGTGCGGCTGACCAGCGGATCATCCGTCAGGTAGGAATCCCGGTTGAACGCCACGGATTGATCCCCCGGCGCGACGCGGAAATTCAGCTCCGGCACGGTCGTTCCCTTCGGCAGGGCGCTTTGCTCGATCCAGCCAAAGCGGTAGTGGTCGCTGGAAATGCTGTATTGAATCAGAATCCAGCCGTCCTTCTGCCCATAGACCTCGATCCAGCCGTTCGTGCTGACCAGGCCCTTGCCGTTGCCGCTGCGCGCGTAATTCGTCCCCGGGCCGGTGTAGACGGGGAATTTCTGCCCGCCGGTGAATTTGACCTTCTGGGACGTAAAATCCCCGGAGCGCAGATTCGGCGCGACCGTCAGCTTCTCCTTTGCGTCGTCAATCCACATCGGCAGCGCGTTAAACGACACATAGCGGATATCGCGCTGAACGGTGCCCTGCACCGCGCCGCAGTAAACGCAGTTCGACCAGTCGATAAAATCCAGCTTGTCATCCGAAACGCGAATCCCCCTGACTTCCGTTTTGCGGTATCTGCTCAGGCGAAACATGCCGTTCTCCCAGCGATACACCACCATTTTTTCATAGCTTTCGCCTGCATCATCCAATTGGGTCACAGAAAAATACAGGCCGTCGTCGTAAACCTGTCTGCCCGTGAAATTCCCGACCCAATCCGTTTCTTCCTCCCAGCCCGCCGTACCGACGTCAAACCACGCTTCTTCCTTTCCCTGCGGCACGGCTCCGGCATTCTTGAGCCAGTATTTCATTTCGCCGTCCACTTTATGATAGCCGACGAGAATCCGCTCGTTTTTGCGATGCACCAGCGCAAAGCCGTAGTCGCCCTTCGGCGTGCCGCGCACCTCGCAGTAATCCTCGAATTCGTAATCCGGCCAGCGGTTGGCCACATGCTCGCGCACCTCCCGCGGCGGCTCGGTCGCGAAATACGGCGAATACGTTCCCGCAACACAGACCGACGCCATCAGCGTCATCATCAGCGCGCAAACCCACAAAACGACTCTTTTCATGTTTTCCCTCCATCATCCATGCGACATGCAGTTGGTCGGAACAAAGCCCCAATAGCATTGCCCGTCGATCTCCACGGTGATCATTTCCCACTCCGCGCCCAGAAAAGCGTGGCTCCAAACCTTCTGCCCCGTCTTTAGATGCGCAATCGCCGCGCCGCTCCCCAGCGGGTCATCCGTCATCACGCAATCCTCCATAATCTCCTGCTGATACGGTTCGTTCTCCCAGAAATCGCTTATTTTCAGCCGCTCGACCTTTGTTCCCGCAGGCAGTGCGCTTTTTTCAATCCAGCCGATTCGATAATGATTCCCGTCGATGTGGTATTGAATCAGCAGCCAGCCGTCGTATTGGCCGAACACCTGCACCCAGCCGTTCGTGCCGACCGCCGCCTTGCCGTTCCCCGCCCGCGGGTAATCCCTGCCGGGCCCCAGATAGACCTTGCGGCTGTGATTCGCTGAAAGCGGCACAACCTGCCCGAAAAGCGTGTCCCCGCGCGGGCTGAAAAAGCTGAACCCCGGCGGCACATCGCTGTTTTCCAGCGCTTTCTCCCGCGTTTTTGGCAGATTGCCGTAAGCCAGATAGCGCATATCGTTCAGCAGCTCGACCTTCGCATCGCCCTCGGCAAAATGGATCACGCCGTCCGTGTCCACCCGCGCGCCGTCATACGCCGCCAGCCTGAAACCGCCGACAAACTGTTTCCGGTCCTCCACCGTGCCCTTCGGATCGTTCGGCATCGCCGCGTCCCATGCGTAGGTGATCGTCCGCAGGCCGCCGTTCCCGTCCGCCGCCGAAATCGTGACGGATTCCCCATCCGTTTCCAGCCGCCCGCGTCCGCCCTGCGGCACGCCCTCCGCCGTCACAAACCAATCCGTCCAGCCGAATTCGCTGTCAAAGTAAACCTTCACCATTCGCCTTTGCTCCTGCTTAAACAGGATGAAGGCAAACGTCCGCCCTGCCGTCTCGACCTCGGCATAATCCTCAATCACCGCGCCCGAATATTCCCAATAGACGGCTTGCGCCCGCTCGTTGTCCAGCCCGAAGCCGCCGTCGTCAGCCAGCGCGCATCCCGCCGTCAGCAAAAGCGCCGCCAGGATGATTCCCCATCTTTTCATGTTCTTCCCCCTTCCCGCGCGAAAAACGCCGCGTTTCCTTCTGTCTATAAGACGAGAGAACCGCGGCGTTTGTTTCAGTTTTTTTCCAAAAAGAATCGTTTTTTTCACCGCGCACAGGCCGCCCTCGCTGCATATGCAAACGGAGCGCCCGTCCTGAGGGCGTCAGTTGCTCTCGTAGCCCAGCGTGCGCAGGTCATCCATGCGGTTGCGCCAATCCTCGCGAATCTTAACCCAAAGCTGGAGATTCACCTTCGTGCCCAGCAGATTCTCGATATCGCGCCGCGCCTCCGCGCCGATGGTGCGCAGCATCGCGCCCTGTTTGCCGATGATGATGCCCTTATGGCTCGCGCGCTCGCAGTAGATCGTCGCGTGAATCTCGGTCAGGTTGTCGCTCAGCTTGTTGATCGCCATCATCTCCACGCCGATGCCGTGCGGCACCTCCTCGCGCAGATGCAGCAGCGCCTTTTCGCGGATGATCTCCGCGCAGATCTGGCGCTCGGGCTGATCGGTCATCATGTCGTCCGGGAAGTATTTCGGCCCCTCCGGCAGATAGGAGACGATCAGCTTTTTCAACTCGTCCATGCCCTTGCCCGTGCGCGCGCTGATGGGCACAATCGCGTCGTAGCCCGCCTCGGCGAAGGACTGAATCGCCGCCATCAGCCGCGCTTCCTCGACGATATCGGTCTTGTTGAGCACCAGAATCTTCTTGACCTTGCGGGCGCTCATCTCCTCGACAATCGCGCGATCCTGCGGGCCGATTTCGTTTGCATCCACCAGCACCAGCAGCACGTCGATGCCGTCCATCGCGTCCTGCACGCTCTTGACCATGTATTCGCCCAGGCGCGTGCGCGGCTTATGCAGACCCGGCGTATCGAGGAAGACGATCTGCCAGCCCTTGTCCGTCGCCACGCCCATGATGCGGTTGCGCGTCGTCTGCGGGCGGTTGGAGACGATGGCAACCTTTTCGCCGACCATCGCGTTCATCAGGGTGGATTTGCCGACGTTCGGGCGGCCGACAATCGCGGCGAAGCCCGAAAGAAATTTCGCGGTATTTTCGTTTTTCACTGTTCTAATTCCCTTTATCTTTTTTACTTTCCCAGAGACGACGGGCCGAAGCCGTGCGGCAGCAGCTCGCCAAGCGGCGCGCGCGCCACGTTGCCATCCCACGTGACCAGAACCTCCAGCTCCGGCGCAAACTCATAGAGCGACTGACGGCATGCGCCGCACGGATACGGCGCGGAACCGGCGGACGCAATCGCGATTTTTGTAAACCGGCGGCAGCCCTCGCTCACGGCCTTCACCAGCGCGGTGCGCTCGGCGCAGAGCGTATTGCCGTAGGCCGCGTTTTCGACGTTGCAGCCGGTGAAAACCCTCCCGTCCTCCGCCAGCAGCGCCGCGCCGACGGCATAGCCGGAATACGGCACATAGGCGTTTTTCCGCGCATCCAGCGCCAGCTCAAGCAGCTTTTCATCCGTCATGTTCGTTACTCCTCTCTGGTCAGCCCGATGGATGCGAGCGCCTTTTCCTCCATCGCGCGCATCACAGGCTTCTCGGCCTCGGTCATGTGGTCATAGCCCATCAGGTGAAACAGCCCGTGCGTCAGCAGATAGCCGCACTCGCGCCGCTCGCTGTGGCCGTATTCCGCCGCCTGCGCGCGCACGTGATCCATCGAAATCACGATATCGCCGATGGCGCAGGCGTCCGTGTCGGGGTCAAATTCCTCGCGCAGAAGCGCCTCGCACGCGCCCGCCGTCTTCCCCGCCGGGTAATTCACCGTCGGGAAGGAGAGCACGTCCGTCGCGGCGTCCTTGCCGCGCTGCTCGCGGTTGATCGTGCGGATTTCGTCGTCATCCGTCACGCGGATGAACACGGACAGCGGCAGCGTCACGCCTTCCGCCCGCTGCGCGGCCTGCGAGCAGGTCTGCATCAGCGCGCGGGTCTGCGCGTCCAGCAGCCCCTTTTCGTCTTCAAATTCGAGAATCATGGTTTTGCCTCCGTCTTCTGCTCCGCCTGCTTTTGTTCGCTGTGGTGCTGGGCGCGGCTCAAATCCACGCTGGGGTATTCGATGCGCTCGTGGAAAACGCCCTGCAGCACCGTTTCAAACGCCGAGCAGATTTTGCCGATGTCGCGGAAGGTCAGCGTACATTCGTCCAGCTGGCCGTCCTCCATTTTGCCGCGCACCAGCTTGCGAATCAGCGCGGAGATCTTCTCCTGCGTCGGGTCGGGCAGCGCGCGGACGGCGGCCTCCACCGTATCGCTGAGCATCAGGATCGCAGCCTCGGCGGTCTGCGGCTTCGGGCCGTCATAGCGGAAATCGCGGATATCGACGTTCTCCTCGCCCAGCATCTTCACCGCCTTGGCGTAAAAATACATGACGGGCGTATCGCCGTGGTGCTGGCGGATCATGTCGATGATCGGCTCGGGCAGGCGGTGCTTGCGCGCCAGCTCCACGCCGTCGCGGGTGTGCTCCGTCAAAATCGCGGTCGAAACACGCGGGTCGGTCTTGTCGTGCGGGTTTTCGCCCATCTGGTTTTCCTTAAAATACATCGGGCGGATCAGCTTGCCGATATCGTGGTAATACGCGCCGACGCGAGCGAGCAGCGCGTTTGCGCCGACCGCCTCCGCCGCGGCCTCCGCCAGATTCGCGACCACCATCGAGTGGTGATAGGTGCCCGGCGTTTCGATCATCAGCCGCCGCAGGAGCGGTTGATTCGGGTTGGAAAGCTCGATCAGCTTGGAGGGCGTGACGAGGTTGAACGCCGTTTCCAGAATCGGCTGCAAGCCGACGCAGAGCACAGCGGAAACCACCGCGCCGCCGATGGCGTAGGCCATATCCGTCCACACGCCGCTCATGTCGCTGGACGTCAGCGCGCGGACGCAGACGAGGACGCCGAAATTCACCGCGCCGACCACGAGGCCGCTGACCACGACCATCACGCGGGTCGTGTTCTTGCGCATCATCCAGATAGCGACCAGCCCGCCCAGCGAACAGGTCAGCAGGACGCTCATCGTCTGCGACGTGACCAGCCCCGTGCCCTTCGCCGTCAGCAGGGTGATAATCAGCGTCAGCGCCATGTTGGTCACATACGCCGGGCGCGCGCCCAGCAGGTTGACCGCCAGCATCGCGCCCAGCGCGACGGGCATGGCGTTGATGTTCAGATATTCGCCCATCAGCAGGCACAGCAACACCGTCAGCACGCCCGCAATCAGCAGCACCAGCGCGCTCGGCCCCATGCTCAGCATCGGCTTTGCGAACAGATAGGCGTACAGATACGCGCTCGCCAGAATCAGCGCCAGCGTGATTGCCGTGCCGATGTAGAGCGGGTAATCGAAGCTGTTGCCCTCCAGCAGGCCGAGGGATTCCAGCACCGCGATCTGTTCGGCCGTCACCCGGTCGCCCTTGACCACGATGTTTTGATCCTGCTTGTAGACCGTCGGCTCCACCGCGTCGCAGGCCTTCTGCCGGTTTTCCTCCGTCGCGGCCTGGTCGATCAGCATGTTCGCCTTGAGGCTGGCGCGCAGCGTCGGAATCGCCACGTTATACCACAGATCCGTCCGCGTGTTGTAGGAAACGATCTGCTGAATGTTGTTGATCGCGTCGTTGATCTGCCCCTCGGTGATGGTGGAGACCAGCGTCGTGCGCGTGGCGGAGACCAGCGACTGATACAGGCTTTCAAAATCGCTCTCGCCGGTGTTCATCAGCGTGCGGAGCTGGTAATTGCTCAGCGACAGCCGCGTGACCAGCCCGGAGGCCTGCGCATAGTCCGCTTCGGTAAACGGACCGCCCTCGTCGCCCCATGCGTTTCGAATCTGCTCGCCCAGCTCGCGAACGGCGCGCAATTCGGAAAACACCGCGTCCATGTCGGAGAGCACGGTGTAAGAAACCGTGTCGTCTTTATAATAGACGGGGGAAACCGCGTCCGCCGCGGCCTGCCTGCGCCGCTCGGTCGTCAATTCATCGACAATATCCTTGCTGGCCGTGATCGTCTTGGGCGCGACGTCGCCCACGCTCAAATCGTATTGCTCCGGCGAAATCGCCAGCAGGCAGATCGCCAGCAGGATGAGGTAAGCCGCCGCCGCAAACAGCGCCTGCTGCACGCGAAGGCTCAGGCTGTCAATCCATTTGCGGGCGCTCTTGCGCGTAACGTCCATCGCTCCATTCCTCCTTTGCGCGGGCGGCGTGCTCGTCATACGCGCGCACGATGGCCTGCACCAGCTCGTGGCGAACCACGTCGTGATGCGTCAGCCGCTGCACGCTGATGTCCTCCACGCCTTCAAGCACCTCGACCGCCTCGATCAGGCCGCTGCGCTTGCCGCGCGGCAGGTCGATCTGCGAGGGATCGCCCGTCACGACGATGCGCGAGCGGAAGCCCATGCGCGTCAAAAACATTTTCATCTGCTCGGTGGTGGTGTTCTGCGCCTCGTCGAGGATGATAAACGCATCGGAGAGCGTGCGGCCGCGCATGTACGCCAGCGGCGCAACCTCGATCACGCCGCGCTCCTGCATGCGCTGGCAGGTCTCCGCGCCGAGCATGTCAAACATCGCGTCGTACAGCGGCCTCAGGTAGGGATCGACCTTTTGGTTGAGGTCGCCGGGCAGGAAGCCCAGCTTTTCGCCCGCCTCCACAGCCGGACGGGTCAGCACGATGCGCTCGACCTCCTTGCTCTTGAGCGCGGCGACAGCCATCGCCATCGCCAGATAGGTCTTGCCCGTTCCCGCCGGGCCGACGCCGAAGGTCAGCGTGTTGCGGCGAATCGCGCGCACGTATTCCCGCTGGCCGAGCGTCTTGCAGCGGATGGGGCGGCCGCGGAAGGTCGTCGCCACGATTTCGCCGTACAGGTTATCCAGTTGATCCAGCTCGCCCTTTTCCAGCAGGCTCACGGCGTACTGCACCACCGCCGTGTCCACGCGCTCGCCCTTTTCGGCCAGCGCGCAGAGCTTTTTCAGAATTTCGCGGGTGTTGTCCACATCCCGCTCTTCCTCGCCCTCCACCACGATATCGCCGCCGCGCAGGGCCACGCGCACCCGCATCAGTTTTTCCAGCAGGCGGATGTTTTCGTCCCCCGTGCCGAACACATTCTGCAAAGCCCCGGATCCCGAGGCCAATTTCTGTTCCTCTGCCAAAGAAGCAGTCCTCCCACGCCCCGAAGGGCTAATCTGCGCCGTGCCGCGCGCCGATGGGCGCTTCGAAAACGAGCACCACAGTCGCATACACGAACTCATCATCTATCATACTATAATCTACCCATTTGTCAAGGATTTCGACCCCGCTCGGGCAGTTTAATTTGGCAATTTTTTCCGCCGCGCCCTGCGCCTGACTGCGCGCGTCGCTGACGGTTCGGCTGCGCGGCACGCTGACCGTGCGCGCAAGCGTCTCCACGCGCCGCCAGACGGGCAGATACAGCCCGACAATCGGCTGAAGCTCCACGCTGACGTCCTGCCGATCAAAATCCGGCGCATCCCGCACAAGGCGGCTGCCCTTCGGGCTTTCGATGCGCACGCGGCGGCGGATTTCCCCGGTTTCCACCGTGCCCGTCACGTTCAGCCGAACGCGCGCCTCTCCGCGCGCAAAGCACCGCGCGATGATCTCCCCCTGCGCCCTGCACGCGCGCGTTTCACCGCCGCCCGTCCGCTCCTGCCCGCTGATGAGCGTCTGCCCTTTGCGGACGGCCTGACCGGGCTTCACCCTCGGCGTGCCGCTCTCCGCGCTGATGCGCACGATAACGCCCTCCCGCGCCGCGACGATCTCCGCCCCCTGTCCGGCCACGCCTGCCCGTTCGCCCTCGCGCGCCCGCTGACAATCCACAACCAGCGTGCTGCCCTCGTATCGCGCGGCGGCATGCGCCAGCCCCGGCACGGCCAAAGCCAGCGCATCGGCCAGATGATCCGTCGAAACCCGCCGTTTCAGCCGCCCGACGCGCGCGTTTTCCGCTTCCAGACAGCGGCGTACCTCCGCGGCGTTTTCCCCCGCGCCGTCAATCTCCACCCGCCAGATCATTTCGGAGGACAGATAGACCCAAAAGATGCTGAGCAGCACGGAGAGCCCGAGCGTCCATCGCCTTTTTACGCCCCTTGCGAGCCTCAGCAGCCCGCCCGCCCGAATTTCCGCCATCTGCCAGCCGTATTTTTCGCAGAGCGCGGCCATCCTCTTTTTCTGCGCGGCCGGCACGACGACGCGCATGGTTCGCTCGTCCATCCGGCG
>OLRC01000978.1_pt1 | contig 19703 bp, 17 predicted proteins | sample 1672081 | NCBI WGS metagenome assembly OLRC01 (sample SAMEA3136643, study PRJEB25190) | human gut metagenome | biome: human gut; feature: human-associated habitat; material: faeces | place: Austria | collected 2013
AATACCCGATATCCCCAGGTCATGTAAATAGGGAAGCTTCTTTCGGATCCCTTCCAGGTTTCCGCCGAACCTCTCTGCGTTGGAGACAGGCCCCGTGCGCCATTTTTCGATATCCGCGCCGTTTTTCTCAGGTGTCCCGTTGCAGAACCGGTCCGGGAAGATCTGATAGAACACCTTGCCCTTGATGCACTCCGGGGTCTGGAAACCGGCATCGTAGACGGTGATCTGCCACTTTTCGCCTTCCTGCCAGCTGACAACGCCGCAGTTGTCCGGCCCGCGGTAGATGCGGCGAAAGTCGGTGTAGAGGTCGAAGTAGTAGAAGTACAGGCCCGGGTCGTTCAGCGGCAGCTCCACGGAAAAGTGGTTCTGCTGGGGGGTCTGGCCGTCGAACTTCATGCGGTAGTGCACCGGCACGTCATATTTTCCCTCTTTCTGGAGCACCAGATGAGGATCGACATAGCCCAGCTCTTCCGGGATGCACAGGGTCAAACGTACGGTCTGACCGGCCCGCAGTGCGCCAAAGGGCTGCTTGAAATAGGGGTCGTAGCTATTGAACAGACAAGACAAAGCAGGGTCGTCCTTTCTCAAAAAAGCCCCGGCGGGCCAAACGCCGCCGGGGCAGATGGATTTTTTAAGGGAAAATTACTTGCCCATGGGCACCGGGGAAGCGTACCAGATGTCGTGTGCGTAATCCAGCACAGAGCGGTCGGCGCTGAAGATGCCGCTGTTGGCAATGTTCTTCAGGCTCATGTGTGCCCACTTCTCGCGGTCAGCATACAGCTTCTGCAGGTCGGCCTGTGCGCGGCGGTAATCCTTGAAGTCGGCCATGACCATATACGGGTCGCTGCTGCGCAGGTTCTCGGTCACTTCGTGGAAGTTCTCGCCGTTCCAGCCGCGCTCCAGGAAGTTCAGAGCGTTGTTGGCAACATCGTCGCCCATGATGAAAGCGTTGGGATGGTAGCCCACCTGCTTGAGGTTGTTCACCTCGGGGGTCAGCATACCGAAGATCAGCTCGTTCTCCTTGCCGGCAGCGTCTGCGATCTCCACGTTTGCGCCGTCCAGAGTGCCCAGAGTGATAGCGCCGTTCAGCATGAACTTCATGTTGCCGGTACCGGAAGCCTCGGTGCCGGCCAGAGAGATCTGCTCAGAGACCTCGGCGGCGGGCATCAGGTGCTCGCTCAGAGAGACGCAGTACTCTTCCAGATAGACCACGCGCAGCTTGTCGCGCACAGCGGGGTCGTTGTTAATGAGGTCGCCCAGCTTGCAGATCATGCGGATCATCTGCTTTGCCATGTAGTAACCGGGAGCAGCCTTTGCACCGAAGATATAGGTTTTGGGGATGAAGTCGGCGTTGGGGTTCTCCTTCAGGTACAGGTACTGGGCAGCGATGTTCAGCGCGTTCAGGTGCTGGCGCTTGTACTCGTGCATACGCTTGACCTGGCAGTCAAAGATGGAATCGGGGTCGATGACCTGACCGGTAGCCTTCTGCAGGTAGTTCGCGAAGATGACCTTGTTCTCGCGCTTGACCTTGGCGGCGGCAGCCTGCACGGTCTTGTCGTCCACAAATTTCTCCAGCTTCTTCAGCTCGGAGGCATCGGTCTTGAAGCCGTCGCCGATGGTCTCCTCCAGCAGCTTGGTCAGGCCGGGGTTGGAGCAGAGCAGCCAGCGGCGGTAAGCAATGCCGTTGGTGACGTTCTTGAACGCCTGCGGCTTGTACAGGAAGTAATCATGGAACACGCTGTCCTTGATGATCTCGCTGTGCAGCTTGGAAACGCCGTTGATGGCGTGGCAGGTGTAGGCACAGATGTTGGCGGTGCGGACCTGGTTGTCGCCAATGATGGCCATATAGTCGATCTTGCCCTGGTCGCCGGGGAAGGCCTTTGCCAGGTCGGCGCGGCAGCGGCGGTCCATCTCGCAGACGATCTGCCAGATACGGGGCAGGGTGGAGCGGAAGATATCGGCGTTCCACTTTTCCAGCGCCTCGCTCATGACGGTGTGGTTGGTGTAGGCGAACACCTTACGGCAGATGTCGAAGGCGGCGTCCCACTCATAACTGCACTCGTCCAGCAGGATGCGCATCATCTCGGGGATGGCAACGGTGGGGTGGGTATCGTTCAGCTGGATGCTGACCTTGTCGGCCAGGTTGTCCAGCGTGCCGTACTGGTTCAGGTGGTTCTGCAGGATATCCGCGATGGACGCAGCAGAGAAGAAATACTGCTGGCGCAGACGCAGGATCTTACCCTCGGTGTGGTTGTCGTTGGGGTAGAGGATCTTGGAGATCAGCTCGGCAGAGGCAGACCGGCTGATAGCCGTGTTGTAGTTGCCGGCGTTGAAGCTGCTCATATCAAAGCTGGGGGCCTTTGCCTGCCACAGACGCAGCTTGGAAACGCCGTTGGAACCGTAACCGGCTACGTACATATCGTTGGGCACGGCGATGACGGAATTGTAGTTCTCGTACTTGACGTGATGGAAGCCGCCCTCCCAGGTCTCGATGGCCTGGCCGTCAAAGCGGATCTCCTGCGCCTGGTCGGGGTGGCTCTTGATCCAGACCTGGCCGCCGGGCAGCCAGTTGTCAGCGGTCTCCTGCTGCCAGCCATCGACGATCTTCTGCTTGAAGATGCCGTACTCGTACAGGATGGAGTAGCCGGTGCCGGGGATGCAGTCGGTTGCCATGCCGTCCAGATAGCAGGCGGCCAAGCGGCCCAGACCGCCGTTGCCCAGGCCTGCGTCCGGCTCCTGGTCGTAGATGGTGTCGATCTTGATGTCGGCGTCAGCCAGCACGCTCTCGGCAACCTCGTTCAGACCAAGGTTAAACAGGCTGGTGCGCAGGCTGCGGCCCATCAGGAACTCCATGCAGAGGTAGTAGACCTGCTTTTTGCCCTCGCCCAGGACCTTGGACTGGAACTGCTTCTGGCGGTCGGACATGATCTGGCGGGTGATCATAGCCAGGCAGCGATAAATCTGGTCAGCAGAGGCAGTGTCCAAAGTGACGTTGCACTCGCTCATCAGCTTATCTTTGAGCAGCTTCTCAAATTCACGCTTTGTGTATTTCAAAATCGTTCTCTCCTTCTTCTCTGTGATAAAATCACTGGGATAACAGATTCTTGCGACTGTTTTTGGGTGGGGTCAATAAACCACACTATTGATTATAACGATATTTGGCTCATTGCGCAAGGGAAAATTGCCCGTTTGCATCTTTTTTATACATTTTCCTCAAAAAGGGCTTTTGTAAACCGCTGATTTGTATTATAATAATTGTGGATTTATATGCCCGGGCCGCCAAAGCCGGGCACAGGCAGGATCGGAAGGAGTATGATTATGGGTATGGCTACTTCAAAAGTGCGGCTGAACATCTGCGGGTCCAGCTATGTAGTCAACACGAGCGAGAGCGAGGACTATATGCAGAACCTCGCCGACAGGCTGAACCTGGACATGAACGAGCTGATGGCGTCCTCGAACTCTGTGTCTATCACTACGGCGGCGGTCATGACGGCGCTGAACTACCGCGACGAGCTGGAAAAGGCCAGCGGCAGCGCGGACAATATGCGCCGCCAGATCAAGGATTATCTCGAGGACGCGGCCAGCGCCAAGATGGCTGCCGAGGAAGCCCGCCGCGAGAATGCCTCGCTGAAGCGCCGCATCGATGAGCTGGAACGCCGCCTGCGCCGCAGCCAGTTCCCGGTGGAGGACGAATGAGCCGCCCGGAGATCCTGGCCCCGGCAGGCAACCGCGAAATGCTTGGCGCCGCTGTTTTCAGCGGCGCTGATGCTGTTTATCTGGGGCTGACGGGCTTTAATGCACGCCGCACGGCGGGCAACTTTACCCCCGATGAACTGCGGGAGGCTGTGGCCTTCTGCCATGCGCGCGGCGTCAAGGTCCATGTCACGCTGAACACGCTGGTCTATGACCGCGAACTGGCGGGCCTGGCCGACGCGGTGCGGGCTGTGGCCGAAGCGGGCGCAGATGCCGTGATTGCCGACGATCTTGCCACGGCGCAGCTGGTCAAGAGCATTGCACCGACGCTGCACCTGCACGGCTCGACCCAGATGAGCGTCCACACGCCGGAAGGGGCCAAAGAGTTGGCCGCCCTGGGGTATGACCGCGTCATTCTCGCGCGGGAGCTGTCCCTCGATGAAATCCGGGCCGTCTGCGAGGCCAGCCCCATTGAGGTGGAGGTGTTCGTCCACGGCGCACTCTGTATGAGTGTGTCCGGCCAGTGCATGATGAGCGCCTTTTTGGGCGGCCGCAGCGGCAACCGGGGCGCCTGCGCCGGGCCCTGCCGCCTGCCCTTTGACGCCAGCGCAGGCCTGAAACCCGGCCAGCCCGGCAAGGCCTGCCATTTGAGCCTGAAAGATATGGACTACATCCCGCACTTGCGGGAGCTGATGGACGCGGGTGTCGCCAGTGTGAAAATTGAGGGCCGCCTGCGCACGCCCGAGTATGCGGCGGCGGTCGTCACGGCCTGCCGTGCGGTCTGTGCGGGCCAGCCTTACGATGAAAAGCTCGTGCGGGATATCTTCTCCCGCTCGGGCTTCACGGACGGCTACCTGACGAACCGCAACGACGGCAAAATGTTCGGCGTGCGCACCGAGGCGGACGCCGCGGCGACCCGCGCAGCAACGCCCAAGGCCCGCGAGCTGTTCCGCCGTGAATTGCAGCGCGTGCCGGTGCATTACGAGGTCAGCGGCGGCGTCGAGGACGGCGGCATCAAGCTGACGGCCTGGGACGACGACGGCCATAAGGCGGTCGTGTATAGCGCCGACGAGCCGCAGCCCGCCCAGAAGGACCCGCTGCCCGGCATTGAGCGTGCGCTGGGCAAGACCGGCGGCACGCCCTTTGTCATGGCCGACCTGCGCACCGAAGCAGGGGAGGGGGGCTTAGGCTTCCTGCCCGGTTCTGCCTGGAACGAGCTGCGCCGCGAAGCATTGGATAAGCTGCTGGAAAAACGCAGCGAAGTCCGGCCCCACGCCACGCAGAATATCACGCTGCCCGCCTACCCGGCGCACACGGTCGGGCAGGTCCCGGCACTGGCCGCGCGGTTTGCCAATGCGGCCCAGTGCCCGGCGGATGCTGTGGAAAAGCTGAAATACCTGATTTTCCCGATTGCCGAGGCCGAGAGCATCCCCGAGGCATGGCGGGAGAAAACGCTGCTGGAACTGCCCCGCGTCATGTTCGGCAAGCTGGAACAAAAAACCGCCGCCCGGCTGGACGCCTTGCAGGATGCAGGCTTTGCGGGCGCGGTGGTCAATAACCCCGCACAGCTGCGCTACACCGACGGCTGGACGCTGTACGGCGGCCTGGGTCTGAACGTGACGAACCCGATGAGCGCCGCGCGGTATAAGAGCCTGGGCATCGAGGGGATGCTTTTGCAGCCCGAGACCGCACTGACGGCCATGCAGGCTGTGGCTCCGGGCGTGCCCACGGCGGCGCTGTGCTACGGCCACCTGCCGCTGATGCTGACCCGGGCGTGTCCGCTGCGCAACGTGCGGGACTGCGGCAAATGCCAGGGCGGCGGCACGCTGCGCGACCGCAAGGGCCGCGACTTCGCCGTGACCTGCTCGGCCCCCGGCGGGGCGGGTGTGCGCACGGTGTACAACCCCGTGCCGCTTTATATGGGTGAGCGCCTGTCCGAAATGCCGGTGGATGTGGCGGTTGCCGCCTTTACCATCGAGACCCCGACCCGCGTTTCCCAGATTTTGGCAATGCTTTTGGACGCCCGCCCGTTTGACAATGAGTTTACGAGAGGGCTATACTATACGAATAATTAAATAGATAAAAGATACTAGATACTAGATAATAAATGATGTGGAGTTTTTGCCTGCGGGGCAAAAACAAAATTTTGAGCGTCGCACAGTGCCGCGATCCACCTGCTTTTTTATCTCTTATCTTTTATCTATTATCTTTTTTGGAGGTTCCCATGACCCCTATTGTAAAATATAAAAAACTCGATCCCCGCGCGGTCGTGCCAACCTACGCCACCCCTGGTGCGGCGGCGGCCGATCTGTGCGCGGTGCTGGATGAACCGCTGACGCTGGCGCCCATGCAGCGTACCCTCGTACCCACCGGCCTTGCCATCGAGCTGCCCGGCCCCGAGTGCGTCGCCCTCGTCTATGCCCGCAGCGGCCTGTCCATCAAGCACGGCCTGTGCATGGCAAACGGCGTCGGCGTCATTGACAGCGACTACCGCGGCGAACTCCGCGTGCCGATGGTGAATCTGTCCAACGAACCCTACACCATCCAGCCCGGCGAGCGCGTGGCCCAGCTCTGCATTGCCCCGGTCTGGCAGGCAGCCTTCACCTCTGCCGACGAGCTGACCGACACCCGGCGCGGTGCCGGCGGCTTTGGGTCGACCGGAAAATAATAATTTTCCACCCCCACTTTGCCACACTTCGACATCCAACTCCTACTATAATAAACCAGAAAGGAAGCACCCCATGGCTTTGATCCTTGCATCCGGCAGCCCGCGTCGGCGGGAACTGATGAGCCTTATCACGCCGGACTATACCGTTATCACCAGCGACGTCGACGAGACGAAAATTGCCGCGGACTCCCCGGCACACCTGGCCAAGGCCCTGGCTACCGCCAAGGCCCGCGCTGTGGCCGAGGAACACCCCGACGATATCGTCTGCGGTTTTGACACGGTGGTCGAGTGCGAGGGCGAAGTGTTCGGCAAGCCGAAAGACGAGGCCGACGCCGTGCGGATGCTGCGCGCCCTGTCAGGTCGTGCGCACCGCGTACATACTGGCGTCTGCATCTGCCGGGGCCGCCGCGCTGCCGCTACGGTGGAGACAACATCCGTCCATTTTTCGTCCATCGAGGAGGACGACCTGCGGATTTATGTCCGCACGCCGGAACCCTACGATAAGGCCGGGGCCTATGCCATCCAGGGGCACGCGGCGCTGTGGTGCGCGGGCATCGAAGGGTGCTACTACAACATCATGGGGCTGCCGGTCCACCGCACGGCACAACTGCTGCGCGAATTTCAGTAAACCCGCACAGCCCCGGAACGGGAGAGACTGTATGGGTAAGTTCTGCAACATTTTTACACGCTTTTTCGGGAGAATACACGCTATGTTTACCAAGGATATCGGCATTGATCTGGGCACCGCCAACACGCTGGTCTACATGAAGGGCCGGGGCATCATCATGCGGGAGCCAAGCGTCGTCGCCGTCGACCCGCGCAGCGACGAACTGCGGGTGCGCAGCGTCGGGCATGAGGCAAAGGCCGTCATCGGCCGCGCACCCGGGTCCATTGTGGCCGTGCGTCCGCTGAAGGATGGCGTCATTGCCGATTTCGACATCACCGCAGCCATGCTGCAAAGCTTCATCCGCCAGGCCTGCGGCAACAGCATTTTTGCCCATCCCCGGGTGGTCATCTGCGTGCCGTCCGGCGTCACCGAGGTCGAGCGCCGCGCCGTGCGCCAGGCAGCTGCCAAGGCGGGCGCGCGCCAGGTCACAGTCATTGAGGAACCCATGGCCGCCGCCATCGGCAGCGGGCTGCCCACCACTGACGCTGTTGGCAGCATGATCGTGGATATCGGCGGCGGCACGGCGGAAGTGGCGGTCATCAGCCTGTCGGGCATCGTGGCCAGCCGCAGCGTGCGCTGCGCGGGCGATGCGCTGGACCAGAGCATCATTGCCTTCATCAAGCGCAAGTATAACCTCCTGGTGGGCGAGCGCACGGCCGAGCAGATCAAAATCGAGATCGGCTCTGCCTGCCCGCAGGATCCGGAAACCAGCATGGAGATCAAAGGCCGCAACCTCGTGGATGGCCTGCCGAAGGATATCCTGATCCGGTCCGAGGAAGTCCGCGACGCCATGAGTGAATGCCTGCTGCGCATCGTCGAGGCCATCAAGGACACGCTGGAATGCACGCCGCCGGAACTGTCCAGTGATATCATCGACCGGGGCATCATGCTCTCGGGCGGCGGTGCGCTGCTGCGCGGGCTGGATACGCTGATCCAGAACGAGACCGGCATCGATGTCCACATTGCCGAAAGCCCACTGGACTGTGTGGCCCTGGGCGCCGGTGCCGTGCTGGATAACCCCGACCTGGCCGGGCGACGGAAAGAAGAGATGAGCTATCTGTAAAATCTCCAGCCTTCTCCCCTGGGGAGAAGGTGGCCCGCGGGCCGGATGAGGGGCGGTGTTGCCGTTATAGCGCAATAATGGCAAACCTGCCCCTCATCAGTCCGCTTCGCGGCCAGCTTCCCCCTAAGGGGGGGAGCCTTTCCTTTTTCCTGCCGAACCGACGAAAAAAACATTGACAAATGCGCAGTTTCCCGCTATTATTAAATTGTTCGCATCTTCCCGGAGGAAAAGTCCATGCCGCTGCCCAAGACCACGATCGAGCAAGACCTGCCTGTGCGCGCACAGCAGGGGGACGAGAATGCGCTTGCTGCGCTGATCGCCCGCATGATGCCGGCCATCCGCAGCGGCGCGGCGGCCTGCACCGCCCCGGGGCTTGACTTTGAGGATGCCGTACAGGAAGGGCTGATCGGCCTGTTCCACGCAGTGCGCGGGTTCGATGCTGCCAGCGGCGAGACTTTCACCGCCTATGCGGCGGCCAGCATCCGCCACGCCCAGCAGGACGCCCGCAAAGCCGCGCTGCGCAAAAAGCACGCGCCGCTGAATTACAGCGTGCCCCTGCCCGACGCCGAGGAAAGCACCGACACCCGCCCGGGTCCTGAAGAAATCGCGATTTCCGGCGAACAATATGCCGACACGATGCGCCGGATGCAGACGGAACTTTCCGTGCTGGAACGCCGCGTTATCATGGCCGGGCTGGAGGGCAAGACCCCCGCGCAGACCGCGCAGGAATTGGGCCTGCCCGCCAAAAATGTGGCCAATGCCCTGGCCCGCGCCCGCCGCAAGCTGCGCGGCGGCCCCTAACTTTGGATTCAGGTGATTTGCCTGCATCATATATCAATCTGCCCCCAGTAGCGCCTAAAATCAGTTCAGTTGGTCCATTCCATATGCGTTGTTTTAGATTCTTCCGCGGGCAAAATAAACACAGAGGAGATACCCACTATGTTCGAAGACAAGACTTTGGTATGCAAGGATTGCGGCAAGGAGTTCGTTTGGACCGCCGGCGAGCAGGAGTTCTACGCCAGCCGTGGTTTTGAGAACCAGCCCCAGCGCTGCAAGCCCTGCCGCGATGCCCGCAAGAACGCAACCCGCGGTGAGCGCCAGATGTTCGACGCAACCTGCGCCAGCTGTGGCAAGGCCTGCAAGGTTCCCTTCCAGCCTCGTGAGGACCGCCCGGTCTACTGCAGCGAGTGCTTCGCTAAGATGAAGGAGAACGGCTGATTTACGCGCTTGTGTAAATAGTTGAATTGTTCCATTCCGCGCCCCGGCCTTACCGCCGGGGCGTGGTTTGTTGTTAAGGGTCTGCCTATGCTTACAAAACAAAACGCACGGCGCACGGCGTGGCTGGTGGGTATCGCAGCCATTGCCCTGGTGCTGTGCAGCAAATCCTCGCCGCTCTACGTCCTCAACGACTGGATGGACGCGAACATCTTCTTCACGATGGGCAAGTCGATGTTCCGCGGCAAGGTGCTTTATCGGGATGTGTTCGACCACAAAGGCCCGGTGCTGTACTTCTTGTACGGTCTTGCATCGCTGATAGACTATACCGGCTTCACCGGGGTGCTGGTGGTGGAAATCATCGCTTTTGCGTTTTTTTTGCACTGCGGTCTGCGCACAGCGGAACTGCTGGCCGGGCGGGCACTGCACCCGGCCTGGGCCGTGCTGCCCGCGGCGGGCATTGCCGCCAGCCGGGCCTTTGCCCACGGCGGCAGCGCCGAGGAACTGCTGCTGCCGTTTCTGGCGTTTGCGCTGTACGGTGCGGTGAAAACGCTGCAGGACACCCACCCGATGCCGCTGCGCACTGTGGCGCTGCACGGTTTTCTGGCCGGATGTGCCCTCTGGCTCAAGTATACGGTGCTGGGGTTCTACCTCGCCTGGGTGGTGGTGCTGGCCGTCGCCTACCTGTGGCGCGGGCGGGCGGCACAGCTGGGCAAAAGCGTGGCTGCCTACCTTGGCGGCATGGCGCTGGCGACCCTGCCATGGGTCATCTACTTCGGCGTAAACAGTGCGCTGGGGGACTGGTTCACCTGCTACTTTTATGATAACCTCTTCCTTTATAAAGGAGAGGGCGGCGGGGCACTGGCTTTGGCCCAGCACCTTTGGTGGGCCGTGCGGGACGCCCTGCCTGCGGCGGTGCTGCTGGCAATGTTCTTGATCTGGGCCGCAGCGGCGCGCAAGCCCAGCGCGGTGGCGGCTGTGGCCGCACTGGCTGCGGGGCTGGCGCTTACAAGCCTGATGGGCGGCTACCTCGTCTACTACGGCCTTGTGCTGGCCGTGTTCGCACCGCTGGGCATCGTGCCGCTGGCGGCGCTTTGGGGCACGCGCAGAAATTGTGGCCTTCTGTGGCTGGCAGCGGGGGCGGCCTGGTGCTTTGCCTTCAGCCCCAACCGCGCCTTGCGGTTCCGTGATGCCGATACGATGCCCCAGACTCGCTTTGCTGCGAAAATCAACGGTGCATCGCTGCTCAACTACGGCACGCTGGACGGCGGCTTTTACACGACGGCGGGGGTGCTTCCGCCCTGCAAGTATTTCTGCGTGACGAATATGCCGCTGGACGACCAGTGGAGTGACCAGCAGGCCGTGCTGGTGAACAGCGCAGTTGGCTATGTCGCCGCGCTGACCGGTGATTTGGGCGGCGATTTCCCGCAGTACAAGGTCATCGACCAGTGCAGCTACAACGGCGGCGAGGGTGAAGTGACCTGGTATCTCTATCAGCTGCAGCGGTGATTTGCGTTTTTTGCCTATATGCTGTATAATAACACTGATTCCTGTACATCCTGCCAGAAAGGCATTGTGCTTATGAAAAAACAACTCTCCCTGCGCCGCGTCGTCGGCAGTATCGCGGCTGCAGTGCTGGCGGCGGCTGCGGTCTGGCTGCTCTGCCGCTGGGTCGGGTACGACCTGCAGCTGCGGGTCGGCAACCAGCCGGTCTATGAGATCGTCAACGATGACTACACCCGGGTCATCGACCTGCCCGAGGAAGGATTTGACCAGGCCATTCCCCTGCAAGCCGGGGAGTCGCTCTACGGCGTGCGGCTGCGGTTCAGCACCCACGGGCAGCTCTACCGCGCGGGCATGGTCATGGTCGATCTGTGCGACGCCGCCGGGCATGAGCTGCGCCAGGCTGCGGGCAATTATGCCAACGTGTTTGACGATAACTTTACCGGGTTTTCCTTCGGTGCCCCCTACACGGCGGAGCAGGCCGAGACGGTCTACCTGCACATTTATAACGCCGTGGAGTGGGAAGGCCCGCTGGGCCTCTGGGCCAGCGAGACGGCGGTGAAGGACCTGCCGCTGACCGCCGACGGCAAAAGCCAGAACGCCACGCTGGCGCTGCAATATATGACCGATTACTCCGGCAGCTGGCCGACGCGGTTGGCCAACGAGCTTGCCCCGCTGCTGGCGGGGGGCGCCTTTGCCGCCGTGCTGTTGGCGGGCTTGCAGCTGCCGCTGGCTGTCACGGTCGCGGTGGCGGGCCTGCTCTGCGGGATGGCGTTTGTGCGGGTCACGCCCGCGCTGGTCGCCCCCGATGAATACACCCACCTGGCCGCCGCCTATGAGCTTGCCAGCCGCCTGGGCGGTGAACAGCCCGCCGATGCCGACGGCAATCTGCTGGTCCGCGAGTGTGACGCGCCCTACTTTGGCACCCGCACCGGCGAGATCGGCATTCTCGCCTACAAGGCCGAGGCGCTGGCCATCGAACAGGAGCCGGGCGGCCCCGATGAACTGACCGCCGCCAGCACGGCCAAGGCCGGGCAGGGGAGTGGTAACTACCTGCCCCAGGCGCTGGGCCTGCGGCTGGCCCGCAGCAGCGGGGCGGGCTTCTACGTCATGCTGCGCCAGGCCCGTATCTTCAACCTTGTTTTCTATCTGACGCTGGCTGTGCTGGCCGTGGCGCTGGCCCCGGCGGGGGTGCGCGGGCTGCTGGCCTGCGTGGCGCTGCTGCCGATGCCGCTGCAATTAGCGGCCAGCCTTTCGCCCGATGCGTCGGTGCTGGGCATGGTGTTCTGCTACATGGCGCTCTGCCTGCGGCTGCGCCGGAAGCGGGCTGTGTGGTGGGAAAAAATCCTGCTCATTGCGCTCGGCGGGGCGGTCGGCCCGGCCAAGGCAATTTATCTGCCGGTCGTGCTGCTCTGCTTCCTTATCCCGGTGGAAAATCTCATGGGGCCGACGGAATTTGTCAAAGGACCGTTCGGGGCAAGGGTGCGCTCCGGGCGGCTGATCCAGGAGGCCGCCCTCATACTGGCGGGCTGCCTGTGGATCTCCGCCAACTTGGGCGAACTGGTCTACGCTGCCCGCGATATAAGCCTTGCGGTGCTCGTCGTCGGCGTCGCGGCGCTGGCCGCTGCGGTCGGGCTGGTACTTTGGCTGTATGACAAAGTACACACCGACCCGAAAAAGCTGTGCCTCTTCCGCTGCGGCCTGGGCTGCGCGGTGGTGCTGGCTGTCGTCGGCGGGGTGCTTGCCCTTTCCCGCATGGGCGGCGGGCTGGAACCTGACCAGCTGCTGATGACCAACCCCAACGGCGATTCCATCTGGACCTTCTCGCTGGGCTATATCTGCCGCAACCTGCCCGCCACGACGAAGCTCTTGCTGCGCACGATCCCTGAGCAGGGTGCACTCTGGCTGCAGGGTATCCTGGGCACGACGCTGGGTGAGCCGATCGTCTACCGCATCGATGTCAGCTGGCTGCTGGGCGTCGGCCTGGTGCTGGCGCTGCTGGCAGCGGCGCTGCCGGTGCAGGGGACGGATGCCCCCCTGGGCCGCCGCACCAAGATCGGCGTGGTGGGCATCATCCTCTGCGTCGTGGCGTCGTCGCTCGTCGTGGCGCTGAACTGGACGCCCATCAACTACCAAACGCTTTTTGGCTTGCAGGGCCGCTACTGGCTGCCCATCCTGCCGTTGGTGCTGGTGCTCTGCAAATGCGGCCGCAACATTACGCTGCGGCACGATACTTCCCGCGGGGCGGCGCTGGCCGTTACCGCCTGCACTCTGTTGACCCTGCTGCAAGGCTTTGGCCTGTACGCCAGCTGGCAGCCGGTTTCATAAATCAAACCATTCTAAAAGGAGAACACTCTCATGACCATTACCAAGAATACCATCATCGCCGAGATCCTGAACAACGACCCCACCCAGGGCTGCGTTCCCATCTTCCTGGCCACCGGTATGCACTGCCTGGGCTGCATGGCCTCCCACGGTGAGACCGTTGAGGAAGCCTGCGCTGTCCACGGTGTTGATCCCGACGAGCTCGTCGCCGAGCTGAACGACTACTTTGCACACCTGTAAGGTACCCCAGCTGGATGCCCGCTTGGCCGCCGCCTATGCCTTTGTACGGGCGGGGCGCGTGGCAGCGGATATCGGCTGTGACCACGGCAAATTAAGCGCCGCACTGGCGGGCAGCGGTCGCTGCCCGCTTGTTTTGGCTTGCGACCTGCGCCCCGGCCCGCTGGAAAAAGCCCGCGTGACCTGTGCCCCCTATGGGGACAAGGTGCAGTTCCGCCTTGGCAGCGGGCTGGCAGTGCTGGCCCCCGGCGAGGCCGAGGACATCATCATCGCAGGCATGGGCGCGGAGACGATCATAGAAATATTGGAGGCCGCTCCTTGGGTGTTTGATGCACGGTACAATCTGGTGCTGGTGCCAGCCACCAAGCACAGCATCCTGCGGCGGTGGCTGGCCCGGCGCGGTTTTGCCCTGCGGGGCGAAACGCTCTGCCAGGCGGCGGGGCGGTGGTACGCCGTGATGAACGCGCAGTACACGGGCGATGCCCGCGAACCGGATGGGCTGTACTGCCTGACCGGTCTGACACAGGGGCAGCCCGGCTGCGCGGACTATTACGCCGTGCAGAACGCGAAGCTGAAAAAGTACCGTTTGGGCTTGCCGGACGGCGCAGAGCGTGACGCGGTAGGGGAACTTATCGCGGAATTGGACAGGCTGGCGGCAGGGTGAACATTCACGGGCGGATATGGAATCCGCCCCTACGGGCTCCACTTGTAGGGGCGCATTCCATATGCGCCCGCAGGGTGTTGCCCCGCATACAAACTTTTTGGAGGAATTATCATGTCAGTAACGGTACAGCAGATTTTGGGCCTGCTGCAGGCGGTCGCGCCGCCCGCACTGGCGCTGGATTGGGATAACGTCGGACTGCTCGTCGATGCAGGCACGCCGGTGGACAGCGTGCTGACCACGCTGGACATTACCCCCGCCGTTGTGCGGGAGGCTGTGGAAAACGACTGCCAACTCATCGTCAGCCATCACCCGGTCATCTTCCACCCCATCAAAAGCCTGCACGCCGACGATGTACCCGCGCTACTGATGAAAAATGGCATCTCTGCCATCTGTATGCACACGAATCTGGATGCCGCACCGGGCGGCGTCAACGATACTCTTTGTGATATCCTCGGCATTGCCGCCGAAGGACGTGAAAGCTTTGCCGAGGGCTGCGGCCGCATCGGGACCACGATGCCAACCACTGTGGAAGCGCTGGCAAAGTTCTGTGCCGACACGCTGCACAGCGGCGTCAAGTACGTGAACGGCCAGAAGCCCGTTACCTGCCTGGCTGAGGTCAGCGGCGGGGGCGGCAGCTACTTACAGGAGGCCATCGACCTGGGTGCGGACTGCCTTGTCACCGGCGAGGCTGCGCACCATATCGCCCTGCTGGCAAAGGAAAAGGGCGTCGGCCTGGTCGTGGCGGGCCACTGGGGTACCGAGCACGCCGTCGCTGACGTGCTGGCCGCCCACATTGCCAAGCAGTTCCCCCAGCTGACCGTCGCCCACGCCGAGGCCGATACCGATCCGTATTGTTATTTGGCCTGATAAACGCATTTTTACTTTTATAAAAGAGGAAACATCCATGTCCTTAGATGCCGCAACGCTGGCGCTGGTCGCCGGTGAACTGAAAACGACCCTGCTCGACGCGAAGATCGACAAAATTTTTGAGCCGACCCGCGATGAGGTGCTGATGACGCTGCGCACCCGCACCGAGACCCACCGCTTGCTGCTGTCGGCCCGCAGCGGTTCGGCCCGCGTTTGCCTGACGAAGGAAAGCTTCGAAAATCCGCTCACGCCGCCGGGTTTCTGTATGCTGCTGCGCAAGCACCTGACCGGCGGGCGGCTCATCGAGCTGCGCCGCGAGCTGGGCGACCGCATCGTGTATTTTGACTTCCGCTGCACCAACGAGATGGGCGACCTGGTCACCAACACGCTGGCCGTGGAGCTGATGGGCCGTTACTCCAACCTCGTGCTCGTACAGGATGGCCGTATCATCGATGCGCTAAAGCGTGTGGACTTTGACGACAGCGAGGTCCGCCAGCTGCTGCCCGGCCTGGCCTACACGCTGCCGCCCAAGCCCGCGCGGCCGGACTTCCTCGAGACAAGCGCTGCGTCTATTGTGGCGGCCGCCTGCGAGAAGGATCTGCCGGTGGCCCAGGCGTTGGGCAAAACGGTAGCGGGCGTTGGCCCGGTCGTCGTGCGGGAGGCTGTCTGCCGCGCACTGGGCGAAACACCGGCGCTGGCCTGTGATTTGACCGCCGAGGAAAAAGCAAAGCTGGCGGCGGCCATCGATGCACTGAAGGACGAGCACGCCCACGGAGGCACGCCGACGGCGGTGCGGCTGCCCCAGGCGGACGGTGCGCCCAAACCGGTGGAGTTCAGCTTCTTTGTCCCGCAGCAGTACGGCAGCGAGGCGATTCTGACCCAGTACCCGAGTTACAGCGAAATGCTCGAGGATTACTACGCCACCAAGGACCGCGCCGAGCGCCTGCGCCAGAAGAGCCGCGAGCTGTACAAGGCCGTCCATAATATGTACGATCGTTCCGTCCGCAAACAGGCAGCCCGCAAAGAGGAACTGAGCCAATCCGCTAAGGCCGACACGCTGCGGCTGTACGGTGAGCTTTTGCAGGCCAACCTCTGGGCCATCCACAAGGGCGACCGCCAGGTCACGGTGCAGAACTACTACACCGGCGAGGATGTGACCATCAAACTTGACCCGCGCCTGGGCGGCAACGAGAACGCGCAGAAGTATTTCCGCGATTACAAAAAGAAGCAGACTGCCCACGCCATGCTGCAAAAGCTGCTGGTGGAGGGCGAGGCCGAGATCGAGTACCTGCGCACGGTCCTGTACGAGGTGGAGAGTGCCCCGGGCGAGATGGCGCTGAATGAGATCCGGGCCGAGCTCAAGAGCCAGGGCTACCTGAAATACTACAAGCAGCGCGACCGCAAGCAGAAGCCCGCGGATTTTCTGCGCTACACGTCCAGCGATGGGTTTGAAATTCTGGTGGGCCGGAACAACTTGCAGAACGACAAGCTGACCCTGCACACCGCCCGCGGTAAAGATTTGTGGTTCCATGTGCAGAAAGCTCCCGGCAGCCACTGCGTTGTCATGAGCAGGGGAGAGGATATCCCCGACACGACCAGGCAGGAGGCCGCCGAGTTGGCCGTGCTCCATTCCAGCCAGAATGGCGGCGCGAAGGTGGCAGTGGATACCACCGAGGTCAAGAATATCTGGAAAGCCAACGGCGCCAAGCCTGGCATGGTCCTGTACGAGGTCTACACCACCGTCTACGTGACCCCGCGTGCCGGGCTGGAGGAGCAGCTGAAACGGAAGTGAATATTCCATCAGCGCACGGTAGGGGCCGGGCAGGCCCGGCCTTCGGCTTTCCCGTAAGCAGTCGTCTGCCATACAGCTGCGGGCCGCACATGTGCGGCCCCTACAGGGCATCTTTCGATGAGGTACGTTATGAAAAAATGCGCTGTAATTCTTGCACCTCTTATTTTTCTTACTGCGTGCGCTTCTGCCCCGGCGGGCAGCATCACCCCAACGCCTGACCCGACCGCAACACCTGTCATAACCCCGGCGCCTACCGAGGCGCCGACAGCCACTCCGTCCCCGACGATGGCGGTGTACGAGGAAGTCTCTTTCGATGACTGGCGGGGCGATGCGGGCTGCCGGATGCCGGACTACACATTCAGTGCGCCGCATAAACCACTGCTGCAGCAGGGCGAAAAAGTTGTCTGGCCCACCGAGGGCGTGACGCTCCGTTACTCGGCGGATTCGCTGGAAGAAGTGGCGGAGATTTTCCACACAACGGTGGAAAACATAAAAGAACTGAACCCGGATTGGCAGGATAACTATAGCCGCAACGGCGGACGCTACTGGGACTTGAAAGTGCAAGTTGAGCCCTACACAGTGCCTGAGAACAATGTCGTCACCGTCACAGTCAATGCGCCGTGGGTAGAAGGCTACTACGACCGCACAGAAGTCAGCGATGTTCCTGCTTCGCTGGATAAGCAGGCCCGAGCTGCGCTGGCCTCGGCGTATTACTTCCAGTACCATTGGTTTGGGATGCATGCGGGCTTTATGCCCTTCGAGTCTGTGGAGGGTTTGCCGGGATGGCTTCAGGGCTATGCGACGGACGGTGCGTTCTACACAAAGTTCTCGGAGTTCAGCAGCTTTCTGCACACAGTCTATTCCGATGCTTGGATCGATGATATGCTGAACATGGATCCCGCGCCTTTTGCGGAAGGGGAGAGTGACACAATCCTGACGATCGATGGTGACCGCGGCAGTAATATTGCTTACTGCGGGCATGTCTTTACCGAGCCGGAATTACAGCCTGACGGAAGCCTTACGTTTTATCAAGTCGTGCTGACTTGTGAGAGCGAGGACTTCGCGGGCTGGGCGGAGGAGGAGACGATTGTGCCCGATACCGCCACTGTAACGACGGTGCGCCTGGTGCCGACGGAGAATGGCTGGCGGGTGGACGCGCTGGAGCTGCCCAACTGAGTTGTAGGGGCCGGGCATGCCCGGACCGCGGCCTTCCCGCAAATGACCGTTTACCTTACAGCTGCGGGCCGCACATGTGCGGCCCCTACAGAGCAATAACTTTTCACGCTGCAATTTGCCTGAAAAACAGGACTTCTTTCCCCTAAAACCATGCACTCTGTTGAAAACGCATACAACCTCTACGCTTTTCGGCATAACGTAAAAATTTCTCAAAAAAATTTTATAAAAATGCCAAAAAACACTTGCAACGCCGGGAAACGTGTGCTATAATACATCTTGGCTGCGGAAGGCTTGTGCAGATAAAACAAGCTGCGCAAGCCGCGATATGCGTTGATGCGGGAGGTTGCCGCCACATGGCCGATAGGCTGGCGGGTTTTTCCGCGGAGTATGTCCGATCTTAGAACCGGGCGAAAGAATTACGGAAACAAAGGGATATGTACGTGCCTGCATTCTGCGGGGCGGACCAATGTTCACCTTACTTTGTAATGATTCTTTCCGGGAGAACTGTGCAAACACGGTTCACCGGATTTTGTCATGCGAAAAGGTTGAACACCCGGAAACGTGTGTGATTTATCGGCTCGCCTAAGGCGCAAAATTTTATAGGAGGCGAATGCAATGGCAGTCAAAGAAAAAATCAGAATCCGTCTGAAGAGCTACGATGCATCCCTGATCGATGCTGCGGCACAGAAGATCGTGGAGACCGCTAAGCGCACTGGCGCTCGCGTTTCCGGCCCGATCCCCCTGCCCACCGACAAGGAGGTCGTCACGATCCTGCGCGCTGTCCACAAGTACAAGGATAGCCGTGAGCAGTTCGAGACCCGTACGCACAAGCGTCTGATCGACATTCTGAAGCCGTCCAACAAGACGGTCGAGGCTCTCATGAGCCTGCAGCTCCCCGCCGGCGTTGACATCGAGATCAAGCTGTAATCGAGTTTCTACATTATAAAGGCCGATACGCGCGGCCGTGATCCGTGAACGGTCGGCGTGTAATGGAAAACACGGTAAAGCACCATCTCGCTGCAATGCAAACAGCGGAGAGGTCATGTTGATGGGAAACCACCAACCAATAACCTTTACAGGAGGACAAACACAATGCAAAAAGGTATCATCGGCAAGAAGCTGGGCATGACCCAGCTGTTCGACGCCAACGGCAAGGTCGTCCCGGTCACCATCATTGAGGCCGGCCCCTGCACTGTCGTGCAGAAGAAGACCGTTGAGTCTGACGGCTACCAGGCTGTTCAGATGGGCTACGGCGAAGTGAGCGCCAAGAAGGTCAACAAGGCCGCCAAGGGTCACTTCGACAAGGCTGACGTCGCTCCCAAGCGCACCCTGCGCGAGTTCCGCTTTGATGACATCGCTGCCGTCAACGTCGGCGACATCCTCAAGGCTGATGTCTTCGCAGAGGGCGACAAGGTTGACGTTGTCGGCACCAGCAAGGGCAAGGGCTATCAGGGCGTTATCAAGCGCTTTGGCCAGCACCGCCTGCGTGAGAGCCACGGCACCGGCCCTGTTGCACGTCATGCCGGTTCTAACGGTTCCACTTCCAGCCCGTCCCGCGTGTTCAAGGGCAAGCGTCTGCCCGGCCACATGGGTGCGGTCCGCGTGACCGTTCAGAACCTGAGCATCGTTAAAGTCGATGCTGAGAACAATCTGATCGCGATCAAGGGTGCGATCCCCGGCCCGAAGGGCTCGGTCGTGACCATCCACGACAGCGTGAAAGCGTAAAGGAGGAAAACACAATGGCACAGTTTGATGTCGTCGATATGAACGGCAAGAAGGTTTCCACCGTTGAGCTTTCCGACGCCGTGTTCGGGATCACCCCGAACGAGAAGG
>OLRC01000986.1_pt1 | contig 19596 bp, 17 predicted proteins | sample 1672081 | NCBI WGS metagenome assembly OLRC01 (sample SAMEA3136643, study PRJEB25190) | human gut metagenome | biome: human gut; feature: human-associated habitat; material: faeces | place: Austria | collected 2013
AAAATAGATAGTAAGCAGGAGGATTGGTGCATGACAATATCAGAACAAATAAAAGTATTGTGTGTGAGATGTGGTGTAAGTGAAGCTGAATTGGCAAGGCGGCTGGGAAAATCGCCACAAAGCTTTAATTCGAAAATGAAAAGAGAAAGTTTTACAGTAGAAGATTTAGAGAAAATTGCAGATGTATTGGGCGTCGAATTTAACAGAGAATTTATATTAGCAAATGGAGATAAAGTTTGATGAAGAATATTGTAAAAGAATTTAAACTTGGAGAATTATTTTGTGGTCCTGGCGGATTAGCACTGGGAGCAACGACAGCGAAGATTGAAGATTCAGATTATAAGATTATTCATAAATGGGCAAATGATTATGATAAAGACACATGTAATACATATACGAGAAATATCTGCCCAGATGATGGAGAGAGTGTTATTTGTGGAGATGTAAGAAAACTTGATATTGACAGTCTTGGAGATATAGATGCATTAGCTTTTGGATTCCCATGCAATGATTTTTCTGTTGTAGGTGAGCAAAAGGGATTTGATGGTGTATATGGTCCGTTATATACATATGGGGTAAAAGTATTAAAGAAATATGGGCCTTTGTGGTTTTTAGCAGAAAATGTTGGCGGATTAAAGAGTGCTAATGATGGAAAGGCATTTCAGAAGATACAGGAAGATTTGAAGAATGCTGGATATAGAATATATCCTAATTTATATAAATTTGAGGAATATGGGGTGCCGCAGGCAAGACATAGGGTGATAATTGTAGGTATCAGGGAGGATCTGCCATATGAATTTAAAATACCTAGTCCAAAACCATATAAAAATGTTGATGTTACTTGTAAGAATGCAATAGAGAATCCTCCAATCGGAAAAGAAGCTTATAATAACGAGTTAACAAAGCAATCCGAAATAGTTGTAAAGAGATTGAAATATATTAAACCGGGAGAAAATGCGTTTACTGCAGATTTGCCAGAAGAATTGCAGCTTAAAGTGAAAGGGGCAAAGATAAGTCAGATTTATAAGAGGTTAGATCCAGATAAACCTGCATATACAGTAACTGGTTCTGGTGGTGGTGGAACGCATATGTATCATTATTCGGAGCCAAGAGCATTGACTAATAGAGAGAGGGCAAGATTACAGACATTTCCTGATAATTATATTTTTGAGGGATCTAAAGAGTCTGTTAGAAAACAAATCGGTATGGCGGTACCTGCTAAAGGAGCTAAAATTATCTTTGAAGCTATTTTAAGAACATTTGCGGGAATTGACTACGAAAGTGTAGAACCAAGTATAAAGGAGTAAGGTATGTATACTGATAATTTTGAAGAAGAAATATTGTTTATACCAGCGAGAAAAGATGGCGAAGCATGTAATCATTTGAAAATTGTCACAGCATTTACTGATGTTGAGAGAATATCAAGTCATTTGATAAAACTATTTGATGGCAGGAATAAAGAATATGTGTCTGGAATAAAAGTGGACATTATACTTGGGATGACAAAGGGCACGGGTCTGACACAAAAGAAACATGACAAGATATGCTCATTGATAAAAAGATTGAATAGTGTATCTGGAATGCCTCAGATATCATGCAATTATATTGTGGAAGGTAAACAGGTACATTCCAAGGTGTATGTATGGTGCAGGGGGCGAAAGGCAATAGAGGCTTTTAATGGTTCAGCTAATTACACTATGAATGCATTCTTTGTAAGAAGAGAATGTATGGATGCATGTAATCCTAAAGAGGCAAACCATTACTTCAACAGTTTATTGCCTGATACAATAAATTGCTTTGATGGTCAGATAAAAGATAAAGTTTCATTTTCTAGCAAGAAAAATGTAGAAGATGATGTTGCAGATACTAATTTGGAAAATTTATCTTGGGAGAATTATCGGGCTATTGAGCCGGTAGATACATTAGAAGTATCTTTACTAAAAGCAGATGGCAGCGATACGGGATATGGTTCCGGTGTAAATTGGGGAATACGTAAAAATGGCTATAAGAGAAATAGAAACCAGGCATATATTCCATATAATGTGGCAGATCATAAAGATGGATTTTTCCCAGATGTAAATGCTGATGGAACGTATCCAGTGTTTAAGGTTGTAATAAAGGAATATGATGCTTTTTATATGAGACAGGCACAAGCAAAGGGAAAGGCATTAGAAACTCCAGAAAGTAATGCGATAATAGGAGAATGGATAAGGCATAAACTTGGAGTGCCGGATGGTACATATATTACGAAACAAATGTTAGATCAATATGGAAAAACAAAGGTTTTGTTTAAAAAGTATGAAGATGGCATATATACTTTGGAGTACTAATTCTGGCATTAAGGAGAGAACAATATGGAGCAGAAGATCAATATCGATAATTTAGACGATTTGCAAAAACAGGCGTTAGTCTGCATGTATTATGCTATGCTTCCTAAAACAGACGCAAGATATAAGCAGAGAATGCATGATTGGGAAGTGTTAGAAAAGAGATTTGGAACAAAGAAAACAACATATAAACATGCAAAGGATGCTTTTGATTTTTATTTTTCTAACAATGGAAGAAAAGGCTGGAGTGATGATAGAGATTTAAAAAGACGAGGACATGCATATCAGGAAGTGTTTGAGCTGTATAAGGATTATTCTGCAGACCAATTGGAAAAAGCTGTAGCGGAGATTATTCATGGATATGAGAATGAAGAACCAACATTTGTATCTATGAAATGTGGTTTTCCAGATACAGTACATAACATTCTCAATGGCAACAAAGATATAACAGTTGATGGCGTTTATACTCTGAAAGAGGAATTGAATATTGGAAAGCATGTATTTGTTACATTGGGAGGAGACACAGGAAAATCAGAGGTTGATTGGGTTCCAGGGTTTATAGGAGTAGCACATGTAATTAGAGAACCTTATGATTTTGGATATAATGGTAAGGAAAAATACTTTAAGTTTGATATAGAAGTTGACTGTGTTTTTGAAAAGCCATTTAAAAGGGAAGATTTTTTAAGCTATAGAGAAGCATACGATGCTCCATATATAGGACCGGAGTTATCAAGAGATCCGTCACAGGCATTAAGTACTTTGGATAAGATAAAGGCTGTTGCTGTTATACGTGCAGTACTTGATGAATTTCCAGAAATGCTTGAAAAATTCAAAGAAATTTTTGACAGAGAGTTTATGGATAGGGTGCTTGGAGCAGTTACTGTAATGATACCAACATCTGTAAAATTTGGAGAAAGCAAAGAGGATGCAGTAAATTCTATTCAGGAAGAAATGAGCATAGAGAATGAAGGCTCTGAGGAGGAAGAAATGGAATCTAAGCCATATATTGAACCTGATTATTATACAGGGTGTTCACGTAAAAATAAGGATACGGGGACTGTATATGCACACAATAGAATTGTATTTGGAGCACCAGGAACAGGAAAAAGTTTCAAGCTGAATGATGAGCAGAAGGATCTCATTTCAGAAGGTGGAGAGTACGAAAGAGTTACATTCCATCCAGATTATTCATATGCTAATTTTGTTGGAACATATAAGCCAGTACCTACAAAAAATGGAATATCATATGAGTATGTTCCTGGACCATTTATGCGGACATATGTAAAGGCAATAGAAAATGGACAGTCGGAGAATAAGGAAGATGTAAAACCATTTCTGCTTCTTATAGAGGAAATTAATAGAGCAAATGTTGCCGCTGTATTTGGAGAGGTATTTCAGCTTTTAGATCGCGACGATAGAAATGCAAGCCAATATCCAGTTAAACCTTCTGAAGATATAAAGGCATATTTGGCAAAAGAACTTGGTGGAAGGCCAGAGCAGTATGATGAAATAAAGATACCAGATAATATGTATATCTGGTCAACTATGAATAGTGCTGATCAGGGCGTATTTCCAATGGATACAGCATTTAAAAGAAGATGGAACTTTGAATATATAGGTATTAACCATAAGGAAGAAAAGATTAAAGATACATATTTAGTGTGTGATAAAGCACAGGTGCCATACAGAGTTGACTGGAATGAGCTTAGGAAGGCTATAAATACAACACTTGCTTCTAGAGATTATAAGATAAATGAAGACAAGCTTATGGGACCATTTTTTGTATCTAAAAGCATTTTAGAGAATGAAGATGCGTTTAGAGAAACTTTTAAGAGTAAAATTATTATGTACTTATTTGAAGATGCAGCAAAGCAGAGAAGGCATATGTTGTTTGGAGGCTGTGATGAGGATATAAGAAACCAATATTCAACGATTTGCGAGGAATTTGATAAAAGAGGCATAGATATTTTCTGTAAAGAAATCCGAGACAAAATCAAGAAAGATTATTTGAGTGAATTAGAATGAGAAGGGAATATTACTGGATGATTTCTAAATATGTCAAAGAGCAGAAGCGGTATACTCAAGATGAACTTAGAAAAATATTTGAATGCACTGCTGATGAAACAGTGCAGATTATAAGAAAGTTAAAAGAGTATGGAATTGTTAAAAATGTAAAAAAAAGTGATAGGCAAAGTATGCTCTCTGACTTAGTTGAGGAAGATATCAGACTAACAGATATTGAAAGTGGGGAGCGGGAATTATATTATGTGTTTTCATTTGTTGGAGTAATTGTTGTATATGGACGGGTATTAAAGTGTTATCCTAAATATATTAATTCTTGTGGTAGTCCAATAGCACAGATGAAGCAGATTATGCGTGTTTTGGAAAAATATAATTCAAAAGAGCAGGTAATAAAACTGTATAATGAAAGTGATGATGGAGGATCGTTTAACTTATTGGCAGTAATGCTGTATTTGCTGCAGGATTATTATGATAATGGAATATATGCTAATGACGTTGAGATTGTTGAGACTAATGGCACAGGAGAAATACTGTGGGACAGAACAATCAATGAAACATTTTCATATATATCAAATAACAGGCCATATTATACTGAATTACAGACAAAAAAGCGAACTTCAGATGAATATGATTTTATCAGACGCTTACATGCATGTATATTGACTAAATTTTCAAAGGAACTTGAAGAATCAGATCTGCCGGAGTTGTTTAATATCGTGACAGTAGAGCTGTCGGAAGAACAACTGGGAGATTTGGGCGATGAAGATTATATTTTATATAGGATACAAAATGAACTTAATGTGCAGTATAACACAAGAAAACAACTGGTGTTGAAGGCAATGTATGCGTATATTGCACAAAAAGCAAGCTTTAATAACATTGATAGTTTTAGCATATATGGTACCAACAGCTTTAACTTAGTATGGGAAAAAGTATGTGCACAGAATTTTGGAAATGTTTTAAATGAAAAATTATCAGAGCTGCCACTTGGAGTTTGTGATGATTATAAAGAAAGTAAAGATAGTACTTTAATAGAAATAATTGATAGACCAGTATGGCATAAGACTTCAGATAATATTAGTGATGAAAAGTCAGATACACTAAGACCAGATTTGATTAGTATTTATGAGTGTGGTGAAAGTGGAGAATATTGTTTTGGCATATATGATGCAAAGTATTATAGCATTAATTTTCATAAGCATGCGTCAGAATACAAAGTTATAGGACAGCCTGGAGTGGCAGATGTTACAAAGCAGTATTTATATCAGCTTGCGTACGATGATTTTATAGCAAAGCAAGGATACAAATATGTGCAGAATATGTTTTTTTGTCCTGATGAATCTGGGGATAAAGAATATGGATGGGTGCAGATGGATATGCTTCATCAAATTGGAGATAAAAAACTAGAGAATGTAGCAGTTGTAAAGCTTTGTGCATCAGAAATGTATTCTTTATATTTAGCAGATCATATAGTTAGTGAAAATGAGATGGACAAATATATTCCAGTAATTGGACGACATGAAGTAGATAGTCAAAACTTTGCAAATAGGATAATGGCATATCTTACGAGAATCACAACTGCCAGTAAATTGGCTGAAAAGAAACTTGAAATGAAATCGGATAGAGGCAGGCTTATATATCCAAAACAGATAAAAAGAGAATTAGGTGCAAAAATTATATATGATGCTATATGCCCCGTTGCAAGTAATGCTTTTTATGGATTTAATCCATATGAAAAAGAAGGCCATGAAAGTATGGTGGCAGAGGATATGGGCGATTCTTATAATCGTTGCAGTCAGATTGCGGATGCCTCTATTGAGATAGAAAAAATTATAAAAGATTTATCAGAAGTGGAACTTAGAGATGAAAAAGTACTTAAAGTAGTACTTAAAAAATGCATTGAAAGTAAATCAGATATTAAACCTATGGCGGATGGAAAGTCGCTTGATATGCTGACAGATAAAATAATGGAACTTGTTAGAGATGTGTATTTATAGCGTGCAGTTAAAGAATAAATGCCAGATAAAAAGCAAATGAGAAAAGAACTGGAAAAGTTGGGGAAAAACAGATTGTTGAGGTGATTTTGTGGCAGACGATTTAACAAAAGAACAGCGGCATAAAAATATGAAAAATATTCATGGGAAGGATACCAAAATAGAAGTTATATTAAGAAAGGCTTTATGGAACAAAGGGTATCGGTATCGCAAGAATTATAAAAAACTTCCAGGAAGTCCAGATATTGTGCTGACAAAGTATAAGATAGCTATTTTTTGTGATGGAGAATTCTTTCATGGAAAAGATTGGGATACTTTAAAAAAGAGACTTGAAAAGAGTAACAATAGTAAGTACTGGATTAACAAGATATCCCGCAATAAAGAGCGGGATGATGAGATAAATAAGAAATTGGACTTTGAGGGCTGGACTGTAATCCGGTTCTGGGGTGAAGATATAAAGAAACATACAGCCGAGTGTGTGAAGGTTGTGGAAGAGACAATTTTGAATTTGAAAATTTCTGTCTAAAACATAGTAGACTTTGCCTGTGTTTTAGAATTTGGGGAGAACATACAGTAAAATTAAAGAACTGTTGTATTATGAAGGATGCATATGTAATACAAGTAGGGTGATCAATAATAAAAATCGAAGAAGAGATGCAGAATTTTATTATATAGCTGTAGAATGTTTGTACTGAAGATTGGAGGTTGCACGTTTTGAAAGTTTTGGAATGCAAAAAGATAGATGTTAAGAATTACAATAGCATTACATATATAAGAATAGAACCAGAAGATTTCTCAATAACAATACGAGATATTATAACAGCACTTTCTGATTTGTCGTGGATTACCAAGTTTGATCAGTCATATATTCGTAATAGCTTTTTGAAACGAGCGGAAGATACGGCGGAGTATTTAGCAAGTAAAATATTGAAAGATGATGGAGACAAGATAACAGAGGACTCGGGGGAGTATGTTGTTTCTGAATTGGCAAGAGAAGCATTAGTAGCTGAATTAAAATATCTTGACATTCCTTTAGCAGAATTATTTAAAGAACAAGTGTCAGGTAATCCGGGATTTGATTTTTATTCTGCAAATAAAGACAAGGTTATTATTTTTGGAGAAGCTAAATATAGTTCAAGCAGAAATGCTTATGGTATTGGGATGGAACAAGTAGATAGATTTATAAGAGAAGGTCAGGATGTATCAGATTTAAACGATATAGATAAATTTTTTGAAGAAGAATCATTGCAGTTAGCAGATAAGGGAGATAAAGCATATGCTGTTGCGTTTGCTGCTAAGGGGACAGCATCAGATATGATAATAAATGGAATTGTCAGTAACAAACATTATAAGAATATTGCAATCAATAAAGAGGTTATTTTTTTGGCGGTGAATGTATGAATGATTTAATTAAGAAAATAAAAAATGGGGATGATATATCAAAGATAATACAATATGTCATACATGATATTTATGAAAATGGACCAATTGATGGCACTAGTATGGAAATACTATGTTATTTATCAATTTATCAGCCGCAAGAGTTTGAAAAATGGAAGAACAGAATTTTAAAATATATGGGAGTATACTATAAGAAAATAAAAACAGAATTCTTTCCAGAAATTGTTTTTGGTATGTACGAAAAACATATAGAAGAAACCTTTAATAATAGTTATACTCCTGTTCAGGCAAATATGGTAAGTGAGATAGAAGAAAATAAATGTTTTAGTTTTTCAGCTCCCACAAGTACGGGAAAATCATATGTATTTCGTCATTTAATTAGAAATTCAAAAAATGATATTGTCGTAGTTGTACCTTCACGTGCATTAATAAATGAATATTTCAATACTTTATGTGATGCTATTACAGATAAAAGTGTTAATATTCTTACATTTATTGATAAGATTAACATTAAAAGGGCAAAGAGAAATATTTTTATCGTTACGCCTGAAAGGTGTAAGGAATTGTTTAAACAAAAGGAAGAATTTAATATTGATATTTTTTTATTTGATGAGGCACAATTAAGCAATGAAGAATCGTCGAGAGGTATTTTTTTTGATAGCATAGTTAGGCGTGCTCAAAAGGCATTCCCTAATGCAAAATTTGTATTTGCGCATCCTTTTGTGGAAAATCCTGAGGCACAGATTGACAAAAATCATTTTGATATAAGTGATTCTGTTGCAAAATGTTATAAATATAGAAATGTGGGACAAATATTTTACGCAGTAGATGGGAATAAATACTACCACTTTGGGATCGATAAAGAAATTATGGGAAGGCATAAGTTGATATGCGAGTTTGATCCAGTAGAAACAGCAATAAACGATGGGGGAAGTGTTTTGGTATATACCACCAAAACAAGTATATACAATAAGAAAGTGTTCTCTAAGTTTGAAAAATACATTAACTTGTGTCCGGAAATAGATGATCAAGATGCAAAAAAATATATAAAGCAAATAAAAAAATATATTGGAGCAAATGATAAAGTTGGTGGAGAGAGATATTCTCAGATGGTTGATTTGATGAAACATGGAATTGTAATCCATCATGGATCATTACCTTTACAAGCTAGATTAATATTAGAAAAATTCACTAATGCTGGATTTTGTAAAATCTGTTTTGCCACATCAACTTTGGAACAAGGGATTAATATGCCGTTTGATGTTGTTTATCTTAACACATTTGAAGCTAGTAAACCATTATCATTAAAAAATTTGATAGGTAGAGCAGGACGTTCAACATTGAAACAAAAATTTGATTTTGGCAGTATTGTTGTAAAAAAAAGCAACATGTCTGAATTGAGGAAAATTATTAATTCACCAGATATGCTTGAAAATGTTTCGATGCTTGATTCAGAGGTGGAAGATGATTTAAAGGAATTTAAAGATGCTATTATAAATGGTACTATTTCAGATGAGTATAATATTTCAGAAAAACAGTTAAATAAACTACGTGATGAAAATTCAGAGAACATTATTAAAAATATATTGGATACAATGTTTAAACATGATGATTTTATAAGTCTTAATTCCATTAATGAGGATCAGGAATGCAAATTATCATTATATGAGTATTTTGAACAGTTGTATGAATACTATCTTGGCAGGATATTGAATAACGGCGAAAAGAATGTTTTTAATACAGCAATCAAAATTTTACTTTGGCAAATCCATTGTAAGTCATTTAAAGATATATGCTTTTATAGGTATTCATATGCAAGTAAAAAGCAAGAGAGGGAACAATTACAAAAAGAAATTAAATTTGGAAATGAATTTGAAAGTTATATAGCAAATTTAAAATTACAACATTTACAGGCACAGTTTGTGGCTGGTTATGCAGAGATTCCAAATAAAAATCTTCAAGTATTTAGTATGTTTGGAAATAATGAAACAAAAGCTATAGATGTTGATTATGACAGAATAGTATTTGATACATATGACTATTTGGATAAAATAATAGGCTTTAAATTAAGTGATATATTTTATGCGGCATTCAATGAATATTTTGAAAAAACAGATGATTTAAGAGCAAAGAGAATGGCTCAATTAGTTAAGTATGGAACAGAAGACGAAAAGGAAATAATGATGCTTAGATATGGTTTTTCTTTTGACGATATTGAATGGCTGGAACCATATATTAAAACAATTAATCAAGAAGAAATCATATTTAGTAGAAAAATCGAAAAACTTCCGATTGAAAAAATGAATGTCATAAAGAGATTTATTTGACAGGTTTCTTATGAGAGAGAGTTACTTTGTTTAATAGTCTCGTCGATAGATTAAGATTAGTTACAGAAAGAGGTATTTAATGAAAACACTGGTTTTAGGAAATGGTTTTGATATAGATCATGAGCTGCCAACTAAATATAAGGATTTTCTTTGCTTTGTTGAGGTAATAAAGGAGATTCAAATTTTAGAAGAAAAAGGAGATTTTTCATCATATATTTTGGACACTGAATTAAAAAAGTATGTATATAATTTGCTTTATTTAGATGATAAGAAGAAAACTAAATTTGAGGTTTTATCATTGCTCGAATCAAATATTTGGATAGATTACTTTTTGAATGTCAAAGGTGAATTTGGGGAAAATTGGATAGATTTTGAAGCGGAGATATCTCATGTTGTTCAGGAATTAGAAAATGTTAAAGATTATGTTATTGATGAAATGAGGAAAGGTGTAAAAGTTACTGATGTTCCTGATTTTATGAAAAAAAGGTTGGACAAGTTGTCTCCGAATGCAGTAGGTATATATAAGGATGGTAATGAAAGGGAGATGTATGATTTTATTTCAAAATGGGTAAACGATTTAAAAAGAATGATACATCTGTTAGAGATATATCTTGATGATTATGTACAGAAGATTAAAATAGCGTGCTTTTCACCAGATATTTATGAATTAAACCCGGACAGGGTAATTTCATTTAATTATACAAATACATATGAAAAAATTTACTCATATAAGAGAAATGGTATTAAATATAACTACATTCATGGAAAATCATCAAGCGATAGTTCTGTAGATACTTGTAATATGGTATTGGGTATAGACGAGTATCTGGATAATGATAGGCGGAATCAAAAGACAGAATTTATTCAGTTTAAGAAGTATTTTCAAAGAATTCATAAAAAGACGGATTGTGAATATGTGTATTGGTTTGATAAGGAGTTAAGGACAGAAAAAAGTGAAAAGAATCGTGAAGAGGTATTTATTTTTGGTCATTCATTAGATATTACGGATGGAGATGTATTGTCAACAATAATAAACTGTCCTAATACATATGTTACTATATTTTATCATGATGATGTAGATTATGGAAAACAGATTACTAATTTAGTTTCTTTGCTGGGACAAGATATCATGCTTAGTAAGGTTTATGGAAAGAATCCAAGTATTATTTTTAAACATCAACAAGAACATAGGCTGATATCTAATAGTGAGTTTGAGGTAGCCTCTGATATGTATAAGTTGAGAAACTTATATGAATATAATAATGTGCAGGCACAAGAAATCGTTAATGGTGTGATTAATTAAGATTGAGAATTGTAATATTTCTTATTTTGAGAACCAAAAAAATGTTGTAAATATGTACGATATATTACAAGAACTGGGATTGGCAGAAGAAAATAGAAGCAAATTATTGTCCTTCGCTAAAGTTATTTATGATGATAAACTCCTTGGACAAAAGGTTCATATTGATGCATCGCAGTGGGAATATGAGGATTATGATGGGCATCACTATTGCGATAGTAAAACAGAAAAATTTATAAATGAAATAAATAAATATAATTTGGAACAATATGAGAAATATGTATTCCCTATACAGAACGAAAGCGATGAAGAGGAAATGTATTTGCTATATCCAAATAAAGTAAAAGGTGGATATTTAATTGATGATTATGAGAAAACATTTCAATATGCCATGAACAAAATAAATTCTACAGCAACAGATACGAGAAAAGTATTGAATGCTTTGTGTACAATTGCACTGCATTTAGACAGTGAAGATGTTAAGAAGTTTTATCGTGCTAAAAAGAAAAGCTCAAAGAATCCGATACTTCAGTCTAGAATAAATTATATTATGTCATGTTATGAAGAAGATTTGTATATGGAGTATCAAGCGAGACAATATGAAGAGAGCGTGAACGACGATTAGTTGGCATATGATATAAGTAACCATCGAAGGCAAATATTCTTAAGGTATATGATGAAATGGACAAAAAACAGATTTTTGGCACAAAGGAAATAGCAAAATACTAGACTAATCGCCATCTACAGCAAAAGTAGTGATGGTGAAACTCAGAGATAAGGGAAATAATGATACTAACTATAAGTACGGTTAATCTGAAAGTTTAAATTTCAGTGCAGAATTAAATTGGGGAGGGATAATTTACTTTTATATTTTAAAATTGACAATTATAGAAATTACTATGATTGATAGACTATTATTATGTATAATATAGTATATTAGATAGAGTTAGACAAAGAACTTTTTATAAAAATCTTGATATTATGGAGGAAGAAAAATGGTTGTTGATTTATCTAATTTGGAAGATAAGAAGATTATGGATATTAAATTAAAATCGGTAGAAGTCAAACGAGATTATTCACTAAATAATACATTAAAAGTTCATTTTTCAGATTATAATATTTCTGTCATTTATGGAGAAAATGGGTGTGGAAAAACAACAATTTTACGACTGATTAATGCATTTTTAGCTCAAAATGATAGTGTCCTTAGTCAAGAAAAAGTGCTGTTGATGTCAATGACATATCAATTTGAAGGTGTAGAGACGAAAGTGCTTGTTGAAAAAAAAGAACGGACAGAAAACATAAAAGATGAAGACGGTAATATAATGGAGCAGGTTTCAATATATTATGATTGGAGTGATTATCGCAAATCAGCATTGGTTGGGATGTCAAGTATTTTGTTCGGTGTTAATAGAGGAATTACAAATAATTCACATATATCAGAAGAGGAGATTTATGACAGCATATTTAGGTCTAGATATAGGGAGAAGTTTGACGGAAGTAATGACTTAATGATGTTTTGCCATATGTTAAGTCGGAGTTTAAATATGAATCAAAGGAGAAGAAGAGGAAGAAGAATTAAGGATAGTTTGGATTTGTCATCACCTGTTCTAAATATAGATTCAGTATCTATGGATGTTATTGAAGAATTGTTAGTTGAAAGGTATGGAAGAGCTAAGATGATGTCTAACGATAAAGTGCGAAAAGCATTATTTGATACTTTGGCGGATGCGTGTAATTCATTAGATGATATCGAAATTACAGAGGCTGAGTATCATAAAATATTATTAATGAACAAAGATAGATTGATTTTGGCACTAAGCTCGGGTTCTACAAACACTCTTAGCGAACGAATTGTTGAAATATTAAGGAATGTTGATGAGTATGGTTCAGTCTCCGAAAACAGTGAGAATCCATTATTAAAAAAACTTATTGTTAATATGTCGAATGAATTAAACCAGGAATCAGAATATATACAGGCTGTAAATAGATTAGAGGAGATTTTTAACGAATATATAGGTCCGGATAAATATTTACAAATTACGGAAGAAGGAGCAATCGTGAGATTTCATTCTTCTGAAGAAACTCATAAAATTGGGGCTTTATCAAGTGGGGAGAGACATCTTTTGGTTTTGTTAACGATTTTTGTGATTGAAGGTAATAGAAGACATTTATTTATGGTTGACGAACCAGAAATTTCGCTTAATATGATTTGGCAACGTAAATTATTACCGCTATTGAGCGAACTAGCTCCAAATGCAGAAATTATTGTGGCATCACATAGTCCATCTATTGCAAAGGAAAATTCTAATTACTTGGTTGAATTGAGGTAGGATTATGAAAAACGATTTAGAGGAAACCGTAATTGCTGCATTTATGTGTAAGCAACCTGTTATTCTTGTAGAGGGACAAGATGATATTAAGTTTTATGATAATATTGCTTCATTAAAGAGATTGTCGGTTGGAGTACAAGCGATTGAAACGATAGATGGTTATTCAGAGGGCTGTGAGCAAGTATGCAATGCAATGGATGAAGTTGCGTCTTTAATCCAGAAGGACAATAGACTAAAAAAGTATGTTGTAGGTATAATAGATAGAGATGTAAGACAATATTTAAATAATCTTCCTGTGAAGGAAAATTTATTAGTGCTTAAATATTATTCTTATGAAACACATCTAATTACTGACACAACGATTAAAAGTCTATTGGAACAATTGACAAAGATACCAGGATCATTGATAACACATGAAGTTGTGGATTGGATTAAGCAGGATTTCGAGAGTCAATTGAATGAATTATACTATTTTTCGCTTGAAGCATTAAAGAAGATGTGTGACAATTCTTATCAAGCTGACATAACTTATGGACTAGATGGGGGTGCAGTAATAGGAAAGTCAAAACAGTATAAATGGAGTTTGATTGAAACGAAAACGAGCGATTTGGATCAATTTGCAATAGTACATGGTATTTCAAAGAGTGATTTGAAATATATCGCAAAAGGTAAATGGCTTCTTGCAACTTGGTGTGATTATTTGATAAAAAAAGCAAAAGTTTTACATTCTTTATGCGGAATACAAATACCTCAATGTGAATACTGTAAAGCTGGACAAACCAATAAATGTCTATGGAAAAAAAGTAGCAGTTTTCAGGTTGTTGAAGTCGAAAGTTTGCTTTATACACAACAATTTATTGATCTGAACGAGGTGAATTATATTTGGAAATATATGAAAGATAAACTGGCCTGCTAATTTACATAAAAGTAGTTTATGGTGATGAATGTAGCACAACACTGGGGGAGGTTCAAAAGCATGGACATGAGTAAAAAAGATTAGAAACTATTTCAAGATAAATTATCGGGTTGGCAGGAAAAATACATTGAAGGTCTTGTCAAAGGGTATATGAACTTTCCGAATGATGATACACAAAGTATGCATCAGAGAAATTCTAGAAATTGGAAAAGCAGATAAAAAAGATAGGCGTCATCAGGGAGTTATCATAGAGATGAGCAGGTGATACATATGGAGATTGGTGCAACAAAAGCAGTTCAAGATCGACTAAAAACAACAAAGATTGAAGAAAGCAAAGGTGCTTCATTTGTGTTCTGCTGGGACACACATTTGACGAAAATAAGAGGAAGAAATGTCTTGTTTATTGTGAATGCCAGTAATCGTTATGCAATAGCAATGACAGATATTGAACCAAGAAACTGGAATTACTATACAATGTATATCAGCCGTGTGATTCATGGTGTGATGCAGGAAATGGGATACTCTGAGGATCAGATAGGGCAGTATTTTAAAATGTCAGGCGATACAACTGTAACAAAAACTCATGGTAGGAAATCGGTTGGTGGCATTAACAGAATGGTAATGGATGCACAGTATTTTGGTAAGAAGCTGGAGAAAGAAGTAAAGTATCAATGGGAACTTAGTGAGTATCTGAACAGAGATATCTGCCAGCCAGAGGGATTTGATGCGTATGGATATCCGAGTGAACTTTTTAAATTAGACATGGAACGACTAGGGATTGCTACTAAGAGAAAGCCTGCAAAGGTAATTGATATTGCTCAGTACATAGAAAACAATCGTGGTACTAACGATTAGTACCACAAAACTTTTTCTTGCAGAAATATTGGATGTAGATTATAATTTCCATAGGTGGACAAGCAAACCGACAGATAATTATTCTGTGAGTAGTAAAAGAAACCTGCAAGCCACCTGAACTACACACAATAATGAAAAAATGCAATGGTACTGGATTGGTACTAAAAATATGTGAAACGAAGAATAACGTGTGGAAAAAGTATGAGTTATCAATACAAAACGGTATAGATAACTGCGCTGAAATAATCAAAATCAAACCAGACTTTGCGAATTTGAATAACAGATTAAAATGCCGAAAGCCTGTATTTATGCGGGCTTCCGGCATTTGTTTTATCAAATGGCTCTGGTTTGGCTCTATTTGTGGGAACAATAAATGATAAATAGAAGAAATTTAATAAGGAGCATTATATGACGAAAGTGAATTTTTATGATAGCATTGATGATTCAATGCTAAAGTTTGCAGTTATTATTGCAAAACATAATGGAAAATGGGTATTCTGTAAGCATAGAGAAAGAAGTACATGGGAAGTGCCGGGAGGACATAGAGAACAAGGTGAGGATATTCTTGAAACAGCAAAGAGAGAATTGTATGAGGAAACAGGAGCCATTAATTTTGAGATAAATCCGATATGTATTTATTCTGTGACGGTGCCAGACAACTTTAAGGGGAAAGAAACCTTTGGAAAGTTATTTTTCGCGGAGATACATACGTTTGAAAAAGATTTACATAGTGAGATAGAGAAAATAGCAATTATGAATGAACTACCGCTTAATTGGACATATCCGGAAATTCAACCAAGACTGCTAGAAGAAGCGAGACAAAGAGGATTTTTGCCTAAGAAGGATGAAATAAAATGGTTATTTTTTGATGTTGGTTCGACGCTGGTTGATGAAAGTAGCGTTTATGAAGATAGGATGAAAAAAATAGCTGAATTATCTGGTATAACTCCGCAACAAATTTATGAACATGCGATATCATTATACAGGAGAAATAAAAAAGGTGATTTAGAGATAGCAAAACAATTGGGGATAGAACTACCTAAATGGGAATCACAATATGAAAAGCTGTATACAGATTCTGAAGATTGCCTGAAAAGGTTAAGCAGAAATTATGAAATTGGTATAATCGCAAACCAACCATTAGGAACTTCTGAAAGATTAGAAAATCTCGGAGTGCGAAAATATATTGATTTAGTCATTGCATCAGCAGAAGAAGGTGTTTCAAAACCGGACAGACGTATATTTGAAATTGCTTTGGAAAGAAGTGGCTGTAAGCCGGAAAATGCTGTAATGATTGGTGACCGCATTGATAATGATATTGTACCAGCAAAACAGTTAGGAATGAAAACGATATGGATAAAACAGGGATTTGGAAGTTTGTGGACTGTAATGGAAGAGAGTGAAAAAGCCGATATTGAAGTTAATAACCTATCTGACATTTTGAATTATCTATAGGAGGGAAAGTGAATGTTCAAGGTTGCCATACTACAAAAACGTGCCATTAATGCACAAATAGATAAGAATATTGAAACTATCATTATGGCAATGGAAGAGGCTTCGGAAAACCATGCAGATATTCTATTGTTGCCAGAATGTTTTATTACAGGATATGATTTGCCTATGTCATATGAAAAAAGCATTGCAGATAATGATATAAGAATTGCCAAAATATGTGAGAATGCTAAAAAATATAAAATAGGCGTAGTACTTACTGCGTTTACAAAAGGTAGTAAGCAGCCACAGAACTCAGCCTTTGTTATCAATAAATCGGGCAATATATTGATGAAATACTCTAAGGTGCATACCTGTGATTTCGCAGATGAAAGAGATGTTGAATCAGGGAAAGAATTTAAGGTGTGTGATTTTGAAGGAATACAATTAGGTATTATGATTTGTTATGACAGAGAGTTCCCAGAAAGTGCAAGAATACTGATGTTAAAAGGAGCTGAGGTTATTCTTGTCCCAAATGATTGCGGTTCTATGCAACCAAGAATCATGGCACTTTCTACAAGAGCTTATGAAAATATGGTTGCAGTTGCTATGGCAAATCCGAATGGAGATAATGCTGGATGTTCCTGCGCATATAGTCCAATTTGCTGGGATAGAAACGGAAAATGTGTTGATAACACAGTTTTGCTGGCTGATGATAAAACTGAGGGGATTTTTTATGCGGAGTTTGATATGGAAGCTATTAGAGAATACAGGAATCGGGAAATGTTAGGAAACACATTTCGTAAGGTAGAATCATATAGTCGGTTGTTAAGTAAAGAAATCAAGGAACCATTTATAAGGGATGGCCAGAATGGATAAATCAGAAGTAACAAGAGGAATATTTTATCGAGGTTCAGATGTAGAATGTCAATTGCTCTATGTAATGGGTGATATGGAGGCGGATATCAGAACACATCATATTCATATTGTAAAATGGAACGGAACTGAGTGAAAGAATTATATTCATTTCAGGGATTATCTTAATGCCAATGAGAATGTGGCATTGCAGTATGAAAAATTAAAGGAAGAACTTGAAAGTAAGTATGCAGATGACAGGGTTGCATACACGAATGGCAAACAGAATATGATAAACAAAATTTTAGGCAAATGAAAAAGGAGAAATTATGAAAAAGATAATTATATTAAGAGGTAACTCTGGAAGTGGAAAAACAACAGTAGCTAGAGCGTTACAAAAGAAATTTGGATACAATACAATGATGATTTCACAAGATGAGATTAGGAGAAATATCTTGTGGGTTAAAGATGACGTTGATACTAAGGCATTACCACTTATGATAGAACTTATGAAATATGGGTATGAGCATTGTGATGTGGTTATTTTAGAGGGCATCATGTATGATGAGTGGTATAGTCCTTTGTTCAAAACGGCAAATGAATTGTATGGAATGGATATATATGCGTACTATTTGATATACCATTTGAAGAGACGGTCAGGCGGCATAATACACGAGATAAAAAACAGGAATTTGGTGAAGAAGATATGCGTAGATGGTGGAGAGAAAAGGATTTTTCATCAGTTTTTAATGAAAAAATTATTACATCTGACATTGATGCAGACAGTATTGTTGAAATGATATATATAGCTATAAATGAGCAAATTTGAAAAAATGCACAAAACTACGCCACGACCTTTACAAAGGAGTCAAAACCAATGCATTCCCTCGCATATTGATAGAGGGTGAGATATTTTTCCATCTGGATTATGTCACTGATCTTGCGATACCCTGCTTCAAAAGGACAGACTTTGCCAGTTCCAACAACACACATATAGTGTGCAAATGACATAATCAACCAGTATCTTCGGATTCCCTGTGCAGAACGGATTTGATAGCTGTCCAGCGCCAGTTTATCCTTACATTGGCGGAAAAACACCTCAATTGGCCACCTGCATACGTAATTGTCCAGGATTTCATTTGTGGATAAAGACACATCCATGCAAAGGAAGGCCCTTAGTGCTTTCGGTTTTCCAAATGCTTTTTCGGGATAGGCTGTCGAATTATTTAATAATAATCCGGTGGGTACATTTGATGCAATACTTATGGATATTATGATGCCGGTAATGGATGGATTGACAGCGACTAAAGCAATTCGGGCATTAAATCGACCAGATGCAGGAATGAACGCACATTTAGCTAAACCTTTGGATATTGAAAAAGTGAAAAAAACGATTTGTGAACATACAATTGAATTATATAAATAAAGAGTAAAAGAACATAATTACTCTGTTAGTAAATTGACACAAGTTGGCTGTAGAGTATAATTATAGTAAAAGTACAGCAGAAGCTGTCGCAAAGATATTTATAAAAATGTTGTGGAGGTATTGAACATTAATGAATGTAAAATTAAAATCTGCAAGCAAGCAAGCGACTGTAGCCTGGAGGGTGGGAGAAAGATGAAGAAGTGCAAATTAGTACAGAATATAAGAAATTTCAAATTTTGTTATTTTATATTTTGCATAATGATATGTTTGGTTGTTTTTCCTGTTTCCACATCTGCCCAAGAAAATTCTGATCATGTTATCCGGGTAGGATCTTTTGAGGAAACTTATAATGTAGTCAATGAAAAGGGAGAAAGAAGCGGCTATGGTTATGAGTATCTTCAAGATATTG
>OLRC01001003.1_pt1 | contig 19288 bp, 14 predicted proteins | sample 1672081 | NCBI WGS metagenome assembly OLRC01 (sample SAMEA3136643, study PRJEB25190) | human gut metagenome | biome: human gut; feature: human-associated habitat; material: faeces | place: Austria | collected 2013
ACCAGCACTTGGAAACGCTTGCCCCAGACCTTGCGGGCCAGTGCCACGCCGATCTCATGGCATTGCTCCGGGGTGACTTCCCCCTCGCGGAAACTCTGGTAGGCATGGAGCGCCACCACGCCGTCTGTTTTACCAAAGCGATCCTGTACAGCCCGCATATCTTCCCACGCATGGTCTGCCCTGCAATGGATGCCGGTGACAAGCTGGGCGCTCTCGTTCAGCCTGGTCTTGGCATCGTTCTCCGCATAGTGCAGCGTTTGGGCAAGAGCATCGTATTCGGTCTTGTCCGGATTGACTGCGTAATCAAGGACGCGCTGTAAGCTGTCCTTAATCGTCCAGATCTTAGTGACTGCCAATGAGCAAATCCCTCATGCGGTCGGTCTGGGCGTTGATGGCTGCCCCTTCCCGTGCAGAACAGTTCTCTGCAATTTCATCCAGTTTGTCCAATACATCAAATACCTCCTTGGGCGGATGCCCGCCCGGTTCATATCCCAGCGCCCGCTGGCGTAAATATTCTGAAAGCGACAAACCGCATCGTTTAGCCATCAGCGTCATTTTTCGTTTCTCTGTGACGCTGACGCGGACATTGATCCCGACACTGCGTTTTCTCATGCGCCAGCAGCCTCACAGGGGTTCGGGGCTGGCCCCGTAGGCTTTTCGGCGGGTTGCCCTGCGGCAACACTTCGCCCATGCTTGCTCTCCTCAAGCGCTCCGAGTGACGATGGTGACGATGGTGACGGTCTTTCTGGGATACCCCACCCCGATAATTGAGTTATGTCAATATCATCGTCACCATAGAAGTTCAAAAGGCGAACCTTGTTTTTTCGATGGGTTTTATATCGGATGTTTTTCGGTTCAAATACTTTATCGAAATACTTCGCCATGTTGTAGGTGAACTGGTTCGGTTTGGCATTTTCGATACCTGCCGCTGCAAGCAACTCGGAGGCTGTTCCCTGCCAGTTTCCGACACTTTCGATGTACTTCGCCGCTTTCCACAAGTAGTCCGGCACAGCCTTGATCTCTCGTTCCTCTGCGGTTTCTTCATCTTCCAAAGTCCAGATGCAATTTTCTTCCCGCAAATGCAGCGTTCTATCGTCCATATCGCGTCCGGTAAGCAAAATGTCAGCAGTTTGGCTCATTCGCTTGCGCTGCATAACCCAGCTGGTATCTGCCACACCCATAAGACCTGTGGAGCCTGAAATCTGGTCAAATGGGTCGGATGCAGTTTGCTTGCGCAAGTGGTGAATCAGCAATATGCAGATGCCATACTTGTCGGCAATCTTTTTCAATGCCCCCGCTTCTTTATAGTCGTTTGCATACATCCCGCCGTTTCCATCGCTCACACGCACTTTTTGAAGTGTATCGATGACAATCAAGCCAACATCGCAGTATGTATGAATCAAAGATTCTACCTGTTCCTCTAAGCCCTGCCTAATACTCGGACATTCCGTTTGGAGAATCAGACGCTCTGGGGCATCACCGCCGTCGATAAGCTGGAAAATGCGGTTTTGCAAACGATTAAATGTATCTTCCAGCGAAAAATAAATCACGGTGCGTGGCTCTATTTCTCGATCCCAGACAGGATTTCCCTGCGCGATCTGCAAACACAGCCATAAGGTCAACCAGCTTTTGCCCGCCTTGCTTGGGCCAGCAAACAGTGCAAGACCGGCTGGGAGCAAGTCGGGAATGATCCACTTGACCGGCGGCAGCGGCGTGGAGAGGAGTTCTTCGGCGGAGATCGTTTTCGGAAGTTTTTCATAATTCATTCGCATCGTCCTTTCTGTTTTGGTATATATCTATTATCTCATACTATCGTCGTTTTGTGTGTAGTAAGTTTTATTCTCCAGTGTTAAGTTGTACGGTTCACGCCGCCCCACAGCCCCACAAACGCGCCAAACGGCGGGTGCGTTGGCTGTTTCGTATCCGTGTGCTGCGTGTGGCATCTGCCCCACACAGGGCGGATTTGGGCAGTTACTGCAAGTGAATCAGAACTGATTCACTTTTATGCCTTACGCTCTGGAAAGTGAATCAAATCTGATTCACTTCCAATAAATTTCCCGAAAGTATACGGTTCTGATTCACTACTTTTACTGGGCTGGAAAAAGTGAATCCGTTCGGTACACTTTCGGGATAACATTTCGATTCACAGCTGCATTTGCCCACCTTGCCCCAGCTGTGGGGACGATTCGCAAGGCTGCCGTTCGGCTGCAACGGCATCATGGGTATTTTTACCCCAGCCAGGTTCTCTGCCTGCCGCCCTCATTGTGTGAACTGTGACTGGACGGAAGTATCTTTACGACCACATCTGTCATTGCGCTCCACTCCGCCACGGGGTGTTTATCAGAGATTGAATCGCTCGTGCCCGGTGGCAGTCATGGCGCGTACTCTGTCTGCGCTGCCGTACTCGTAAGTTGACGGCAATGTGGTGAATGTACCTTGCTTGTCGGATATGCAGTTTTCAAGGTGCCGAATCTATTTGAGACGGGGAGGTGCTCTTACCAGAATCAAGGCAGCTCCTACGCGCTCACGCGCTTCTGACCGCACGGACTTTTCAGAACATAATTGATCACATTGATTTTGGGGATTTTGTAAGCGTTTGCCAGCCGGATGCAGCTGATTTCGCCCTCCCCCAGCAGGTCATAGGCCGCATGACGGCTGATGCCCAGCATGGCTTGCAGATCCTTGACCGTTACAATGTCGGGGTACTCCGCAAACATGAGCTTGTACATTTCTCTGATTTCTTTACAATCCATTCGATCACCATCCTTGAATTTTGACTTTCGCATATTTGCGATGTGAATATAGGATACTGCGCTTTTATGCGAATGTCAATAGCTTTCGCAAAATTGTTACTTTTTTCTTGCGCTTTTATGTTATGGTGTGGTACAATAAGGAAAATCCTGCAAAGAGAGTGAACGGAAATGAACATCGGAGAAAAAATCAAGCGCATCCGCCAGCACCGCCGCATGACCCAGAAAGAGTTGGGCGAGCTGGTCGACCTCAGCGCAAACCGCATTGCACAGTACGAGATGGGGTACCGCGTACCAAAAAAGCCCCTGCTAAATCAAATAGCAGAGGCTTTGCGTGTTTCCCCGTTGGCACTTTCCGATGGCGGAAACGGCCCGGCGAATGATATTCTGGAACAGCTTTTCTGGCTGGACGAGGAGCAGCCCGGCGTTATCAAGCTGGTGCCCACCGAGCGCGGCACAGCGCGGTATAATGCCAACCTAGACCTTGCGCTGCACTATGATGACAACGATAGCTGGCCACCGCGCTCCCCGGTGGCGATGTGGTTTGATGATACGATTCTGGATGATTTCCTAAAGGATTGGGCTGCGGTTCAGAAGAGGTTGTATGCGGGAGAGATCACGCAGGCAGAGTATTTTGAGTGGAAGATTATGTGGCCGGATTGATATATATATATACGGTTATGAATTGGTTGTGCTTAATTCTATTTGAAAAGGATTTCTACTGAATCCTAAAATTAGGGAACACGCGTTAGAAATCAAATTACACTACCTTCATCATCGAAATTCCATTCTTGTCATAAAGTCCTACTTGCAGATGAACGAAAATTGTTCTGAACGCCACACTTTTTGTTTACTTAGAATTTGCGGAGTGCTATACTTAAACTTGAGAAGTTATAACTTTAAATAGTCTATTTTCAATCAGGAGGCAAAGGCAATGGCAGTATCATATATCAAATTGTTTAAACTGTTGATTGATAAAAAAACGAAGAAGAAAGCTCTATGCGAACTTGCCAGAGTTAGTCCAAGTACTATTGGAAAAACGGGTCGCGGAGAGCCTGTTTCTATTGAGATGGTAGAAAAAGTCTGTCTTGCATTAGGCTGCACGGCTGATGATGTGCTGGATTTTATTCCTGAAATTCCAGATAGCGCGACAGCCGATAATGAAGAATAAGGATGGTAGTCGAATGGGAAGGTTAATTCAGTATCGGCTACTTCAATCCGAAATACAAGTAGGACTAATGCGGCCTGTCATCTACTGTAATGAAAGATACTGCGAAAATTTACAACAAGTCGCATTAAATGAGAAATTAGCGGCTTTGCTCTTAAAAATCAAGCCAGAACGAAGAACCATGAGAATTAAGCGATGCTTTCAGGAAGTTCTTACAAATATTCCGGAAAACAGCTGTATACGAGACTTTGATGTGCTGTTCAATCCAGCATACAAGATAGATGTTTTGCAGCTTCTTACAGTTGCGAATCGAAGCAAAGCATTTTTTGTTTTGTGGCCGGGAACTGTGACAAACGGGAAATTGGTTTATGCGGAAGATGGATATGCGGACTATAAAGAATACGATGTAGAACAATACGACATAACCTGTGTCGTTTAAGGGAGGATAAAACGGTGAAGTACTCAGACTTAATCAGCTTTAATCCAATTGAGGATGTCATTCAGCTTACTACGGCGGATGATGCGAACCGGGCGAAAGAGTATGTGAAATCTTATGTTATGTCTGATACCATGGCGGCAAATCTGAAAAGTCCGGTATTGGATCAGCTTCAGATGGATGAAGTGGTTGATAACAAGGGTGTTCTTGTTGTTGGTAACTATGGTACTGGTAAATCACACTTGATGAGCGTGATTTCTTCTATTGCCAAGGATGCGGATAACCTTCAGTATCTCCAGAATAAAAACTTTGCAAAAGAGATGGAGTGCATCGCAGGCAAGTTTGAAGTACTTCGCATTGAGATCGGCGGCGTAACAATGTCGCTGCGTGAAATTCTGTTTGGCTTCATTGAAGACGATTTTGCAGCACGAGGAATTGATTTTGAAGTACCGGATTTTGATACGGTTCGCGATAATAAAAAGCTGATTCGAGATATGATGATGGCCTTCTCCGCAAAGTATCCGGACAAGGGATATCTGATTGTTGTGGATGAGTTCCTGAGCTATCTGACTTCCCGTGACGAGCGGCAAATTGTCCTCGACCTTGAGTTTTTCCGCGCACTTGGCGAGATGTGTTCCAAGAGCAAACTGCGCGTAATTTTTGGTGTGCAGGAGAAGATTTTTGATAATCCGCGGTTCAGCTTTGTATCGGACACACTGAAACATGTGTCTGATCGTTTTACGCAGATTGTCATCACCAAAGAGGCAACATCTTATGTTGTGTCTGAGCGTATCTTGAAGAAAACGCCGGAGCAGAAGGCTTTGATTCGCAAGCATTTGGAGAAATTCTCAATGCTTTATACTGGTATGTCTTCCCGGATGGACGAGTTTGTAGATTTGTTCCCAATTCATCCGTCCTATATTGATGTGTTCAATAAGATTTACCTGATTGAGAATCGGCATATCCTGAAAAACATCTCGATCACAATTCGAAATATTTTTAACCGCGATGTGCCAGAGAATGAGCCGGGCATCATTTCTTTTGATAATTATTGGCCTGCAATCAAATCCAATGGATTGCTCAAGAGTGATGTGACCATCAATCGCGTTGTTACTGCCAGTGGACAACTTGAGGATATCATTAACCGTGCATTCCCTAAGGCAGCATACAAGCCGCTGGCAATTAAAATTATCTATGCACTGAGTGTTCATCGTCTGACTACGAATGGCTTGGATGTGCATTTCGGACTAACGGCAGAAAATCTAAAAGACGATCTTTGCCTGTTCCTGCCAATGCCGGAGCAGGATGCAGATTTCCTGTTGGCTCTAATTAAGACTACACTGAAGGATATCATGACCACGGTATCCGGTCAGTTCATTATCTACAACGATGCCAACAACCAGTATTACATCGATGTTGATAAGATCGTTGACTATGATGAGAAGATCAAACAAAAGGCTTCCATCATGGCAGATGGCGAACTGAATCGCTATTTCTATCAGCTGATTTACAGTTGCCTTGATTGGGATGCAAAGCAGTATGTTCCGGGATTTGAGATTTATCAGCGTGACCTGAACTGGGATAGCCATAATATTTTCCGTGAAGGCTATCTGTTCCTCGGCCTGCCGGGAGAGCGAAGCACTGCACAGCCGGAGCGGGATTTCTATATCCATATTATGCCACCATACAGCAGCGGCAGTATTGCTGTGAAAAATTTGGAGGACGAAGTTTACTTCTTCTTCAAATCCACGGCGGAGTTTAAGGAAATTTTGGGTTTCTTCTCTGCTGCAAATGCGCAGGCACAAATCAGCGAAGGAAAAGATAAGGATGCTTATCTGAGTAAAGCGGTGATGATTCGCAAAAAGCTAATCAAGTATTTGAGCGAAAATAAGAACACCTGCTTTGATGTCCAGTACAAGGGGCAGAAACGGCAAATAATCGAAGTGCTTCGTGGGCGCTACAACAGGGATATGGATTTCAAAGACACCGTTGATTTGGCAGCTTCCCTTTGTCTGGATGAATATTTCTGCGGCAAATATCCGGATTGCCCTGTGATGAAAACCAAGGTGACCCGGAAAAACATGGCAGAAAATGCGCGGCAGGCATTTGATTATTTTGCTGGTCGCAAAACGCAGATTGCAACATTGATGCTCCAGAGCTTTGGCGTTCTAGATGGTGATAAGATTCGACCGGAGGGCTCCAAGTATGCAGCTTACTATATCGACCAGCTGAAGCAGTTGCCGCCGCAGGGTGTTATCAATTATTCAGATATTTTTGATGTCAAATATGATGATCAGTATGAGGATAAGCATTTCAAAATCAACTATCTTTTTACGCCAATCATCTTCCTGTCCATGGTATATGCAGGCTATGCAACGATCACTCTGCGCAATGGCACGGCCCTGAGCGCATCGAATCTGGATACTGTTCCTCGCATTAGTGTTCTGGATTTGTACGAGTTCAAATATCTGGCGCGGCCTGCACAGATGGCAATGGCAGAACTGAAAAAACTCTTTGATGTGCTGGAAATTAACCCGGCTCTGCTGGACAATCCAAATGATCGAGATGAAGGCGTTAAGCAGCTGCTGAAAAAGGCTCAGGAAACGAGCAACGCGGCTGTTCTTGCTAACCAAAAGCTGAACAATGGATTTGAACTTTGGAATGAACCACTTGTGGATGCACAGCATCTGATTGCAATGCAGAAAGCCTGTGCGGCAGTCAAGGATGAATTCAGCAATTATTCGGCTCGGTTCAACACTCCGGCGAAGCTGAATAACTTCACGCTGACCTTTGATGAAATTGACAAGCTGGTGGAGCAGATTGCGCTGATCAAGGCGATTGCGGAATATGTAACGTTCAAAACGGATTGTGCAAATAATGTCTCCTACTTGAGCAATATTGAATTCATCGACCTTGGCGCAAACTTCAAACAAAAGCTGGAAGCAGCAAAAGAAGAGTTCCGTTCTGCGCGTGACAGCATTCTGACCGGTACATCCGGCGATGCCGCCGCACAGAGGACAAATGGCGCTCTTGAAAAAATAAAGGATGAGTATATCGGCATCTATTTTGATGAACACAAGAAAAAACGTCTGGATATTGACGATGCAAGACGGCGTGGCAAATTGCAGGAGAGCCTTGCGCTGGCAAACCTGCGTAAGCTGCGCAGCATTGAAATCCTTTCGGCAGCCAAACTGACGAAGATTGAACAGGACATGGCAAACCTGAAGGTCTGCTATGAACTGACACCGACTGAACTGAAAACAACGCACATTTGCCCGCATTGCCATTATAATCTTGGCGATCAGGTGCCGAATGTTGCAGGTCAGCTTGATAATCTGGATATTCGAATCGATGATTTGGTGACGGAGTGGACGCAGACTCTGCTGAATACGATTTCTGATCCGATTGTGGCAAGCCAGAAAGAGTACCTGAGTGTAGAGCAGCAGAAAGTCATTGATGATTTTATTGCATCCGGTACACTGCCGCAGCGTGTGGATGACTTCTTCATCAAAGCGATTCAGGCGTTGTTGAAAGGCTTCGAGCCGGTGGTAGTGGATGCAAAAGATCTTATGGATAAGCTGACGAAGTTGCCGCCGATGGACGAAACCACCTTTAAGCAGAAGCTGAATGAGCTGATTGCTGGCTATACCAAGGGCAAGGACGAAGGCAAACTCCGTATTATTGTTAAGTAAAAATAGGAACAGAGAGAAAGTGAGGCGAAGCGTGTGCTGATGAATACACCGGAGTATCTCTCCATAATCGAAAATATCAAAAGTGAAATCAAGGCCGCACAATATCGTGCAGCAGTTCATGCGAACGCAGATATGCTGGTTCTCTACCATGATATTGGCTGCGTGATTAACGAGCATAAAGCATGGGGTAACAAGTTTATAGATAACCTAGCCACAGATATTCGGGTCGCTTTTCCGAAGAGCAAGGGATATTCCGTTCGTAATCTGAAGTACATGGCAAAATTTGCTGAGACTTACCCGGATCGTGAATTTGTGCAGACAGTGTCTGCACAAATTCCGTGGTCCCACAATATTGCAATTCTGGAAAAAGTTAAAGATCCGGAGCAACGTATATGGTACATTCAAAAGACCGCAGAAAATGGGTGGTCGCACAACGTTCTTGTCCATCAGATTGAAAGCGGTTTATATCAGAGGCAGGTTTTAGCGGACAAGGTCACGAATTTTGAACATCGGTTGCCGTCACCGCAGAGCGAGCTTGCAGTGCAGACTATGAAAGACCCGTATGTCTTTGATTTCATTCCGTTCCGGGAAGATATGCTGGAGCGGGACATTGAGCAGGCATTAGTGCGGGATGTGACAAAGCTGCTTCTGGAACTTGGAACAGGCTTTGCATTCTTGGGAAATCAGTACCACCTGAATGTTGGCGGTGATGATTTTTATATTGACCTGTTGTTCTATAATCTGAATCTGCGCTGCTATGTGGTTATCGAATTGAAGACCGGAGAATTCAAGCCGGAATATGCCGGACAGCTGAACTTTTATCTGTCAGCAGTGGATGGTATCTTAAAGAAAGAGCAGGATAATCCATCCATTGGTCTGCTTCTTTGCAAGAGCAAGAACAATGTGGTGGCGGAATACTCCCTCAAGGATATCTCTAAGCCGATTGGCGTGAGCGAATACAAAGTTACCAGCAGCTTGCCGGATGATCTGGAAAAGCAGTTGCCGTCCGTTGAGGATATCCAGAAACGAATTAAATGAAATTATGCAAGTGCCGCTCGCACAATTCAGAAAGCGAAAGTGAGGAAACAGCTATGGAACGCAGAAAGCTGACCAAAGAAGATATAGATAAAGTGCGCAACATTGAAGGCTTCCCTCTCGGTACGGACGAAGATATCATTGCGCTTTCGGATGCGCCGTTTTATACTGCTTGCCCGAATCCCTTCATAGAGGACTTCATCAAGGAGTATGGTACTCCGTATGATGAGGAAACGGACGATTATCATCGGGAGCCGTTTTCTGATGATGTTGAAGAAAATAAGCACGACTTGATTTATAATATCCATGGTTATCATACAAAAGTTCCGCCAAAGGCAATTCAAACGTACATTCAGCATTATACATCGCCTGGAGATATTGTTTTTGACGGATTCTCTGGTTCTGGAATGACTGGAGTAGCAGCTCAACTTTGTGGTGATGGATTTGCAAGTGAAGGGGCGAGAAATGCTATTATTTCTGATCTATCGTCCTATGCGACGTTCATTTCGTCTAATTACAATAGACCTAACGATGTCAATACAATAGATGCATTGGAACACATTATTGATTCTATTGAGAGTCAATATGGTAAATACTACAGTACCATACATACGTTGAATGGAAAAATTCAAACGGATTTTAATGGAAATCCGATTATGGGGAAAATCAACTATGTGGTTTGGTCGAATGTTTACTTTTGCCCGCATTGTGGACATGAATTGAATTATTACCGTGTTATGATACTGAATGGGGCAAAATCTACGGAAAAGAAAATTAAATGCCCTAATTGTAGTGCTGTAACGGATAGAACCAAATTGGAAATCAAGTATCAAGTTCAATTTGATGCGGCGTTAGGAGAAACGAGTAAAACGCCGGAACATGTACCGGTTCTGATAAATTATTCGGTTGGTACTACAAGATATACAAAAGAACCAGATGAGGAAGATTTAAGAAAAATTAGAGAAGTTGAAGTAAAGCCGCTCAAGAGCCATCCTACAAATATGATGATTCACGGGGATGAAACGGAGCGTTTGTTCAGGGTCGGAATTACACATGTTAAACAACTTTATCCGACCAGAACGTTGTTCTTTTTGTCTGAATTTTTTGATAGATTTAAGGACGATAACAAGAAAATGTTCCTGTTTACAAGTGCTCTTCCAAAGCTGACGATTCTTAATCGGTATATGCCGGAGCATGGAAGTAGAGCATTAGTAGGGCCACGTGCAGGAACATACTATCTGCCGAACTTGTTTGTGGAAAACGATGTCATTGGGCAATTACGCTTCCAATTGAACAAATTGAAGAATCTGTATTATAAAAAAGGAAATGTATTAGTATCAACGCAAAGTACCACAGATTTGTCCAATATACCAACTAACAGTATAGATTACTGCTTTATCGACCCTCCGTTTGGTGCCAATATTATGTATTCGGAACTGAATTTTGTGGCTGAGAGTTGGCTTCGCATAACAACAAATAACACTAAAGAAGCAATCATTAACAAAGCACAAAGAAAAAACATACCTGAATATCAGGAGTTGATGACCAAGTGCTTTAGTGAGATTTATCGAATTTTGAAACCGTCAAGATGGCTTACAGTTGAATTCCATAATTCTAAGAATGCAATATGGACATCTATTCAAGCAGCGTTGGGTGTTGCCGGATTTATAATTGCAGATGTGCGTGTGCTTAACAAGGAAAAGAAGACGATTAACCAGTTTACAGCAGCAGGGTGCGTTGATCAGGACTTAATTATTTCAGCATATAAGCCTAAGGAAAAATTCAAAAAGGAATTTTTACTTCATGCAGGATCTTCAGAAACAGCATGGGCTTTTGTTCGTCAGCACCTCGCCAATATACCCGTTGTCGTTGTAAAAAATGATCGCATTGAAGTGGTTGCTGAGCGTCAAGCATACCTGCTCTTTGACCGTATGGTTGCCTACCATATCATGCAGGGTATTCCTGTGCCGCTGGATGCTACTGATTTCTATCGCGGTTTGGACGAGAAGTTCCTGAAGCGCGATAATATGTACTTCCTGCCGGATCAGGTTAATGAGTATGATACTGCCCGCATAACGACCGAAGTGGAGAATATCCAGTTTGAGCTGTTTGTTACGAATGAGAAGTCTGCTATTTCCTGGCTGTATCAGCAGTTGGATGAGCAGTTCTGTGGTCCGCAGACCTATGCAGAACTTCAACCAAAGTTCATGCAGGAAGTCAAAGCCGTGGATAAGTATGAGCAGATGCCGGAGCTGGCCACCATTCTGGAAGAAAACTTCCTGCAAGATGAGAAAGGCCGTTGGTATATCCCGGATGTAACCAAGGAAGGCGATCTGGTCAAACTGCGTGAGAAGAACCTGTGGAAGGAATTTGAAGGCTACATGAACAGCAAGGGCAAGCTGAAGTTATTCCGTTCGGAGGCTATCCGTGTAGGCTTCTCTCGCCTTTGGAAAGAAAAGAACTATAAAGCCATCGTTGATATCGCAGAACGTCTGCCAGAGCAGACCATTCAGGAGGATTCCAACCTGCTGATGTACTATGATATCAGCCTCGGGAGAGTGTAATGGATAGGGGGATGGACCTTGAAAATTACCAGAATCAGAATTCAGAATTACAAGAGTATTAAAGATATTGATATACATCTTTCTGATAAAGTGAATGTCTTTATCGGTGAGAACAGTGTTGGTAAGAGCAATATTTTTGCAGCTCTGGAATGGGTCCTTGGTCCGGTCTATCCATCGTTCAATAATTTTCCGAAAGAAAACTATTATCATGGCGATGAAAATGCCCGTGTAAGCGTAGCAATACGCTTTGATGATGGGCATTATCTTCAGATGTGCAATCGCTGGAAGGATACATATGGTCGTGAGAGATCTGGTCTAAATATTGATGGAAGTGGATATGTCAGCGATGATATTCGTCAGCAATACATATCAGCTTTTATCGGCCCGGATAGAAAAATTGCAGAAAATCCAGCAGCAAACCGTTGGACGATTCTCGGCAGGCTTCTGCGGGACATCAATGCTCGCTTTTGGGAAGAAACAGTAATTGACAAAATGACAGGAGAAGTAATTCCTAAAAGCGAAGTATTCAAGGCTGAAATGCAACGCATTAGGGATGAAATTCTTTTTTCCGTTAAAGATGAAAACGGAAACGACCTAATGGGAACATTTACGAATATTTTGAGAACAGAGACAGCACGACAGTTGAACCGCGTTCCATCTGATTTTAATGTCGATCTCAATATGTATGACCCCTGGAATATGTTCCGAACATTACAGATTATGGTCAATGAAGCGGAAACCGGTATGACTTTTCGTGCGTCTGAGCTTGGTATGGGCGTACAGGCAAGCATTACGATTGCCATCCTGAAAGCATATTCTCAGTTGAAATTGAAGAATCAGACTCCGATATTTATAGATGAACCAGAATTATATCTTCATCCACAAGGGAGACGCAATTTTTATAAAATTATTCGTGAATTGGCTGACAATGGCACGCAAGTATTTATTACAACGCATTCAACCGAATTTGTTTCGCTTGATAGATTTAATGAGATAAATGTTGTACGCAAATCTATGGATAATGGCACATATATTCGTAAGGCAAATCCGGCAAATTTTGTGGTAGATCTAAAAATAAGAAAGAATATCGAATCATCAGAGAAAGACTTGATGTTTATCTATAAGGATGCCTATGAAAATACTGGCGATTCACAAAGAGCCAGTGAAGCTATGTTTGCAAGGAAGGTAATCCTTGTCGAAGGCGAAAGTGAATCGCTGATTTTACCGTATTTCTTTGATTTGCTTGGTTACGACTATATTGCGGAAGGAGTTACGATTGTTCGCTGCGGAGGCAAAAGCGAGATAGACCGTTTTTACCGTTTATATAGTGAGTTTGGTATTCCCTGTTTTGTAATTTTCGATGGCGACAGGCAAAATGTTGGAAAAGGTGATGAAAAGTCAACCATTGATAAGAACCATGGAATATTAAAGATGTTTGGATGTGCTGACGACTTCCCGGACGGTACGGTTCATGAAAACTATTTGGGCTTTGAGTATCGCTTGGAAGAAAATCTTTCCATTGGCGATGTTGGCAAAGCGAAAGCTCTAAAATTATACATTCGTACAAAAGAAGCAATAACCAGTGCCGATAAGGTCCCTGCATGGGTGTCTGAAGTAATTGAAAAACTCAAATTGCTCCCCAATGAAGCGGAATCTGTATTGCTGAAAGAAGACTGAGAGCCAAAGGATGGGTAGAAATGTTAAGTGTGGGCGATTTCGTTTTTGATACAATAGAAAAGGCAAATGTGCAGATTTTGGAGAAGTTCGAAGCATGGGGATACGTTTCCTACAAGGTCTTTAACCCGGCAACCGGTCGAGTGTATAAGGCAAATGAGGAACAGCTAAACGCATCGGGTAGCACCATGCAGTACGATGAAAATTACCTGCGCTATGTTACGCTGCTCTCAAAAATCAAAAACGAAACTGCCGGTGGTTTCCTTTCTTCTCTTGCCAGCGGGATTATTCCGTTGCCGCACCAGCTCCATGTGTTGAACCGCGCAATGGAGACCAACAACATTCGCTATATTCTGGCGGATGAAGTTGGTCTTGGTAAGACGATTGAAGCTGGTATGATCATCCGAGAATTGAAGAGCCGTGGTCTTGTCAGTAGGATTCTCGTTGTTTGCCCAACTGGTCTGGTGACCCAGTGGGCAAGCGAGATGCAGGAAAAGTTCCATGAGAAATTTCAAGTAATTTTGCCGTCCGATTATGATACGATTCGCCGCCTGACGGATAATGATGATGTGTATGGTCAGTTCGATCAGGTGATTTCTCCGATGGATTCTATCAAGCCGATTGAAAAACACGCCGGTTGGAGTGAGGAAAAGGTTGAAAAGTACAACGAGGAACGAATCTATTCCATCATCAACAGCGGATGGGATCTGATCATCATAGATGAGGCGCACCGTGTGGCAGGTTCTTCCGGCGAAGTGGCTCGCTACAAGCTGGGCAATCTGCTCGCACAGGCAAGCCCATATCTGTTGCTGTTGTCAGCAACACCTCACAACGGCAAAACGGAGCCGTTTTTGCGCTTGATTCGTCTGCTGGATGCGGATGCTTTCCCGAACGCCAAGTCCATTGTTCGTGAGCAGGTTGCGCCATATTTGATCCGGACTGAAAAGCGTGAAGCTATCGACAATAATGGAAACCTGCTGTTTAAGAATCGTATCACACATCTTGTGACAATTTCGTGGGATGAACGTAATAATTTGCAGCGGGAGCTGTACGAGATGGTCAGCTCCTATGTATCGGAGACTTATAATAAAGCCTTGCGCAATCGCAAGAAAAATATGTGCCTGATTTTCTTGCTAATCATTATGCAGCGTATGGTGACGAGCAGTACGGCAGCTATTCAGCAAAGTTTGGAACGCCGGTTAAGCGTTCTAAAGGAGCAGCGTACTTGCGTTGGCAATCTCAAAGAAGAGGACCTTGATGAATTAAATATCGAAGATGGCGTTGAAGAAGCAATTGAAGCAATTTCGTTAGACATGGATCTGGAGATTGAGGAGTTGCAGCAAATTGTTTTTCTCGCAAAGCAAGCGCAGTTCCAAAATCGTGATGCAAAGGTAGAACCTTTGATTATGGAAATTGATGCCATTCTAAGTGCGGATCGCTCGCAAAAGATTATTATTTTCACGGAGTTTGTTGCAACACAGAAATATTTACAAGAACTGCTTGTAAATATTGGCTATTCCGTTACTATTTTGAATGGTGGTATGAGCATTGACGAGCGCAATGCGGCGATGCAGGAGTTTAAGACCAGTACCAGTATTTTTATTTCGACAGATGCCGGTGGTGAAGGTCTGAACTTGCAGTTTGCTAATATTATCATCAACTATGACCTTCCGTGGAACCCAATGAAGATTGAACAGCGGTGTGGTCGTGTTGATCGTATTGGTCAGCAGAGAGATGTACATATTTATAACTTCATTGTTGGGGAAACAGTAGAAAACCGTGTTCGTGAAGTGCTGGAAGAAAAACTGTCCGTTATTCTGAAAGAGATGGGCGTTGATAAGTATTCGGATGTTCTGGACAGCGAAGTGGCAGAATGTGACTTCACTGATGTGTATATGCGCTCTATTGGTCATGCTTCACAGGTAGAAAAGAATCTGTACCCAGTTGAGGCAGAGATGAAGCAGCAGCTTACGAATGCGCAGAAATATAAAGATGTGATTCGAGAAGAGAAAGACTTGACAAAACTTGTCGGAACGGAGTCGAATTTCGATGTAGACAGTGCGCTCCGCACAATGCTGACATATTATGAGTGCTGGCAAGGGCATGACCCGCGCTTGATTGACCGCATCAGCATTGCAGATGAAGAAATCACACAGCATTTGAAGACGGAGTTGGTGCAGGATCGGACTGCACCGCTTATGTCCATCCAGATTGATAACTTCCCCAATGAGGAAGGCTATTTTATGCTTTGGGAGCTGTCTATCTCTGAAAAAGAGAGCGGAAAGCGGATTTTGCCGATATTCGTCAACAGTGCAATGGTATTGCGGCCGATGGCAGGAAAACGTATTATGGATGTTTTCCTCGATGGAAGCAGCAAGCTCAGGGTTTCGTCTGTGCCGAATGTGGATGCGGAAATTTATTCTAAGCTTGAAAAAATCTGTATGGATTTTGCCTATGACACATTTGTTGAATTAAAAGAGAAGCAGATGCAGCAGAATGAGGAAAGTTTCAAGAAATATATGTATGCTTTGGAGCTGAGGCAAGAAGCCGCAGAACATATTGGAATTGAAAATATCCGCAGAAGCCGCCTGCAAAAGCTGCAAAAAGAAAAAGCCAACATTGAAGCACAGCACAGGAAAGGCTCACAGGTATATCCGGATTTTAGGTTAATCATGATGGCAAGATTGGAGGCGTAACAGATGTTTGGAGACTATGTGTTTGAAAAAACAGCTGCACAGTATACGAAAAAAATGATGCTCGTTGATGCAGATTATCTGGAAGAAAAAGCGCATTATAGTGCGGTGTTTCAGGCACATGGCTTCAGGACTGTTGTGTATACTGATGATTTGAACTTCCGGGTTAATAATACAAGCCTTCTAAATGGAGAGGAAAAGCTTGTGATCCTGGTGCAGCCGGGTGTTTATGTGCCATATGATATTCGGAAAAAATGCCGGGAGGAAGAAATTTCGTTCGAGACATTATTTCCAAAGTTGAATAGCGCAGTTCTGCGAGAAAGCAAAAATCTGGATTTGGAACTGCTTACGCTGGCATATCAGACTGACTTTGAGAAATACCATGAACGGAAACAGACGGAAATGTTTCTTCGCCTCAAAATGTATGCTCAGAAAAATGTTGAGCTATATTTGAGAGATTTATACGAATGTGCGCTGAACCAAGCGAAAAGTGTTGAAGATTATAAAGCTTGGTTTGATCTTGCGGAGAAAAAAGCAAAGATTGATGTAACCGCAGCAGAACACAATGTTGACATTGATACATCGGAATTGAATCGGGCGTTCTGCGTCTATGCGATGAAAAATTTTGGAAAGCTGTCTTCGGAAATCAACCCGGAATCACCGGTCATGGTAAGCAGTGTCATGGATTATATCCATGACCATAGTGAAAAGGCTGCAATTATTGTAATGGATGGTATGTCGGAATTTGACTGGACGATATTGAAAAGATCGTTTGCGGGAATTTGTTATCGCCAAAGTGCTGCCTTTGCCATGATTCCATCTATGACATCTATTTCTCGCCAATGCCTACTGAGTGGAAAATATCCCAGTCAGCTGATTGAACCGTGGAAGCAAAGTAAAGAGAAGAATGAATTTTACGAATGCGCAAGAAAATATGGGTATAAGGACAATCAGATAGGCTACGAACGAGGGTATGATGCAAGTTTTTCGGCGTTCGTAAAGTGTGGGGCTGTCATTATTCTTGATATTGATGAATTGGTTCATGTCCAATATCAGGGACGCATTGGAATGTTGAATGATGATACGGTGCTGATGAAACAAAATAAGCTTGCTGAGCTGACCAAAAGATTGTTGAAGGATGGCTTTGATGTCTATATTACAGCAGATCATGGAAACACACCTTGTACAGGACTGGGACGATTGACCGGCTCTGGCGTTGAAGTCGAAACAAGAAGCCACAAAATGGTGGTATTGAAGGATTTTGCTAATAAAGACAGTTTGATAGAACGATATGGCCTTCTGGAATATCCGAAATACTATTTGCCCAAAGATTATGACTATCTAATCTGCAATGTGGGGGATTCTTTGGATATCAAAGGTGAAAATGTAATGACGCATGGCGGGATTTCGCTTGACGAAGTGGTGGTTCCGTTCATAATCGCGAGGACGGAGGATTATCATGGCTAAAATGGTTGGTTTGTCAAGAAAACTGAAATTGTCTTGGCTGAAATATACGGTTGACTTAGTGGCGGACGGAACATCGGAATCGGAGATTAAAGATAAGCTCAATGAATATTTGAGCTATGAGATTGAAAGCCCAATAGTTCTTCGTAAGACCAGAGAGATTTTGATGAATATCTGGGTTTATGATAATCCGTACAGCTCCTGCTTAAAAAGCGAGGCAGTACAGCTGATAGAAAAGTATCCGGAATATGCGGTGAGTATTAACTGGTGCATGATGTTGGCAGCATATCCGGTGTTTCTTGATATGTGCAAACTGATTGGGAAAATGTCGGAATTTCAGGATGAAATAACGCTTTCCCAGTTGAAACAAAAGCTATTTGATGAGTGGGGAGAAAGAACAACCTTATATCATTCGATTGATAAATTGATTTCAACACTAAAGGAATTCGATGTGTTGCGCTGTGAAAAACCGGGAAAATATCACATCAACAGGATAGCAGTAAAAAATGAACAAGTCAGTGCATTTATGGCATATGCAGTGATGAATATTGATGACAGTGGATATTACTCTTTTCAGGAACTGAATGATTCCGTATATCTGTTTCCATTTAAATATCATGTTGAAAAGGAAACTATCGTTTCGGATAGCAGATTTTCGATCAGCACATTTGGTAGTGAGCTTTCGATATCATTAACATGAAATAAAATTTTCGATGGAAGAAAATTTTATGGTCTACATGCGAAAAAAGACTTCTATATCTCGAGCCTTGGTGGATATTAAGCCTTATACAAAGAATATGTTTATGTCAGCTCCTTGCATCAAACGAAAATGACATGCCAGTAACAAGATTTGTCAACTGACTACAAATTGTAGTCGGTTAGAAACAGCAGAAGTTACAGGTTACTATCTACTGCAAAAATAGTCGAGAGTTTCCCCCTTAGGTAGCAGTATTACGGATCATCTGCACCCATTGGTGATCCCCAGCCATACGCCCATTGGTCTTTTCAATAATCAGCAGCGGATCATAGAAAGGAACATCCATCTCCCGGAGGATGCCTTTCAGACCGGCTCGGCTGGCGGGCAGGCATCTTTCTTTCAAAAATTCTTCAAAATCTGCCCAGGACGGATTTTCTACAACGCCAAACGCCCGCAAAGGGATTCGGTCGGTGTAGTTCTTCATGCGGACAACTTCGTGCTTGAAATCAATGTCGATGACCGTACATAGCTGCTTACCGTTCATGAAGTTCATCCGCATGGTGAAATCCGGGTTCTTGCTGAAATGCTCGGCGTTATAGATATACTTATATATGGTCTGGCGCGACACGCCGAACTGTTTCGCAATCTCGGTGTTGCCGATGCCTTTTCTATGCAGTTCCAAAACCTCTACGATCTGGTCGGGGGTAAGCTGCGCCTTGCGACCCGCATTGCGCGGATTTGGATTATTGATTTTCAGCATCTTTGCAAGTTCTCGCAGTTCATCCAAATCGTTTGTGCCAAAAATTTCTTTTATTTGCTTTTGGTAATCGCTCGGCATTAGTATCTCTCCCAAGTTGTTCTCTACTATTATTATATCGTAGTTTGAGAAAACGTCAATAAATTAAAATATTGACATTTTTAAGAATATCAGTCTTGTACGAATTACATTCTATTTCAATTATTTCTGTCCCTTATTCTTTGCGTCCAACTTTGGGCCTTTCTCTTTTGAATGTGGATACCCCTGTTTGACAGCTTTGACCATAATATGCTGATTTATAAAATATAAGCCTGTTGTATTTGGCTAGCTAATTTACCAGACAGTGTCTGGCAAATTG